>ERZ772885.1110-NODE-1110-length-17656-cov-4.871371_pt1 | contig 17656 bp, 11 predicted proteins | sample MGYA00580580_ERZ772885 | MGnify/ENA primary metagenome ERZ772885 (study PRJEB29015, sample SAMEA2737673) | human gut metagenome | biome: human gut; feature: human-associated habitat; material: faeces | place: China | collected 2012 ...
CTAAACTTCCTAACAAAATAAAAATATGAAATATTTCATGAAATCCTAAATTTTTAAACTTAAGAGCTCTAGGCTTAAGTCCATATATAACTGCACCTATAGTATAGAGTATCCCTCCTAATACTAATAAAGCTATTCCTCCTAATGCTATAGAATTATAAAGCGGAACTATTATAAATATAGATATCCAACCCATTCCTATATAAATACTTGTCGATATCCATCTAGGGCAGTTAAACCAAATCATTTTAAATAATACTCCGCATATAGCTATAGTGGATATTACACTAAATGTTATCCATCCTATAATACCTTTTAATCCAATCAAGCAAAATGGAGTATAAGAACCTGCTATAAGAATAAAAATCATAGAATGATCTATTTTTCTTAAAAAAGCAATTACATTATCAGACGATACTACTAAGTGATATGTTGCAGATGCAGAGTAAAGTAATATTAAACTAATCCCAAATATAATAACTGCAGCTATATTTATAATATTAGGACTAGTTAGTGTTGTCTTTATAACTAATGCCAAGAGACCTATAAAAGAAAGAATTGCACCACCTAAATGGGTAAATCCATTTATAGGCTCCCTAATATATGCTTTCATAAATTTCCCCCTATAAACTTTTTCACCAACAATTTATTCAGTCAACCGACCGATTTTATTAATATTGTATATTTATTTAAGGTAAAAGTCAATATAATATAAAATCGTATTGATGTTCATTTCACTTAATTTATAATAAAAAACACATTGAGTATTTCATCAATGTGTTTTTATTTAAAAGTAAATCTTCTATTAATAGAATTACTTCTGTAAATCTATTTAATTATTAGAATTCAGCATTTTTAGGAGTTCTTGGGAATGGTATAACGTCTCTTATGTTTTGCATTCCTGTTAAGTACATTAACATTCTTTCAAATCCTAAACCGAAACCAGAATGTGTAGCAGTACCGAACTTTCTAAGTTCTAAATACCACCAGTAATCTTCTTCATTTAATCCTAATTCTTTTATTCTATCTAATAATACATCGTATCTTTCTTCTCTTTGAGATCCACCTATTATTTCTCCTATACCAGGAACTAATAAGTCTGTAGCTCTAACAGTTTTTCCATCTGGATTTAATCTCATATAGAAAGCTTTTATATCTTTTGGATAATCAGTTACGAAAACTGGCCCTTTTATTATTTCTTCTGTTAAGTATCTTTCGTGCTCAGTTTGTAAGTCACATCCCCACTCAACTGGGAACTCAAACTTGTGTCCTGATTTTTGTAATAATTCTATAGCTTCTGTATATGGTAATCTCTTGAATTCAGAGTTTACAACACTTGTTAATCTTTCTATTAATCCTTTGTCAACAAAGTTGTTGAAGAATTCCATTTCTTCTGTGGCATTTTCCATTACATAGTTTATGATGTATTTTATCATATCTTCAGCTAATTCCATGTTGTCTTCTAAGTCTGCGAAAGCTATTTCTGGCTCTACCATCCAGAACTCAGATGCATGTTTAACTGTGTTAGAGTTTTCTGCTCTAAATGTTGGTCCAAATGTATAAACATTTCTAAATGCAAGTGCCATTATTTCAGCATTTAACTGACCACTAACTGTTAAGTTAGCTTCTTTTCCAAAGAAGTCTTTAGAATAATCTACATGTCCTTCTTCTGTTTTAGGTATATTGTTTAAATCCATAGTAGTTAATCTAAACATTTCCCCTGCACCTTCACAGTCACTTCCTGTTATTATTGGAGAGTGAGAATATACGAAGTTTCTATCTTGGAAGAACTTATGTATAGCATAAGCTGTTAAACTTCTTACTCTAAATACAGCAGAGAAAGTATTACTTCTTGGTCTTAAGTGAGCTATTGTTCTTAAGTACTCTAATGTATGTCTTTTCTTTTGTAATGGGTATGAGCTATCTGACTCACCTTCTAATATTATGTTAGTTGCTTGTATTTCAACTGGTTGCTTAGCACCTTCTGTACATACTAATTCCCCTTCAACAAGTATTGATGAACTTATTGGAAGTTTAGTTATCTCTTTGAAGTTTTCTAATTTTTCATCAGATAAAACTATTTGCATATTTTTGAAGAAACTTCCGTCATTTAATTCTACGAATCCGAAGTTTTTAGAAGCTCTAGATGTTCTTATCCATCCAGCTACTTTTACAGTTTTTCCTATGTATTCTTCTTTGTTTCTGTATAATTCTTTGATTGTTACAAATTGTTTTTGCATATTATTTTCCTCCTTTTGTTATTTTAATTTATATAATTTGATAATTTTTATATGGAAATTCGATTCATACTTTTTACTAATAATACTTAAAATGTATATAAGCTAAAGTATTACTAACTTTTTTGTATAAAAAAAGCCCTTCATCCCATATAACACAAAGGGACGAAAGACTGTTACTCTCGCGGTACCACCCTAATTGCCAATAAAAATTGACCTCTTAGTAAGCATTGCTTATAGTCTATAACGGGACCTCCCGTCTAAGCCTACTCTCTTGTGATTTCGGTTAGAGGCTCCAAGATGTTCTTCAGTATAATCTTCGTATTAGGCTCACACCTTCCCTAACTCGCTGTGACTACATAATATACTTACTCTTCTTTTCATAGCCTTTATTTTAATATTATTTCAATTATTAAAAATATTATACCAACTTGCAAATTTTAAGTCAACATGTTGTTTAAAAAACATATTATCTATTAATACTCCCATATAGGAGGTGATTTTTTGAAATATTTTTTATTATTTCTTATTATATTATCATTTATTGGTCCAGCTGTAGATGACAATAAATCTACAGGTGATGTTATAACGGATAGTATCTATAACTATATAACTTGTCTAGATAATACTGCTAATTATTTAGTTGATAATGTGTCCTTCTTTTCTAATATATCAGAAAAATTATATAAGGCTTCTTACGACTCTATAATGAAAAATAGAGTATTTCAATCACATCTAGTACAATCTGGCGAAACTTTAGATTCTATAATCCAATTGTATAATAATGATATTGATGATATAGAAACTTTTAGAAAGGTAGTATACAAAGAAAACCAAGATATAGTATCAAGCTCATATGATGTTAAAGCTGGTGAATATATACTTGTTCCTAGTGATAGATAAGTTAATGCCTCAAATAATATAAATCATTTGAGGCATTATATTTGTAATATATTGATTGTAAAACTCCTTAAAAGTTATCTTTTACTTATGCTTTAAATATTGTATTTCCTTCTTTTATAGTTTCTAGAACTTTTATAGTTTCTATCTCTTCTTTATCTATTGATAATATATCTTTATCAAGTATTACTAAATCCGCAAGCTTTCCTTCTTCTATAGAACCCTTTGTATCTTCTTCAAAGTATTGATAAGCTCCATTTATAGTAACTGCTTTTATAGCTTCCATTACCGGTATTCTTTGGTGTTCTCCTAGTACTCTACCAGATTCAGTTTTTCTATTAACTGCATTGTGTATAGCTAATATTTGATTAGGCATTTTTACTGGTGGGTCTTGATGTAAAGTGAATTTTATTCCTTTTTCTAAAGCCCATCCTATTGGAGATATATTTTGTGCTCTTTCCGGTCCAAATACTTGATCGTGGTGTAAATCCCCCCAGAATCTAACATGATCACAGAAGAATGTTGGTACAGCACCTAAAGCTTTTACTCTATCTAATTGATCATATCTTAAAGCTTGGCAGTGAACCATAACTGGTCTTAATTCTGTTCCATGACCTGTTATTTCAACAGCTTTTTCGTAACATCTTAAGAATTGCTCACAAGCTTCATCTCCGTTAACGTGTACATTAACTTGAACATTCATATTTATACAATCAACAAAGTATTGAGTTACAACTTCATCAGTTTGTGTTCCATATCCACAGTAATCTTTTGATTGTCCTTGAGGTACTTTGTAGTATGGTTTACTTAACCAGGCAGTAAATCCTTGTGGAGAACCATCTAACCAAGTTTTAGCTCCACCTAACTTGTAGTGATTAAAGTATTCTCTCTTTGGAGTACCCTCATCTTTCATTAAGTTTTTAGTTGATGGTTGAGTAGCAAGTCCTACTACATCTATTATTAACATATTATTTTGAGCACAAGCTCCTAATATGTGGTTATATCCATTAGCTTCTTCTACTGACGCATCTTGAGTTGTTGTTATCCCTAATGATGCATATATCTTTTGAGCTTTTACCATAGCTTTTAAGATTTCTTCAAATCCTGGTGCTTTTACAATCTTTTTCTTTTCACTATCTAATATAGCATTTTCCTCTAATACACCATTTGGCTCTTTAGAGTCAGGAGATACTGTTCTTACAACTCCACCTTCTGGAACTTCATAATCTTCTCCTACATATCCGTATAACTCTAATGCTTTAGAGTTTACAGCTGCTAAATGACCTGATGCATGAGATACTGATATAGGTATCTCTGTACTTACTTTATCTAAATCAAATTTAGTTGGATGTTCTCCATCTTCAAATTTAGTATTATCATATCCAAATCCTATTAACCAATTATCGCCACTTGGTGGATCATTTTTTAATGATTCTTCTAATCTAGCTAATAATTCTTCTTTAGACGTTACATCTCCTAATGTAACTATCATTAAAGTTTGTGCAACAGGAACTATGTGACCATGTGGATCTATAAATCCAGGAAGCATAGTTTTACCTTCTAAATCTATAACCTCAGTATCATTATCTTTTAAAGAAAGTATTTCTTCATTAGTTCCTACTTTTATAATTTTACCATCTTCGATAGCAACTGCTTGTACTACTTCTTCTTTGTTATTAACAGTTATCACATTACCATTAAAATAAAGTTTTTTAGTCATTTGGAATCATCTCCATTCAAATTAATAATTTTTTATAATTTAATACCTAAATCTTTTAAGATTAAATTTTTCCATTTTATTATGCAACAGTTTTCTTTATTAAGCAACAATCTTCTCTTTTTTATTACTTAACTTATAAACTTCCCAATGCTTAAATGTAAATATTGCTAATGCAGATACATTTATTCCAGAAAGCACAAATAATAATAAGTCAACTGCTTCAAACACAACATTTGCTCCAAATACAGCTAATGTTCCTGCAGATATTATTAAAACTAAGTATATTGCTATATTCTTATTTGCAGAATTATTTTTAAATAATTTTGTCGTATAGTAGAAAGATCCAAGTATAGTAGTTAAAGCTGATAATACTGTAAATGTACTTAATACTACTAATCCAAATATTCCAACTACATGTTCTGCAGTATTAAAGTATCCACCTAATCTAGTTACTGTATCAGCTGCAGTTCCATCAGTATTTAATAATGCTAAAGTTCCAACTTCTACTCCATAAGAAGCTATGTATGATGTTACAACTATAGAAACAAATATTGTTACTGCTGTTGGTATTAAAGATATCATTGCTGCTTCTCTTGGCTTTGAATCTGATTCTTGAGCTGCCATTGCAAGTGCTCCAAGGCCAGTTTCTGCTGTTTGTATAACTTTTTGCATACCTAATATAAACCCTAATGGTACACCCATCATAGCATTTACTGGGTTTTTCATTCCTTCTATCATACCTTGGAAGAATGTTGGTATGTAATCATAAGTCTTAACAACAAATATTGTAAAGAATATGAAGTATCCTGCTACAGCTGTACCTATCATATAAGTCATAGCACCCATAAATAATTCATGTTTTTTAGATAAAACTAAAGCTCCAACTACTAATATAACTGGAATAACTATGAATAAATATCTTTGAACTAATGATAGCTCTATTCCAAACTTATTGTTTAGTATAGTTGCTGCAACTGAGTCTATTCCACTAAATTGGAATCCACCAAATCCAAATACTGCTAAAGCTACGAAACATACTGCATATAAAATACCTAATTTAGGATTTATTAAATCTCCTATATATTCTTTTGGTGTTTTCCCCATTATTTTAGAGTTTAATGTTTCTGAGTAAGAAACTGGAAGCATTATTAATGAACCTATTAAAGCCCATATAGCCATAGCTTCTATATTTGCTTGTCCATTTGCTGATAGTTTTGATAATGCTCCTAAAACTCCTATTATAGCTCCTGTCCCTATCATGGCTCCTAATGATATAGAAGCTGGACCTATAACATTTTTATATTTAATTTTGCTGGCTCTGTAGCCTTTTTCTGTATTATAACAATCGACCTGACAGCCATTATGGCTCCAACCACTAATATAAATGGTAAGAATACTGGCCATATTGCATCAGATACTTTTGTTATTAAATGTTCTACTTGTAATAATATATCGTGCATATCCGCTCTCCTTTTCTGAAAAGTTTTATATTTAGCGTGGTATAAGATTATCAATTTTTTATAACTTAAGTCAATGTATCATTTTCCTAGTTTTTTCTATTTTTCAACAAATTCTATTTTTCTTGAAAAATTCACTATTTAACTATATTATTCCAATTTTAAACTTTCATTTATAACTTTTGCACATGTTAGTATTTTTTCAATTCTCTCTAATATCTCGATTTTATTGCTTACTACTATCTCACTCTGTTTATTCCAAAGTATCTTAAAGAACTCATCACATATATGCTTAAACTCACTATCTTTTATAATTGCATAATCATTATGATCTTTTCTAGGGTTAATACTCATAATTTTTAAAGTTTTCGATAAGTATATTGAAGGATTTTGAGTATCTTTAAATACTTCTACGAAGTCTCCATCTATTAATTTAATTTCAACATTATCATATTCTTCTATTATCTTTTTAATATAATTTATATGTCTTTCTCTTTGTTCAAAAGTTAACTTTACAGGTATGTTAAAAAAGTTAAGTTCCCCTACTGAAATATACTTACTTATATTTAATTCATAAATGAGTACCTTTAACTTAGACTTATATATAACATTTTGTAAGAGCATATTTATTTTTTTTAATTCATCTAAAACCTCTTTATCATCTCCAAATATAGACTCTGCTATTTCTTCAAATAAATCATATGGCATAAAAAGTTCATTTATATGACCTATTAACCACCTTAAATCTTGGCCCATAATATACTGAAGATATGTTCTTTTTCTTATAATATCTAATGATGACTTTATCTCAAGTATAGGTTTTGCCTGATTTTTTAATATATCTTCTAAACTATAATAAATTTCATCCACTATATGCTTATCTTTTGACATATTTGTAAATAAACATTGTCTGTCTTTTGTATATACTGCAGCATGAAATATCCTATCCTTCATTACAGATATAATTGCATTAGAATCAACTTCACAATTAAATATTTCAAAGTTTATTTCAGGATATGTAGTTATCATATTAATAATCATTATAGTATTAAATACTATATCTGAATCCGATCTATCAAGTCCCATTAAAAGTCTAACTCTAATATCGTGTGATGCATTTACTGACATTAAATCTTTCTTCATATCAGCTATTGCCATTTTATCACTATTGTTCAATTTATATAAATCTGCACTTATTATTAAATCTAATTTATCAGAGTTGCTCATAAATAAACTTGCATCTTTTGATAAGTACTGTTTTCTAAGCTTTGGATTTATATGTGTCATACTATTATAGCTATCTTCAGAGTGTGTGTTTTTATACAAATTAGGCACACTCTTTTCAGCTGTATACATATAAGCTTCTTTTAAACTTCGTTCTAAATACTGTGCTAAGACACTATTACTTTCTAAATCTTTATCTATTTCAAAATAATTTTTTAATTCTTGCATATGTGACATATTCAAAGAATCGACTATAAACTCAGAAGTTATTTTGCAAATATCTGATATGCTCTTTTGAGTAGGTAGATTTTTCCCGGTTATCCACTTACTTATATAAGAAACATCATATCCTAAGGCCTTAGCCAATGAACTTTTTTTCTGATTCGATAAATGTAATAATTTTTCTAATAATTTCCCAAATGTAATATTTTTCAATTACTTCAACCTCCATCAATTATTTTAAAGCTTGTTATATATTATTTCTAATAATTAAATCATTATCCTAATAAATACTGTTTTATTAAACTAATATATCTTCTTAAGTATAAACTTTTTGTTATTGATTTTTTTTTGAATTACTTGAATTTTTTTGTTCATTTTTCTCAACTTATTCGTGAATATTCTCCTTCATTCTCCATTCTTCAACATTTTTTGTGTTAATATTTGTATTGCTTGTTTAAACATTTTTTCTGTTGATATTTTTATTGCTTGATATATTCTTTATACCAAGCAATAAAAATATTATAAAATTTAATACAACATAAAGGAGAAATAATACTATGAATACTTTAAACCAAAATAAAAGCAAGAAATTTGCAACAGGTTGGCTTATAGTTGTAGCATGTATGCTTATACAAGCTATTCCATTTGGAGTTGCTTCAAACATACAACCACAATTTGTAAGTTATGTTGTTGAAGAGAAAGGTTTTACACTTGCAGGCTTCTCTCTAATATTTACTTTAGGAACTATCGTGTCTGCAGTTGCATCTCCATTTATAGGTATGATGTTTAACAAAATAAGTGCTAAAACAATGTATTTATTAGGAGCAATACTTTCTGGTGGAGGGTTCTTAGCATTCTCTATGTGCCAAGAATTATGGCAATTCTACATTGTTGCTGGTATAGTTCAGGTAGGTACTTCTATCATATCATCAATAGGTATACCATTACTAATAAACTCATGGTTTGATGATACTACAAAGGGAAAGGCATTAGGACTTGCATTTGCTGGTAGTGGCTTAGGTAATATATTCCTTCAACAAATGACTGCTTACTCTTTAGTAAACTTTGGTTCATCTAAATCTTACTTAATGTTTGGTGCATTATCATTAATAGTTGGTATACCTGTATCATTATTATTCTTAAGAATGCCTAAGAACAATAGCGAAATAGTTAAAGGTAATAAGAAAGAAAATGGAAAAGAAGAATCTCAAAATACAACAACAGTTGAATGGGGTTATACTTTTAAAGAAGCTAAAAACCTTAAATTTTTCTGGATATTAGCTTTAGGATTATTCTTCTTAGGTATGTATGTATCTGCATTAGCAGTTCAATATCCAGCATACTTAAAAGTACATTTAGCTATAGATCCAAAGTTTGTTGGTAACGTTGGTTCTGTATTTGCATTATTTTCTTTAGGTGGAAACCTATTTGGTGGAGCACTATTTGATAAATTAGGTGTAACTAAAGGGCTTATAATAGCTTTCATATTAGCTGGAGTTTCATGTTTAGCTTTAATGTTTGCAGGTCAAATGGAAATATTAGCTATAGTATTCGCAGCATTAAAAGGATTATCAGTATTCGCTTACATGATGGGACCTTCATTATTAGTAGGTGCATTCTTCGGTAATAAAGAATTTGGTGCTATACTTGGCGTAGTTCAAATATTCTTCGCTGTAGGATTTGCTGCTGGTTCTTCAGTATTCGGATTATTAGTTGATAATATGGGATATGGAGTTGCTTGGTGGGTTGTATTTGCATTCATAATAGTATGCTACGGATCTTTAATAGTTGCTTCTATAGGTATGACTAAGCTAAACAAAGAAAGAATAGCAAATTTAACAAATAATTCTACAAAAAAAGCTATATAATAAATATAAATACTATTAACTAATGTAAAAAGTATGAAAGGAGTAAAATCAAATGGAGAAAAAACAACTTCAAAAAAACTTAGGTGCTGCTGCTGCTTTGTCTACAGTTGTTGGTATGGTTATAGGTGGTGGAGTATTCTTTAAACCACAGGCAGTTTATGAAATAACTGGTGGAGGACCAGGACTTGGAATGATAGCATGGGTTTTAGCAGGTATAATGACAATAACTGCTGGACTTACTGCAGCAGAAGTTTCAGCTGCAATACCTAAAACAGGTGGAATGATGGTATATATAGAAGAAATATACGGTAAAAAACTTGGGTTTTTAACTGGATGGATGCAATCTGTATTATTCTTCCCTGCTACAATAGCTGCTATATCAGTTATGTTCGGGCAACAAGCTGCTATATTATTAGGTAATGAGTCTTTAGTAATACCTATGACAGTAGGAGTTATACTATTAATAGGTGTGTTAAATACTTTTGGTTCTAAAACAAGTGGTGCAATACAAACTGTATCAACTGTATGTAAATTAATCCCTCTTGTATTAATAATAGTATTTGGATTTATAAAAGGTGGCGGAAATAATCCTATAGTGCAACCTTTAGTTGCAGAAGGTATAAGCCCAACAGGAGTAATAGGACAATTATTAGTTGCTATATTATTTGCTTATGATGGATGGATAAATGTTGGTGCTATAGCTGGTGAAATGAAGAACCCTGGAAAAGATTTACCTAAAGCAATAGTTAGTGGTTTATCTTTAGTTATGGGTGTATATGTAGTTATAAACTTAGCTTACCTTTGGGTATTACCAGCTAGTGAATTAGCTAAATATGCTTCTCCTGCTTCAGCAGTTGCCGAAGTATTATTTGGTTCAATTGGTGGTAAAATAATAAACGTTGGTATATTAGTATCTGTATTTGGATGTATAAATGGATACCTATTAACTGGACCAAGAATAACTTATACATTAGGAAAACAAAAAACTATACCAGTTATATTTGGTAAATTAAATAAAAATGATGTTCCAGCTAATGCTACGCTATTAATGGCTGTACTTTCAGCTTTATATGCATTATCAGGACAATTCAACTTATTAAGCGACTTAGCGATGTTTGCTGTTTGGTCATTCTATGTTTTAACATTTATAGGTGTTATGAAACTTAGAAAAACTCATCCAAACTTAAACAGACCATATAAAGTACCTCTATATCCTATAATTCCATTAATAGCAATATTTAGTGGATTATTCGTTGTATTAAATCAATTATTATTTGCTGGTGCAAAAAGTACAATGATGTCTTTAGGAGGAGTTGTAATAACTCTTATAGGTTTACCTGTTTATTCTTATATGACTAAAAAGTATGCTAATACTAATAACGACATAGATACAGCTGCTTAATATAACAAAGAGCGTAGATATAATCTACGCTCTTTTATTTTTATAATCTACTTCCATTATCAACCCAGTCCTTAGCTTCTTTTACATTACTAAGAGACGGTACAGATACTTTACTTTCAGGCTTTAACTGATCTATATCAGCCCAAGCTGCTGTTTCTGCATTATTAGTAGGTCTATGTTTTTTTAATCTTTTATTCCCTTCACCACTTAAAGGTTGTGCTTTTTTACTTTGCAATTTTTTCACCTCTTTCTTTTGTTTATATTATTTTTAACCATTATTTATTTTTAAATACCAGTTATTCTATGTTATTTGAAATTGCAGCTAATATATTTCTTAGATTTAATATTCCATATCCTTGTGCCATATTAGGATAAGTGTATATCTCTTTTCTAGTTGCACCTAACATTAAAAATGTTTTTAAAGGTTCTGAAAATAATAGATTTCGACTTTCTTCTTCTTGTGAAATTATATAGCTCATCATTATAGCTACAATACCTGCTACAACCGATGAACTTACTCCTGTTCCTGTTGCTGTATTATAAGCATCATTTTGATATGGACCTATTATATCAACACCTGGTGCTACTATATCTGGTTTTATTTGTCTTTTTACTACAGGACCTTTTGATGAACCTATCCATAAACTATCTGTTCTATCATTATAAGCACCTACAGTTATTACTTTTTTTATAACTCCAAATAATGTAATTGTGGCATCTGATGATGAATCCGTAAATCTAGTTTGCGGAGAAATTAAATTTTTATTAGGTAAATATACATTATAATTACCATTTATTATAAATTCCGGAAATATTCTTAAGGTCCATATACCTGGCTTTATATTTTTAAGAGTTATATCTAGCATTTCATTTCCTGATTTTATCCATGGATATATATATCTCATTTCATAGGATGTGTCTTCTAAGTTGAATCTTCCTCTATATACAAATGGTTCCGGTGTATAATTTATAACATAGCTCATTTCTCCTCCAGGAGATATTATAGCTGCTCCTATTTTATCAGGACCTATTGGACACAGAGTTATATCTAAATTAACTTGTTCTCCAACTTGAATTATTATATCTTGACTTTTATCAGCCATCTGTATGTTACCGCTATAATGTATATCTGTATTACCTTCATTTCCAGCTCCACAAACTACTATTCTTCCTGATCCCCCTAAATCCTCAAAAGAATCTAGCATAGAAACTTCTATTCCTGAGGTTGATCTACCTCCAACAGTTAGATTTATTACCATACGTTTATTTTCTCTATCAGCTACTTCCAAAGCATATTTTATACCTGCTAAAAAGTCAGATTCCTCATAGTTTACTTTTCCTTTAGCAAATGTATCTTTGTAAGATTTTAATTTTATTACTACTAACTCTGAATCTACAGCAACACCGTCATAATTAGAATTTCCATGACCTAAGCCTGCTGCTATTCCAGCTGCTATAGTTCCAGTTCCAATATTATCTACACTTAGGCTAGAATCATTTCTTTTTATATATTCATTTATTTCTTCCCTAGTAAATTCACTTCCAAATAAATACCCCTCTGGTGGCGGCTTTAAAGTGCTTTCTTGGTCCCATATAGATATAATCTTTGTAGTATTATCTGATTTTATAAAATCTGGATGTAAATAATTTATTCCAGAGTCTATTATAGCAATAATAATATCTTTTCCTGTTGGTGTTATATATGGATTTTTATATATATACTCAGTACCTGCAGCTGTTCTTACAGTTTCTCCATTTGGTAAGTTATTTGTTAATTCTATTAATGAACTCATTACACTTGATCTTTCCCACCAAATTATACCATCTATCCTATCTAATATATCTTCGTTAAAAGAATCATCTACATATAAAGCTACTATTGTATTATTTAATATAATATATCTATTAATATTATTATTTTTCAAATTTTCTTCTAACCGATCAACCGGTATATTGTATATTATAATATACGATTTTTCCATCTGACCTGTATCACCTCTATTTTAATTGTTCAAATGAACCCCTTATATTTAATAACCCATATCCTAAAGCACTATTAGGATAAGATGTATTATCAAACCTTGTTGCTCCAGCTTTTAGATAAGTTACCATTGACTGAGTAAAAGCTTTTTTAGGATATCTATTTTCAACTAAAACATACTGAAGAAATAAAGCAAGCGAGCCTGTTACATATGCAGCAGCTGGTGCTGTACCACTTATTCTTGCATACTTTTCACCTGGGTAAGGTGCTATTATATTTACTCCAGGAGCTACTATATCAGGCGCTGGTATATAATCGATAGTTGGCCCTCTAGATGAAGTTGGCCATATAGTACCATTTATAGTATCATATGCACCTACACTAATAACATCTTCATATGTTGCAGGGTAGTTTATAGTTTTTTCTGGGTTACTTTCCCTAAATCTAGTTCCTGGTTTCAAAAATACTCTGTTTGATAGATATGCATTGTATATGCCACTGTTTATATCAACGCCTATAAGTTTAATCTTCCATATACCTTTTTTAACATTCTTTAAATTTATAATGATTTGCTGTTGACCTGAAAAAGTTGTTGGATAGTTAGTTACTAGAAGGTATTCAGTTTGCTCAAAATCATATAATCCAGTTAAGAAAGAATAGGAAGATACTTGTAATAACTTACTAGTTTCTCCAGTTGGAGATATCACTTCACAATTTACTCTATCTGGTCTGTCCATCCATATTTGAATTTCTACATCTGGGTCATCCTCTGATAATTCTAATTCTATATATTCTTCACCGCCATTAAATTGTACAACTCCTGATGTATGGGTTTGTGTATTTCCTTCATTTCCTACTCCCGAAACTATACAAATACCTCGTTCAAAAAATACTGCATCTCTTAAAGTTAATGCAGTCATTGCAACTAATTCATTACTTCCATATGATATATTAAATACTATAGGCATATTAAGCTCTAATGCTTTTTTTGCTGCATATTCTGTTGCTACAGATAATGAAGCATTTGTATAATTACCATCATACTTTTTTAATTTAATTACAATTAATGATGCTTCATTTGCAACTCCTGCATAATCAGGATTTATATTTCCAAGTCCTGCACATATTCCACTTAACATTGTTCCGCTACCTTCTTCATCTACAGATAATGTAGCATCTTTTTCTCTTATGGCCTTATTAATATCTTCATTAGTATATTCAGTGCCAATATAATATCCTTTTGGTGGTTTGCCATCTTTGGTTTGATCCCATAAGTAAAGAATTTTTGAAGTTCCATCTGGATATATAAAATCTGGATGTAAGTAATCTATTCCAGAATCAACAATACCAATAATCACACCTCTTCCAGTAACATTTATATTAGGGTTTTCTTTAAAAAAGTTTGCTCCTATAATTTCATTTCCAACAACACCACCAGTTGTTCCCTGGCTTATTTGAGAAAGAGAAGCTAATCTAATAATAGGCTCTATCTTCTGAGCTGATAATATACTCACTATACTTCCTACAGCTTGCATATCACTAGGTGAAATATATAAAATTGCAAAATTATCAGAAATTCTTTCTAACCTATAAGTTATATTTAAATTTTTTAAATCTTCTTCAAACTGTTGATTCTCAAATGATACCCCTATTATTGGAATAAGATTTTCTTGCCTTAAATTTTTCTTTTTTTTTATTTTTTTCTTGCTTCGATAAAGTCCATAGTCTTGGTTATTTTGAGATATGCTCAATAAATTTAATTTAGACAAATCTAAAAATCCATACCCTCTAGAATTATTTGGATAAGTGTATTGTGGATTTCTTCTTGCATATTCTATAAGTACTGATTTGACTTTTTGAGAATATAAAAATAAGTCATTTCCTTCTACAATCCCCCACTGCATTAATAAAGAACAGACTCCCGTTACATGCGGAGTTGCCATACTAGTTCCTGTAAGTGCTCCTGTTGATCCACCAGGTAAATATGAAACTATCTCTTCTCCAGGAGCTAATAAGTCTGGTTTAATTATTCCACCATCTACATCACCTTCTCCTGAGAACGTAGAAACCACATCTGTTCTAGAATTGAAGCTCCCAACAGTTATAACTTTGCTAGCAGTACCCGGAACAGTTACTGTAAGAACCTTACTCGGTTCTAAAAACCTTGTATCTACTGTTATCCCTTCTGATGTTGGCAAATATATATCTATATTCCCATCTACTAATTTAATAGGAGTGAATAATAGTGTCCATATTCCCGGAATTATTTCAGTGTCTGATTTTAGCTCAATAGTTATTCTTCTACTTAAGGAATATGGTGCTATAGGATAAAAAACTCCATTTATCCTAGTGTTTCCAATAATATTTTTTATTAGGCCTGAATCTTGTGATATAGGCTGAGTACTTTTACCTGTTGGGCTAACTAAATATATATTAAAATCATCTACAAATGATGGCCATATATTTATATTAATTATTTTTTCATTTTGACCTACCTCTATTTCAACTAAGGTATCTTCATTTTCATCATTTTTTATATTAATTCTCTTGTGTCCTGCTTTTGTTGCATTATTACCAGCTGCAACAACTATATTATTTTTCCAAAACGAACACATTTGATCTATATATTGTTCAAATAAAGATTCCCCTCTATGAGACCCTTCATTACTTCCGTAGCTTATATTTATAGCAATTGGTCTTTGTAGTTCTAAAGCTCTATCTAAAACAAATTTTATAGCTCTCATAAATTCAGTACTTTTAGAGAAAGTATCTGTTTGTCTTCTTCCTACCCTTACAACTATCATATCTGCTTCATTTGCTACCCCACAAGCAATACCTGCTGTATGAGTTCCATGAGTACTAGTTGCTGATATAGGAACTTGCATTTCTCCATTTATAGCTTTATTTATATCTTCATTAGTATATAATGTTCCTTCTTTAAACCCATCTGGTGGATTTCCGTCAATAGATTGGTCCCAATAGTAAAGTATTTTAGATTTGCCATCTTTATCTTTGAATATAGGTATATTGTAATCTATTCCAGAGTCTATAAGACCTAGTAATGTTCCTTTACCCGTTAATTTTGTACGTTCTTTAAATGATGTTATTCCTGTACTAGAGAAGCTTTGAGTATCTTGTGTTTCTAATATGAATGGTTTTTCTACGTATTCTATCTGAGTATAATTTAATAAGTTATCAACCTTTTGTGGAGTATCTGCTGTTATGATTGCATAATTATATCCAAGAAGCTCTACAGATACACCTAGTTCCTGTTCCAAAAATGTTATATCTCCATTATATTTAACTATTACTTCATAGTCCACATGTTTCACCTCCTATAGTATAGTAAAAATATTTTACTATATATATATGTATTAATAATATTTTTATTGTATAATACATATGTTAGTTAAATTCTAAAATTTATCTTTAAAGGATGTGTTATTTTTGAAAGAAAAAAAGTTTTACTTAAATATAGTGCTGACTGTAGTTGTATCATATATATTAATTAAATTTATTGATAACTATCAATACTTCTTTAATGTAGTCAATTTACTTTTATCACTTTTAACACCATTTGTAATAGCTTTTATTTTAGCTTATATATTTAATCCTATAGTAGTTTTTTTAGAAAAAAGACTAAGATTTAAAAGGATACAATCACTTCTATTTACATATGGTATATTAATAATATTATTAGTTTTTACTGCACCAGTTATTATAAATAGTATAATTGATATAGTAAATCAAATACCTATATATATAGATAAAACACAAGTATTTTTAATAGATTTAGGGAAAAGTTTAAAAAATGTAGATCCTAACACTTTAAAGGATATAGGAGATAATATCGTGGCAGCACTTCCTAAATTAAGTACTTTATTTGCAGGATACTTAGGCCAAATATTTAATACTACATTTTCAGTTGGTAAGTTTATAGTTCAATTTGTGTTAGCCTTTATAATATGCTTTTATATACTTCTTGAAAAAGAAGATTTTCTATTATTTACTAAAAAAACTATCTATGTTATGTTTGGTAAAAAATACGGTGACTTTACTTTAGAAGTGTGTTCTACTTTAAACTCTAATATAGGTAAATACTTTTCAGGTAAAATACTTGATTCATTTATAGTAGGTGTTTTATCTGGGATTGGACTTTATTTTATAAAATCTCAGTATGCATTACTTTTTGGGATACTAATAGGATTTATGAACTTAATTCCTTATTTTGGTCCCGTTATTGGAATGACTCCAGTTGTTTTAATAAACTTATTTTACGATCCAACTATAGCGATTTTATCTCTTATATATTTGTTGCTAGTTCAACAAATAGAAGTTGCAGTTATAGAACCTAAAATCGTTGGTGGTCAACTGGGTCTTAGTCCATTTTTAACTATATTAGCTGTTACTGTAGGTGGAGGATTTTTTGGAATTCCAGGTATGATTCTATCTGTTCCTGCAATAGGTGTTATAAAAATGTATATAGTTAAATTTGTAGAATATAAATATAAAGATATTAAATAATTAAATTATAAGGAACAACCTCTTTTAATATATAGTTTTTTATTACTTGAGTTTGTTCCTTTTTAATATTTATTATTTTCTATGGCATAAGTTTTTCAAAAATATAAATACCTATAGTATA
>ERZ772885.1121-NODE-1121-length-17520-cov-3.824678_pt1 | contig 17520 bp, 15 predicted proteins | sample MGYA00580580_ERZ772885 | MGnify/ENA primary metagenome ERZ772885 (study PRJEB29015, sample SAMEA2737673) | human gut metagenome | biome: human gut; feature: human-associated habitat; material: faeces | place: China | collected 2012 ...
CCCGCCGCACCCGCCGCGAGCGCATCGCCGAGGCCGTTACCACCACGATCGCTGCCGCCGCGTGGGTGGGCACCATTCTCGTAGTGTCGGGGATGATGTTTGCTGTCGGCACAGATTTCTAAGGATTTTCCTGCCCGGAGTGGCCGGAGCGGGACGCGGTAAGGAGAAAAGACCGTGAGAGGGAACAGGGAGGCCACATCCGGCCTCCCTGCAAGAAATTTCCCGGGCGGTCCGGGAAAGGCGCCGGAGAGGCCTTTAATCTCCACCTCTCGGCGCCAGGCATAGGCAGGGGAGCAGGTTTTTAATGTTCTCCTACTCCCCTGCCAGAAATTTCCAAATTCCCTGCCCGGCACAGACAGGGCCATGCGGTTCCTCCCGCAAGTTGGACCAGGCGGGGCCTCAGCGCCCCGCCGACTCAAAAACAAGGAGATATCATGACTATCGAACAGGCAATCAGCGAGGCAGTCGCTATCAAGCGTCAGATTGACGAGCTCAAAAGTCGGTACACCGACCTGCAGGCCGAAATCATTGCTGGGGTTCAAATCCCTGACGGGAAGCGCACAGGATATGCCGATTCCGGCAACGTCAGGGCGCGAGTTCAGATCATGGAAAAGTACAAGTGGGACCAGGACAAGCTCAACGCCGCCCGCGCAGCGATGGGCGACGCGGCTTTCCTCAAGGCCTTCACCTTCGAGTGGAAGCCTGTGGACAAGAAGACCATCGACATTTTTCTGGATAAGTACGCAACACCGGAGCAGCAGGCGCTCATCACCGACGCCATGACTGTGGAGAAGCGCACGTCTCTCTCCTTTACCGGAGTTCCGGCATGAGCTTCGACCTTGGTGCAATTACCCGCACTGGCGGACACTTCGGACCGCAGCGCATCCTCATCTATGGTGTTCAGGGACTTGGCAAGACGACCTTCGGGTGCAGCTTCGAGGCGCCTATCCTGCTTCGCACCGAAGATGGCGCCGGAGCCCTCGACGTGGCGACCTTCCCCACTATTGCGGCCTCGTACCAGGACATATGCGACGCCATTCAGGCGCTGCATGGTGAGCATCCCTTCAGGACACTGGTCCTTGACAGCCTCGATTGGCTTGAGCCTCTTGTCCTCGCAAAGACATGTGGAGACCTGGGCATCGAGCATATCGAGGATGCCGCTTACGGGAAGGGCTACGTGACGGCTGATGACAACTGGCGCTTCATCATGGGCGGCCTGGACAGCCTCCGCCACAATCGCGGCATGACTGTAGTTGTAATCGCTCACTCCGAGATCAGGACACACACGCCGCCTGATGGCGAGCCGTATGACCGCTATCAGATCCGTGTCCATAAAAGGGCATTCGCGCTCTGGCAGGAATGGTCTGACATGGTGCTCTTCTGCAATTACGACCGCCGCATCATCGGAGACCAGAAGAAGGGTGAAAAGCGGCGGGCCGAAGGCGAAGGAGACCGCATCATCTTCACGGAGGAGCGCCCGTACTTTCTGGCGAAAAACCGCTGGGGACTCCCGGCTAAAATTCTCATCGGACAGGACAAAACATGGAGCGCCTTCCATCAGGCGCTCAACCTAGCCACACATGGCGCTTACGCCATTCCCACGACACAAGAAAAATCAAATTGATTGAAGGAGTAACTCATGAGCATCGACCTTAACACCGCAGGCGAACAGCAGACCGGTACCAGTCTCGTTATCCCCCCACATTCTAAAGTCCAGGTGCAGCTGTCCATCATCTACCCCGAAGCCGGCCGCGCAGGGGCCTCTGCCCCCGAGCTCACCAGAGCCCATTCCGGACTGGAGTATCTGGCCACGAAGCTGACTGTTACCCGCGGGTCTTTTGCCGGAAAAGTCATCTATCAGAATTTCAACCTGGCTAACGCCCAGACCACCGGACAGCAGAAGGCCGTTGACATCTCCATCCGCAGCATCCGTGCCATGGTCGAGGCTTCAAGAGGAATCAGGCCAAAAGATAACAGCCCGACCGCAACGCAGGCCCGTAAGCTTCAGCGCTGGTCCGAGCTGGACGGGCTGACCTGCTTCATCGTCGTGGACTGCGAACAGTCGCAGCCTTCCCACAACGGGAAGGTCTACATCAACAACCGTCTCTACTCCGTCGTGACCATTGACGATCCCTGCTACCAGCAGCTCACCCAGCAGGGAGAAATGATTTCCAATGAGCCTGTCCCCGAAGTGCAGCAGACCACGGCAGCCGCTCCTGCTCCGCGCCCCAGCTGGGTAGCGCAGCAGCCTGCCAGCGCAGCATCAGCGCCTACTCCTGCATGGGGACAGGCGGCCCCCGCGCAGCAGCCTGCCACTCCTCTTCAGTCCACTGCTCCCACTCCGTCCTGGGGAACGACGCCGCCTCCCATGGCGGCCTCTGCGAACACCTCTGACACAGTTCCGTTCTAGCCATGCTCCTGCGCCCTTATCAGAAAAGGCTCGTCGATCGGGCGGTCAAGGCTCTGGCGGACCACGGCAACACCCTGGCCGTGGCCGCCACGGGCGCGGGCAAGACGATCTGTCTGTCGGCCATCGGCAAGGCCATAGACGGAAAAACGCTGGTCTTGCAGCACCGTCACGAGCTTGTCCAGCAAAACTGCGCCAAGTATCGCGCAGTCAATCCCAAAACCTCCATCGGCCTCTGGACGGCTGATAAAAAAACGTTCCGCAGTCAGACAACCTTTGCCATGGTTCAGTCACTAGTCGGCCATCTAAGCAGGATACCGAAGTTGGACCTCATCATCGCCGACGAGGCGCATCACATCGCCGCGCCGACTTGGAGTGCCATCATAGAGGCTGCCAGGGAGAAGAACCCTGACGTCATGCTGGCCGGCTTCACGGCCACACCGTCCCGGTCTGACCGCAAAGGCCTTCGCAGGTTCTTCAACAACGTCTGTGACAATATCACGATACGCGAGCTTGTGAGCCTGGGATTCCTGGTTCCGCCGCGCGCCTTCGTCATAGACACTGCTGGTACACGTGAGCGCCTTGCTTCCCTGCGTACTTGCTCCGACTTTGGCGAGCAGCACGACGTCGAAGCTATACTCAACACCGACGCCGTGAACGCCGAAGTGATACGCAACTGGAGGGAATATGCCGACGGGCGCCCTACCGTCGGCTTCTGCTCGACCGTAGCCCATGCCGAGGACGTTGCAACCGCCTTCACCAGGGCTGGTATCCCGGCCGCCTGCGTGCATGGCAGTATGTCGGTGGAGCAGCGTACGGCTATCCTTGACTCCATGACAGCCGGGAAGACGAAGGTCATTACCAATTGCATGATTCTGACAGAGGGATGGGATTATCAGCCTGTATCCTGCGTCGTTCTTCTGCGGCAGTGCTCTGATAAAAGTCCGCTCATCCAGATGGTTGGGCGAGGCCTGCGAACTGTTGACCATAAGCTCTACCCTGGCGTCATCAAAAAAGACTGCGTGGTGATGGACTTCGGTCAGAGTCTTCTTGTTCATGGGAACCTCATCGCCGATGCCGGGTTAGGGGATGATGGGAAGGATCGCATACCAGATCCCTCTCTCGCCCCTACAAAAATCTGCCCCACAGAATACCGGCCGGGGATGACGATTCACTTCCCTGATAGTGAAGGGAAGTGCGGATGTGGCGCCGAAGTTCCAGCGCAGGTCAGAGTATGCCCACTCTGCGGCTTCCGCTTCGAACCGCTCGGTGAGCAGGAACCTCTGCAGCATGTCGACCTCACAGAGATGGACATACTGGACGCCTCCCCCTTCCGCTACTGCGACCTCTTCGGGAACGGCTCTATTCTCATGGCCACCGGCTTCGAGGCCTGGGCCGGTATCATGACGACAGATGCCGGTGATACCTGGCATGCTCTGGGCAAACAGCGCACTGGAGAAGTCGAGGAGCTCCTGATCGGCAGCAGACTCCAGGCGATGGCCGCAGCCGACGACTATCTCCGCAACTTCGAGACTGAGACTGCTGCCAGGAAGACACGCCGCTGGCTGGACGATCCCGCCAGCGAGAAGCAGATAGAGCTGTTAAACCGCATGGGATACAACCTGCAGCCCGATCTGCTCGGTCAGACGTCCCTCTCGAAATACGCTGCGATGTGCCACCTGGGATTCCAGTTCGATCGCCGGGGCATCGAGCGCGTGCTGGGAGTCACGTCATGAAGATCCGCGACGGCGCCGCACTTTGGTCTGACATCAGGCTCTACGAGCTTGATGGCAAGAAGCTTGGGGATATGAGCATTCACGAGGTGGAGCTCCTGGCCGATTTGCTTTCCAGGCATTCCGAGGGCGACGTCGCTCCGCATTTTAACGGAGAAGACCTCATCATCCCTTTCGGCGCACCGCTTGAGTTTAGATGGTGGGAGAGAAAAAACATGTCTGACAAAGACAGATATGCCCTCTTCCTGGCGCTCGGCGTCCCGGAAGACAAACTCACAAGGTACATGTCTCCTCGTGATATCGCCTTCGCCCGCGGCGAGGTGGACATCTACGGCAGAGAAAAGAAAGGACAAAAAGATGAACGTTGATAAAGAAATGACCACGACGCCAACGACAGATGAAATCCGTACGGCAGCCAGGGCGTGGGCCTTCGCCAAAGACAAAAGCCAGGGCCGCGCCGTAATTCTTTTCGAAGAGACGAGTTCGTCTATCCGCCAGTACATTGATGGCATGGAGAGGAATACCTTCACCATGATTCTTCTAGCCCAGCTCATGGAGAGCCTGGAAAGAAGCTCAGCGAACAATACCAGCGCGGAGGCGCTGGAGAGCTACCTCCAGCTCGCCGTCCTGCTCATGAAAAAGAACCCCGCCACGCTGGAGTCAGAGAAAGTCCGGCGTGTCTGCACGTTCATCCGGAGCGTCTTTGGGATGACGGAACAGAAGGAGACAGTGCAATGAGCAGCGCTTACCCCACCAACTCGGTCGCTCACCGCGACTGCTGCATCGGCGTGTCTTTCCCGCTTGTCGCGCTGGAGAAATATCCCGACTGGAAGCAGAAGCCAGCGCGGCTCATCGAGGTGCAGAAGGCCCTCACTGAGCTTCAGAGCCTGCTGGAGGTCAGCCGCTTCAGCTCTGGCGAGAAAAGGAGCCTCCAGGCCGCGTGCGAGGCGGCCGCCGACGCCATAGATGCCTATGACGCCGATCATAGCCAGACGCGGGATGACGCCTACTCCGCCTGGTGTGTCATGTGGTTCCTGGGAGACGAGGCTTACGCTGATGCCCTCTTCTATGGCGGCGCCTGGAAGAAGCGTCCAGAGCTGTGGGTGAAGGTGAAGCACCTCATCAGCCTCACCTCGGATCGGCTCTATCTCCACCATCAGGCGGAGGCCGAGGAGGCCGCCCGCATCTGGCACTGCCACGCTTCCCCGAGGAAGGACCCTGGTCTGGAGGACATATGGGAGAAGTGAGCGAGCTGACTACTCTGCGGCAGATCCGGCTGGAGATCCAGCGTCACCGGAAGGCTATCGCTGATCTGGAGGCGCGGATGGATGACATCCTCGAGGTGACCTCCACCCGTAGACCTGTCCGCCGAAAAACGATATCTGCTGAGAGTGCGGCGACCCTCATCCGCAGTGGAGGACTGCATGAGCATCTCTCAGCGTAGCGATGGCCGCTATATCGTCAAGTTCAAGGATGGAACAAAATGGAAACAAAAAACCTTCCGGGCCCGGGAAGACGCGGAAGGTTTTGAAAGGAGTCTAGAGTATGACGAACCTCAAAATACCCGATTGACCGTGACGGAGTCAATCCTGTTATTCCTGAAGAATACCAGGCACTGCCGGAAAGGTGTGCAGTACTACGCTCTTATCCTGTCCCGCATGCCGGAGGTGCTTGCGACGAGGTATGTGGACAGCCTTGACCGCAGAGACCTTATGACTTTTCGCTCCACCCTGCAGGGCGAGTACAAGCTTTCGCCTTGCAGCATAAACTGCCACACGTCGAAACTCATCGCGGCGTGGAGGTGGTGCGCCAGTGAAGATTTTCTTCAGTCCGTGCCCTGGGAGAAGTACCGCCCTCTGCCGGAGGGGCCTCATGGCCACAATTGCGGCGACTTCGCCGACTTCATGAAAGTGTATGATGCCTGTAATCCCGCGCTCCAGTGGCTCATCCGCACCTGCCTTGCGCTCTGTCTCAGACCCGGAAAAGAGGCAGCCGGCCTCTGTTGGCGTGACGTGGATCTCATCCATGGGCGGGCGCACGTGTGGATGCCGAAGGTCAGCCGATGGAAGGACGTCATTGCGCCGGCATGGTGGATAGACGAGGCCCGCCAGAAAGCGGAGGGAAAAGTTCCGGAGGGCTACGTCTGCCCGAACCTGCACGGCGGGCCTTTCTGCTGGAGCACCGCCCTGTGGGAGAAGACGGCCAGGCGCACACTGGGGAGATCCTTCCCGCTCTATACGGTAAGGCATATGGCTGCGTCGCTCATGCTGGAAGCCGGAGCGGATCCCGCGGCAGTCGCCGCACAGCTCGGACATGCGTCCGTCGCTACAACGGCTGAATTTTATACTCATGCCGTTAAAGGAGCTCAGGAGCGGGCAGCCGGGAAGATTCCCGACCTGTCCCTGCTGATGGCGCAGGATGGTGCGGAGATTTCCCGTAACATGTTGGAATATCAGGAAAACTAAGCAAACTTTTTCTCTTCCCCCGGTGAAATGCCCGCAATGTGATCTGCGTCACATAAAAAACAGGGATGAGCGGGTAAGGCCTGACCCATAAGGGGGTTTTTTATGGATATAGTCAGATCCTGCTGCCCGCACGACTGTCCGGACGGCTGCGGCTTTCTTGTCACCAGGGAAAACGGCAGGGCCGTCAGGGTCGCCGGCGATCCCGAGCATCCCTTCACGCGCGGCACGCTCTGCCCGAAAACGGCCCATTACGAGAGAACCGTCTATTCTCCCCTGCGCCTCACCACCCCCCTCAGGCGCACAGGGAAGAAAGGACAGGGTGAGTTCGAGCCCGTTACCTGGGACGAGGCCATCGGGGAAATCGCGCGGCGCTGGAAAGACATCATCGCCGGCTACGGCGGCGAGGCCATCATGCCCTGCTCCTACGCGGGCACCATGGGCTACGTGCAGAAGAACGCCTACTATCCGCTCTTCAACGCCCTGGGCGCCTCCGAGGCCGAGCGCACGCTGTGCACTCCCGCCCAGGGCTGCGGCTGGAGGTCGGTCATGGGTGCGACCATCACGACGCCGCCCCAGGAAATGCAGAAAAGCAGCCTCATTATTCTCTGGAGCCTGAATCCGCTTTCCACGAATTTCCACCTGACCCACGACCTGCGCATCGCCAGACAGCGCGGGGCGCGCATTGTCCTCATCGACTGTTACAGGACGTCTTCCGCGCGCATCGCAGACGAGGTCATCCTGACGCGCCCCGGCACGGATGGAGCCCTCGCCCTCGGCATCATGCACGTCCTCGCCGGAGAGGGATTCTGCGACAGGGACTTCATAGCCCGGCACGTGTACGGCTTCGAACGACTCGAAAAAGAAGTCCTGCCGGAGTGGACGCCGGAACACGCTTCCGAAGTCTGCGGCGTTCCGGCTGACACCATCCGCGGACTGGCCCGCGAATACGGTTCAGCCAAAGCCCCGTGCATCCGTCTCGGCGGCGGCATCACCCGCTACGGCAACGGCGCCATGACCACCAGGCTCACCCTTCTGCTCCCCGCACTCGTCGGCGCGTGGGGCAGGCCCGGGGCCGGTTACCTGTGTTCCTGCGCCTCGAGCCACGCCTACAATCTGGAACTTCTGAGGCACACGGAATACCGTCCGCATCCCGTGCGCACCCTGAACATGGCCCGTCTCGGGGCTGCCCTTTCCGGGGAAGACACAAAGGGCGGGGTTCCGGTCAAATCCCTCTTTGTCTGGGCCACAAACCCGGCCTGTTCCTACCCGGATCAGGATACCGTCATCAGGGGGCTTCAGCGCGAAGATCTCTTCGTTGTCGTTTCCGAGCGCTTCATGACGGACACGGCGCGCTACGCCGACATTGTCCTGCCCACGACGACCTCCTTCGAGCATGACGATCTGTACGCGGCCTACGGCAATTTCTGCGTACAGCGGGGCAGACCCGTCATCAGCCCCCTGGGACAGTGTCTGAGCAACTGGGACATCTGCAGACGGCTCGCGAAGGCCATGGGACTCACCCAGCCCGTTTTCGACAAAACGACATCCGAAATCGTGGAAGATCTTATTGCGTCCACGGCGGATTCGGAATGGCACCTCACGCCAGAGCAGCAGGAAATCCTGCGCTCCGGGCGCCCCTGCGCCCTTACCCTGCCCGAAGGCTACGCGACAAATTTCATCACGCCGGATGGGAAAATCCGGATCGTGGACGAGACAGACCCTGATCCCCTGCCGCATTACCTTCCGCCGCATTACACGAAGGACAGAGGAGCCTTTACCGTTATCACCGGACCCAGCGTCAAAACGCTTTCCTCGAGCTTCAATGAACAGGAAGGGCTCTCCGGCCCGTCTGACCCCATGCGGCTGTGGATGAATCCGGAAGACGCCGGGCGTCTCGGCCTTCATGACGGGCAGGCGGTCATCTGCTCCACTGCCTCGGGGCACGCGCGCTTCACCCTGCTTGTCACGGAAAAAACCCTTCCGGGCTGCCTCGTCAGCGAGGGCGTGTGGTGGCTCTCCCGCACGGCGGGCCGCAACTTCAACGCTCTCGTCCCCGAAAGAATCACGGACAGAGGGCACGGAACAACATTCAATGATATACGCGTGGACGTCGCTCCGGCGGACTGATTCGACGCGGTACAAATCAAACAGAAGAAAAAGAGCGGCTCCCATTTACAGGGTGCCGCCCTTTCTGTTTCCGGCAGAAGAAATCTAAACGTTTTTCCCGTCATCTCCGCCGCTGTCCTCGGCGCTGTCGGCGCCGTCATTGACAACGATGCGTCCGCTGGCTTCAGAAGGAGACGGAACCCTGCCGACAACTTCGCCGGGACGGGCATTGGCGAGTTTGAGCGTCTGGGTCTGATCCGCCGCGTAGCTCAGGAGAATGCCGACCACGGCGGAATTATCATAGGCGATGGCCTTGCGCACCAGGGCGGGAAGGATCTCCTGCTGGAATGAAGGATCGCCGATGGCGTCCTCCACCAGAAGACGCAGACTTTTCTCCTCGCGCTGGCTCGGACGTCCGCTGCCGGCCTTGTGGGCCTCGCATATCATGGTCAGGCAGGCCTCTATGGCGGTCATGCCGGCGTAGGCATCGTTTTCCACTCTGTCCAGGGACGTCCTCCCGAGGGAAAGCTGCCAGCTTATCTCATCGGGATCACAGCTGGTAAAGGGGAAAAGCATTTCCGGGGATGACGGCAGCATAAAAGAGGCTCCTTGCAGAGGGAAATAAAACACACGGTCCGAATGCGGAATAAATGATATAGCACTGAAAAACCGGCAGGGCAAAAAATAAATTTCCGCATTTCCCGGGGGAAATGCGGAAATACTGAATATCCTGCTTTATAAAAAAGCGCTAATCGTCATGAACCTCGCCGATTTCCGCGTTTCTGCCGTAATGTGTAGGCGGCATATTGGGGAAACGGCGGCGGATCTCAGCGAGCTTTTCCTCGGAAACAGCCTCGCCCTCATGGCGGCCGCAGCGGGGACAGACATCATTGATCACGCCCACGTAGCCGCAGACGGGATCGCGGTCCACGGGATGGTTGATGGAACCGTAGCCGACGCCCTTGTCGTGCATGTAGCGGATGACGGCCTCAAAGGCCTCGGGATTCTTGGCCGTGTCGCCGTCGAGCTCGACGTAGGTAATATGGCCCGCATTGGTGAAAGCGTGGTACGGCGCCTCAATCTCAATCTTGCGGAAAGCCTTGATGGGAAAATAGACAGGCACGTGGAAGGAGTTCGTGTAATAGGCCCTGTCCGTTACGCCGGGTATAATGCCGTAGCGCTTCTGGTCGAGCTTGACGAAACGCCCGGAAAGCCCCTCTGCAGGAGTGGCGATGAGGGTAAAATTGAGGCCGCGGGCCTTCGATTCATCGTCAAGCCGCCTGCGCATGGAACCGATGATGCGCAGGCCGAGTTCCTGGGATGCGGCGCTTTCGCCGTGATGGGCGCCCACAAGCGCCTTGAGGCATTCGGCGAGACCGATGAACCCCACGGTCAGCGTACCGTGCTTCAGCACCTCACCCACGGGATCGTCCCAGTCGAGCTTTTCGGAGTCGAGCCACACGCCCTCCCCCATGAGGAAGGGGTAATTGCGCACGCGGCGGGCTGACTGAATCTCAAAACGGTGCATGAGCTGGCGGATAACCAGATCCATCATGGCGCCGAGCTTCGTGAAGAAGAGATCCACGTCCCCCTTTGACTCGATGGCGAGCCTCGGAAGATTGATGGTGGTAAAGGAGAGGTTGCCGCGGCCGCAGGTGACTTCCCGGGAAGGATCATAGACGTTGCCCATGACGCGCGTGCGGCAGCCCATGTAGGCGACCTCGGAGTTGTAATCGCCCTCTTTGTAGTACTGGAGATTGAAGGGAGCGTCGAGGTTGGAGAAGTTGGGGAAGAGGCGCTTGGCGGAAACCAGCATGGCCTGCCTGAAGAGATCGTAATTGGGGTCGCCGGGGTTATAGTTTACGCCGGCCTTCATCTTGAAGATCTGCACGGGGAAAATAGCCGTCTCGCCGCCTCCGAGACCAGCGTCAGTGGCCTTCAGAAGCTGTTTCACGACCATACGGCCCTCGGGGGACGTGTCGGTGCCGTAGTTGATGGAAGAGAAGGGAACCTGGGCCCCGGCGCGGGAGTTCATGGTATTCAGATTATGGATGAGGGCTTCCATGGCCTGATACGTATCGCGCTCAGTGCGGCGCAGGGCTTCCTTTTCGGCGTAGGAAGCCATTCTGGAGGCCATGGAGGGATCCAGGGGACACGCCCCGTCAGCGGCGGCGTGCTCCAGAGCCTGGGCGATACGGGCGGGAAGTTCCGGCAGTGCGCTCATGCACACGGGCACGATGACGTCCATGATGCGGTGCCTGACGAAGTCAGAGGCCGCCTCATACTCTATGCCGGCCTCCACCTCGATAAAGGAGGTAAGAGCCGCTTCATAGGCCTTGCGGAAAGTCTGGGCCACGCCCTCTGCCATGGCGAAATCAAAGTTTGGAATGGCCTGGCCGCCATGCATCTCGTTCTGGTTGGCCTGAATAATGATGCAGGCCAGGGCAGCGCGGGAAATGATGCTCTTCGGAGGGCGCAGATAGCCGTGCCCGGTAGAGAAGCCCCTCCTAAAGAGAGGAATGGGGTCTATCTGGCAGCAGGTCTCGGTGAGCATGTAGAAGTCTTCATCATGGATGTGGATGTCGCCGGAAACCTGGGCCTGGGCGATATCCGGAGGAAGCACTTCATGGTTGCAGAAATACTTGGAACCCTCGGAACCGTACTTGAGCATGGTGCCCATGGACGTGTCGCCGTTGACATTGGCGTTCTCACGCTTGATGTCAGCGTCCCTCGCGGGAGCAAAGGTAAGGGTCTTGTAGATATCCATGAGGGCGCCGGTGACACGGCGGCGGCGCGCGTGGTCAGCCCTGTAAACGATGTAGGACTTGGCTGTGGCCGCGAAGCCGAACTCGATGAGCGTGGACTCCACGAGGTCCTGCACGTGCTCAACGGTCACGGCCTGCTTGCGGGGGTTGAGGCGTTCGACCACCTTGGCTGTGACAAAATCAATGTCAACGTCCGTCATCTTCTTCTCGCCGGACGGAACGTCGTTGGCGGCTCTGAAGATGGCGGAACGGATCTTTACATCGTCGAAGGAAACGAACTTGCCGTCCCTCTTGCTGATGGTCTTCGGTCTCATGTTCCGCTCCGGTGTCTGAGGTTTGTGCGTGAAATCGGCCGCATAGGCCTCTTTGTGAAAGGAGGCGCATCAGCTTTCAAGCTAATTTCACAGGATTTTTTAAAAAGTATTTTAATTTGGTATGCAAATTCTTTACTGTTTTTTTGAATATTCACAAAACAGCGCACCCTGCAGGAAAATCTGCCACCAGACCCGGCCATCTGCCGGACCTGCCTTATGTAGGCTGAAACGTTTTTCTGTGCAATGCCCCTGAGAAGACATTCCACCTGCCGCCTGCTCCTAAGTCCGCGGATTTGTTCCCCTCTCAGCCGGAATAATTTTTTTTGCGGTTCCCTGCCTAACACGCTTCCTGTTTTTCCAGGATCTCTGGTACCATGCGGTAATTATCTGAAAATACACAAAAATTATGGACATCCAGAGGTATTCTCCGGGCTTGTGCCATAAGGGAAAAAACGCCGACGGAGGTTTTCAGGCTCTCCCCGCGTTTTCTTTCCGACAGCCCGTTCCGTTCGCCCCGCATCGGCGGGACTGGGGAGCCCCCCCTTCCGGGGCCAGGCCCGGCGGCACCCCTCAGGGAGGGGGAAAAGCCCGGCAGGCCGCATTCTGTGCCCCTGGACAGCACATGGAAGGGGAAAAACACGAGCCAGCTTGTTTTTATAAGCTACGTATTATTTTATCTAAATCGGTATATAAATACTTTTCAATTTACCAGTAACAAAAATTTATCTTTGAAGCTAAATATCAGCCGGATACTCTCCGGAGGCCGGCCCGGACCGCGCTCCTTGCGCCGTGGCCCGCGAAAAGGTAAGGAAGAACCAGTCATTCGGCGTGCCCGGCGCGCAACCTGATCCGCTCCCCGCAGGATGCGGATCCCCCCTCAAAAACACGGATGCCCAACATGAAAAAATTTCTCAGTGTCATCCTGGCAGCGGCAATGGCCTTCCTTTCCGCCTGCGACAGCACGCCGCAGCAGCGCGGCGTAAGCGGCAGGGCGTATATCTCTTCCTCCCGGCCGGCCATCCGTGTGGAGGCGGGAGAGCTGCCCGTCGTTACCTCAGGGCTCGGCCACGGCCGCATCTACAATACCGGAAACGCCTCCGGACTGCCCCTGGACACCAGGGCCGTGGTCTGGGGAACGGACGCGGATCATCCCATGGCCGTCCTCATCCACGCCGAACTCCCGGACTCCTGGGACTGGACGAGCGTCCAGAGCCGCACGGGCTCCATCCATTTCGAGACCGAGCGCCTCGGCGGGCAGGAATTCGCCGCCTACACCTACCTTGTGCCCGCGGACAAGGATCCCTTCGCCGGCCTCGTCGGCGATCCCCGCAAGGGTACGCACTGGGTGGCCCGCTACTACGCCCGCCGCTACAATAACAACCGCGGCAAGATCATCCTGGAATACCGCGAACCCGCGCCTGAAAAAATCACGGCCCTTTCCGGGCTGGACGCTCCGGAGAGAGCCTGGCTCGACTCCTTCCGCGACCGCGCGCGGAAGTTCTTCATCATCGCTGTCCCGGAAAAGCCTCTCCCCCAGATCGAGAAGGGCTTCGCCAAGGACGTACGCTGGCAGTTCCTGAACGACTCCATTCTCGGACCGGTTTTCCTCAAGAACTAAAACGGCTTTCGTCCCGGCAATATAAAACAGCCTGAATGCGGGCATTCCTCTTGCCGCCTGCAGGGGTGGGATTCCCCGATTCACAAAAGTTGACACGTCCGCCTGAAACGGTACCTTGTCCGGACGCGGAAAACTCAGAAATACAATCCACGAGGTATACGATGCCTGAAATCATCTGGAAATATTATCTTGCCAAGGGGCCGGAGGCCGATGACGTACTCTCCAGGGCAAAACAGGCCTGGGACGGGATCAAAGCCCACAGGGAAAGTCTCATGGAAGAGTACAAAGCCAACGGCGTTCTGCCCGGAGACCGCAAAAAATACACCATCACGGGACTTCTTTACTACGAAAAGCCCGATTACGATTTTATGGTGTTCACCGAATCCTCCCAGAAAACCGCTGACGGACGCTCCTTCTTTATCGCCCGTCCGAAGCTCAACAATATGAACGGCCAGGAGCTCGCCAGGAAACTGGCCGCGCCGGAGGTCACCTTCGATCGCAAAAACGAGCTCATCAGCCTCCTCGGCCTCGCCTGCATGGCCGATTTCACGGCTTCCGCCAACCAGACGAGCACGAGTCTCGTGTGGTCCAGCGCCACGGCCGTCGATGGCGGCATCGCCGTGAAGATGCCCGCCGACGCCTCGAAGCAGCACATCCTCGGCACCCCGCCCAAGATTCCCCACTTCCTGAAGCTCATAGACAAGGAAACCTACGACAACATGGTTTCCCACGCCGAAAGCTAGTCTTTCCCCTCCCTGTTCCTGCCATGTCCGTGCGGGCGCTCACCTCTGTGTGAACGCCCGCGCTTCTTTTCTTTCCCCCCTTCCTTCTTTTCTGCCTTTTCCTCTCTGTTATCTGCCTGTTCCTTTCCGGAGGCCCCTATGTCTGGTTCCCACCCCGCATCACGGGACATGGACATGCTCCATGGTCCCGTTGCCCGCAAAATGCTTGTTTTCGCTCTCCCTGTCGCGCTCACGGGCCTCTTCCAGCAGCTCTTCACCGCAGCCGACATCTTCGTGCTGGGACGCTTTGTCGGCAAGGAAGCCATGGCCGCCGCCGGCAACAATATCCCTGCCATCAGCCTTATCATCAATCTGTATACGGGCCTCGCTCTTGGTGCCAACGTCGTCATCGCCCGCTGCATCGGCTCCGGGGACAGGAACGGCACCCGCTCCGCTGTCCAGACGGCCGTGCTTCTCTCCCTCATCTCCGGCATCGCCATAGCGGCCATGGGTGTTCCCCTGTCCAGAACGGTGACAGAACTTCTCGGCGTGCCGGAGGAGGTCTTCACCATGTCAGAGGACTACCTCAGGATCTATTTCTATGGCATCCCGGCCCTGGCCTTCTTCAATTTCGCCGCAGCCATCCTGAGAAGCCGCGGCGACACGCGTACGCCCCTTTTTGCCCTCATCCAGTCCACCATTCTCAACATTGTGCTCAACCTGGCCTTCGTGAAAGCAGGATGGGGCCTCAGCGGCGTCGTCTGGGCGACGGATATTGCCAACTACTGGGCCGCAGTCTTCCTCTTCATAGGCCTCATCAGGACGCCCGGATCCGTACGCCTTGTTCTTGCGGGCATGCGCGCTGACATGGGCCACCTGAAGGAAATCCTGCGCATCGGCCTGCCCGCCGGCGTGCAGCTCATGGTTTTCGCCATAGCCAACATATGCCTGCAGCAGTCTATTAACAGCCTCGGAGCCGACGCCATGGCTGCCAGCGCGGCAGCTTTCACCGTTGAAATCAACGTATACTGCGTCATCGCCTCGTTCGGTCAGGCCGTCACCACCTTCGTGAGCCAGAACTACGGCGCCGGGAATCTCCGCCGCTGCCGCCTCTGCACCCGTACCGGTATTTTTCTCGATCTCTGCGGCATGGCCATCATATCCGTCTTCTGTCTTGGTTTCGCCGGCCCCATCATCGGGCTCTTCAGCTCCGACCCCGAGGTGATCAGGCTTGGCGTTATCCGCGTCTGGTATGTGGTGCTTCCCGAGAGCATCAACGTCTTTCTGGAAGTTCTCTCCGACGCCCTGCGCGGATACGGCATCTCCACGCCTCCGGCCCTCATCGCCCTCTTCGGCATCTGCGGATTCCGCCTCGCCTGGATCTTCCTTTATTTCCCGCATTCGCCTACCTTCGAGACGCTCATGGCCGTCTTCGGACTGAGCTGGGCTATCACGGCCTTCTTCCTGGCCATAGCCTACGTCTGGTACATGCGCCGGCTTGAAGCCGCGGCGCGCGCCTGACGCGTCCACATCTTCGCGCCGCCACGCAAAGGAGTCTCATGAGCGCCTATTCCATCGTTTACCTTGCTGAAAAGCACAGCATTGCCGAGGCCCTGGCGGACGTCCTGCCCGGGCGCAGCGTCAAAAGGAACGGCTATATCGAATGCGGCAGCGCGGCCGTTACCTGGCTCTCCGGCCACCTTCTCGAACAGGCTCCGCCCGAGGCTTACGACCCTGCCTACAAACGATGGAGCAGGGAGACGCTCCCCATCGTGCCGGAAGTCTTCAAATACACGGTGCGCCGGGACCGCAACATCCCGAAACAGCTCGCTGTCATAAAAAATCTGCTCCGCGAAAGCCCCTCTGCCGTCAACGCGGCCGACTTTGACCGCGAAGGGCAGCTCCTCGTGGACGAGGTTCTCGAGTCCGCTATAAAGGGCAGGTCCTGAGGCTGAAGACCCGCGCCCTCGACAGGACAAGCCTTACCAGAGAACTCGGGCGGATGGCTCCTGACGGGGAATTCGCAGGCATGCGCGACGCGGCCCGGGCCCGTTCCGAACTCGACTGGCTCGCCGGCATGAATCTGACCAGGGCCATGACGATCCACGGCCGCAGCGTCTGTCCCTCCGGCGTGCTTTCCCTCGGACGCGTGCAGACGCCTACCCTGGCCCTCGTTGTCGAACGCGACGAGACCATCGAGAATTTCGTGCCGAAAACGTTCTACAAAGTTTCCTGCCCGTTCACGGCGGCAGCCGGCACCTTTGTCACCCTTCTAAACCCCAGGCCGGACATGGAAGGTCTCGATGAGGAAAAGCGCCTCGTTGACAAAAAGACCGCCCTTGCCGTGCGCGACGCCGTGTCCTTCGGAGACGGCACGGTGACCGGAGTGGAAACCCAGCGCAGGGCAGACCCCGCACCGCTCCCCTATTCCCTTACTGATATCCAGAAGGAAGCCTCGGCCCTCTACGGCATGGGCGCCTCCGCCGTCCTCGACTGCTGCCAGGAGCTCTACGAGGCCCGCTTCACTTCCTACCCGAGGACTGACTGCCGCTATCTGCCCTTTGAGCAGTTCGGCGAGGCCCGGGATGTTCTGGCCGCCATAGGTCATCTCCCGGGTATGGAGGCCATGCTCGCTGCCGCGGATCCCGAACGCCGCGGAGCCTGCTGGAACACGGCCAGGGTCACGGCCCATCACGCCATCATTCCCACTGCCGTGCCTGCCCGGGGCCTTTCCGAAACCCAGGAAAAAATCTACCGTCTCATCTGCCGCCGCTACGTATGGCAGTTCCTGCCTCCCCATATCTATAAAAAGACGCGCATTGACGTTTCCTGCGCGGGCTATGACTGGCGCGCCGACGGCCGCACGGAAGTGAGCCCGGGCTGGTACGCCTTCCGGAAAGCCGGCCTTTCTGGCGGCACGAAGGAAAAAGAAACAAAGGAACCCGAGCCCGCTCCCCTGCCCCATGTGGAAAAGGGAGAGGCCGTCAGAGCCGGACAGGCAAAGGTGGACGAGGGACAGACCACGCCTCCGGCCCGTTTCACGGAAGGTACCCTCGTGGAGGCCATGGAAAACATCCAGCGCTACCTCAGGGGAGCTTCCGGCGAGGACAGAGACATTCTCAGAAAAACGGAAGGCCTCGGCACAGTGGCCACCCGCGCCACCATCATCTCAACGCTCCTGAAGCGCGGATACCTCGCCAAAAAAGGACGCTCCCTGCTCTCCACGCCCACAGGGCGCTCGCTCATCCATATCTGCCCGCAGAGCATCAGGGATCCGCTCATGACAGCGGACATGGAGCGCTCGCTCACGGAAATCCAGGAAGGCCGCATCCCCTACAAAAACTACGTGGCCTCCTACACGGCAAAACTTCCGGAGCTCATCAGCGAGAT
>ERZ772885.1136-NODE-1136-length-17370-cov-4.436731_pt1 | contig 17370 bp, 10 predicted proteins | sample MGYA00580580_ERZ772885 | MGnify/ENA primary metagenome ERZ772885 (study PRJEB29015, sample SAMEA2737673) | human gut metagenome | biome: human gut; feature: human-associated habitat; material: faeces | place: China | collected 2012 ...
CCAGACGTTCATTCAGATCTGACAGCCACTGCGGATCTACCAGTTTTTCTTCCAGTCCGTCATTTCTGCGGATGATCACTCTTCCAGCAACCGAAAGTGGTCGGTCAAACCATGGTGCCATCAGCATTCCACCATATTTTTCCACATTTAGTTTTACATAACTGTTATCCACTTTTATTTCCGGATTTTCCTTGATCTTAAAAGATGGTGAATCGCTGTGACTCGCCATGATATGAAATACTCTGGATTCCTTTTCCGGGATACAGAAAGCGATCAGAGCAGAATTATTTCTGGTCACCAGATATTTTCCTCCCGGAACCAGCTTCCAGTATTCTTTTTCCGAAAGCACTTCAAATCCATTTTCTGTTAATCTCTTCTGCATTTCGTCCACTGCCTGAAATGCTGTTGGACTTTTCTCTATAAAATCAAGCAGTTTTTCTGTTGTTTCTATGTACATCTATTACAACTCCTTTGACCGGTATCCGGTTGTATTTCATAAAATCCGGCTACGTTCTTGATAAAAAATATATGCATTAAGATTATACGGTATATTTTTTTCTATGGCAACGAAAAAGAGGCAGTTTGTCAAAAACCACCTCTTTTAAAACTTTTTCGCTCTATTCTTTATACAAATTTATAAGGCCTTGATTCTTCTAAGTGCCTCCTGTGTATTCTCATAGCTTCCGAACGCAGTCAGTCGGAAGAAGCCTTCGCCATGCGCTCCAAAGCCTGAACCAGGAGTTCCTACTACATGTGCATTTTCAAGAAGATAATCAAAGAAATCCCAGGAACTCATATTATTTGGTGTCTTCAGCCAGATATATGGAGCATTTACGCCACCGGATACGGAATAGCCTGCTGATGCCAGACCTTCGTAGATGGCTTTGGCGTTGCTCATGTAGTAACCTACCTGTTCTTTCAGCTGTGCTTTTCCTTCAGGAGAGTATACAGCCTCTCCTGCACGCTGTACGATGTATGGAGCACCGTTGAATTTAGTGCCATGACGTCTTGCCCAGAGACTGTGGAGATCTACGCCGTCACGAACCAGATCCTTTGGTACAACTGTAAAGCCGAGGCGGACACCTGTGAAACCTGCATTTTTGGAGAAGCTGCGCAGTTCGATGGCGCAGGTTCTTGCTCCTTCGCACTCATAGATGCTGTGCGGTACATCTTCTTCAGAAATGTATGCTTCATATGCTGCATCATAGATAATTACAGAACCGTTTTTATTTGCATAGTCTACCCATTCCTGAAGCTGCGGTTTGGTGATCGCACCACCGGTCGGATTGTTCGGGAAGCAAAGGTAGATAAGATCCGGTACTTCTTCCGGGAATTCCGGAAGGAAGCCGTTGGATGCTGTACATGGCATATAGATTACGTTATCAAAGTTGCCACGTTCTTTGTTGTATTCTCCTGTACGGCCTGCCATTACGTTTGTATCTACATATACAGGATATACAGGGTCGCACACTGCAATCTTGTTATCCAGTCCGAAAATTTCCTGGATATTTCCGGAATCGCTCTTTGCACCGTCAGAGACAAAGATTTCGTCTGCTTCAATGTCGCATCCTCTGTCTTTGTAGTCATTCTTTGCAATGGCAGATCTTAAGAATTCATAACCAAGATCAGGTGCATAACCATGAAATGTAGCTGCATCACCCATTTCATCTACAGATTTATGAAGTGCCTCAATGATCGCCGGAGCCAGAGGCTGGGTTACATCACCGATTCCCAGTGAGATCACGTTTGCCTGTGGGTTGGCTTCTTTATATGCTTTTACTTTTTTTGCAATTGTGGAAAACAGATAGCTTCCCGGTAATTTCAGATAGTTGTGGTTTACTGTTACCATGTTTGATTTCCTCCCTGGCATGTTTCGCAGTTTTTATATACCTGTCTACAGCAGGCTGCTGCTTTGCCTTTCCATTTCTATTTGTGTCTTTTCTGCAAATATATTTTATTCGAGTTTTATTATACTTAATTATTTAATAATGTAAAGTCTCAAAGTGTTTTCTGAGAATAATTTTTAATATTAACATTTTTTACCCCGGGCATAATGTCCGGGGTGATTTATTTTATTTGCGCTTCTCTACTTCTTTCATTAGTGTCTCGCGGACGCTTGCAGGATTTGCCTTGCCTTTCATCTCTTTCATGATCTGACCTACAAAGAAGCCCATGACTTTATCTTTACCTCCCAGAAGTTCTGAAAGTGGTCCTGGGTTAGCATCCAGAATCCTGTTGATGGTTTCTTCCAGAAGTCCTGTGTCTTCTACAATCTTCAGACCATGTTCCTCAATGTAGGCTACAGGATCAATGTCTTCCTCAAAGACTTTCTCAAAGACTTTTTTGGCATTCTGAGGGCTGACTTCGGATTTTTCTACCATTACCAGAAGATCTGCAAGATGCTTCGGTGAGAAAGATACCTGTTCCGGATCCATAGCTTTATCTTTCGTCAGACGGAGTACCTCACCCATAAACCAGTTTGCTGTCTTCTTTGCATTTCCGTAGATTGCTGCTGTTTCTTCAAAAAGACCTGCAAGATGGCGGGATTCTGTAAGGATTCCCGCATCGTATGCCGGAAGTCCGTACTCTTCCTGATAACGGGCCTGTTTCACTTCGCGAAGCTCCGGCTGTTCTGCTTTGATCTTTTCAATCCATGCATCAGAGATATGGATTGGAGGCAGGTCAGGATCTGGGAAATACCTGTAGTCTTTGGCATCCTCTTTGGAACGCATGGCGTAAGAATATTCTTTGTTGTCATCCCAGCGGCGTGTCTCCTGTGTAACTGCCTTGCCTTCTTCGATCAGTTCAATCTGACGTTCTCTTTCGCCTTCGATTGCTCTGGCAATGGCTTTGAAAGAGTTCAGGTTCTTCATCTCTGTTCTGGTACCGAATTCTTCTGCTCCCACTTCACGGACAGAAAGGTTAACGTCTGCACGCATGGAGCCTTCCTGAAGCTTACAGTCTGATACACCCAGATACTGCATCATACAACGGAGTTTTTCAAGATAGGCGATTACTTCCTCAGAGCTTCTCATATCCGGCTCGGATACGATCTCGATCAACGGGACACCGCTTCGGTTATAGTCTACCAGGGAGCAGTCTTCCCATTCATCATGAATCAGTTTACCTGCATCCTCTTCCATATGCATTTCATGGATGCGGATTTTCTTTTTGCCTGCAGAGGTTTCAATCTCTACCCATCCGTCATGACAGATTGGCAGATATAACTGAGAGATCTGATAGTTCTGTGGGTTGTCCGGATAGAAATAGTTCTTACGGTCAAATTTGCAGTACTGATGGATCTGGCAGTTTGCTGCAAGACCTGCTTTCAGGGCAAACTCTACTACTTTCTTATTTAATACAGGCAGGGAACCCGGCATACCTGTGCAGACCGGGCATGTATGTGTATTGGGTGCTCCTCCGAATTCAGTGGAGCATCCGCAGAAAATTTTGGTTTTTGTTGCAAGTTCTACATGGACTTCAAGTCCTATGACTGTTTCGTACTGTTTCATTATCTGGTGCCTCCTTCTCCTGGCACGGCAAAGGAGCCGCGGCTGGTTTCATAGGCGTGTGCTGCACGCAGGATTTTCTTTTCCATGAAGCAGTCCCCGATCATCTGGATACCGATTGGGAGACCTTTGCTGTCTTTTCCGCATGGAACTGTAATTCCCGGAAGACCGCAGAGATTGACTGCTACTGTGTAGATATCTCCAAGATACATGGCAAAGGGATCTTTTAAGCTTTCACCGATCTTCGGTGCTGTAAATGGAGATGCAGGTGCAAGGAGCACATCATATTTGCCAAATGCCTGATCAAATTCTTTCTTGATCAGGGCTTTTGTGCGGAGTGCCTTCAGATAGTATGCATCATAATAACCGGAGCTTAACACGAAGGAACCAAGCATGATACGGCGTTTTACTTCTTCACCGAATCCTTCTGTTCTTGTTTTCTTATACATATCATGCAGTCCTTCATATTCAGCTGCGCGATATCCATATTTTACACCATCAAAACGTTCCAGGTTAGAGCTTGCCTCTGCACTGGCAATAATGTAATATGCAGGAATCATATATTCCATCGTCTCTACAGAGAAAAATTCAACGATTGCTCCCTGTTCTGTCAATGTTTTCAGTGTATTCATGAAAGATTCTTTGACTTCCGGATCAAGACCCCTGGCAAGAAATTCTTTCGGTACACCAAATTTCATTCCAAGAAGCTTTTTCTCTTCAATGCTCTTTGAAAAATCGAGATCTTTGCGATCAAGAGATGTACTGTCTTTCGGATCATGTCCGGAAATCACTTCCAGAAGTGCCGCACAATCTGCTACATTTTTTCCCACCGGACCGATCTGATCCAGTGAAGAAGCATAGGCAACCAGACCATAACGGGATACGGTTCCATACGTCGGTTTGATTCCAGTCACACCGCAGAAAGAACTTGGCTGACGGATGGAACCACCAGTATCAGACCCAAGTGCCATAAACGTTTCTCCAGCCGCTACAGCAGCACAGGAACCGCCGGATGAACCTCCCGGCACATGTTCCAGATTCCATGGATTTCTTGTAACTCCATAGGCAGAAGTCTCTGTAGTACTTCCCATTGCGAATTCATCCATGTTTGTCTTTCCGATAATGATCATCCCTGCTTTTTCCAGACGATCAATTACTTCTGCATTATACTGCGGCACAAAATTCTCAAGTATCTTTGATGCACAGGTCGTTTTTTTACCTTTTATACAGATATTATCCTTCACCGCAATCGGAACACCGGCCAGCGGTCCTGTATATGTTCCATCCTGAATTCCTTTTTCTACTTCTTTTGCACGTGCATATGCTTCTTTTTTATACGTATCAAGATATGCATGCACTTTATCTTCTTTGCTCTCAATCTGGTCAAAGACTTCCTTCACACCATCCAGGACGCTGACTTCCCGCTGTCTGATCTTTGCCGCCAGCTCCAGAGCTGTCATCGATTCCAGTTCCATAATCTTTCTCCTCTATATGAATTCCCTTTCATTATCCGATAGTCTTCGGTACCTGATACTGTCCTTCTTTTGCTTTTGGTGCATTTGCAAGCATTGCTTCTTTGTTATCCCCGTTTGTTACCACATCTTCGCGGAAAACATTCTGATCACCAAAGATATGAGACAGTGGTTCTACTCCATCTGTATCCAGTTCATCCAGTTTTTCTACATAATCCAGCATCTTCTGCATGTCTTCTTTTGCTTTTTCCTTGGCCTCATCGCTGAGAGAGAGCTTCGCCAGAATACATACATTTTCAATTGTTTCATCATCTATGATCTTTGCCATTATTTTTCCTCCCTGTAATCAGTTACGGTTCCAGTCTGTTCAGATCTCTCGGGAACAGACATGCCTCACGGACATTTTCCTCACCAAGAAGCTGCATAGTCAGACGTTCCAGACCGATACCAAGTCCTCCGTGAGGTGGCATACCGTGTTTGAAGGTATCCAGATACTGTTCCATACCTTCTTCTTCCATACCTCGTGCAGCGATCTTTGCTTTCAGCTGATTATAGTCGTGGATTCGCTGACCGCCTGTTGTAACTTCCAGTCCATGGAACAGAAGGTCAAAACTCAGTGTAAATTTATCATCCTGTGGATCATCCATTGCATAGAATGGACGTTTCTTCGACGGATAATGTGTAACAAACACAAAATCTGCATTGTATTCTTCTTTGAAATATCTTCCGATCAAAGCTTCTTCTTCCGGTTCCAGATCATATGGATTGCGGATCTTACGATTATATTTTTCGGAAACCAGTTCCTTAGCTTTATCAAAACGAACTGCTGGAATCTGATCTACTTTTGGAAGCTGAATCTTCAGGATCTGAAGTTCTTTTGAATAATCCTTCTTCAGAAGTTCCATTGCATACTGAAGAAATCCCGTCTCCATACCCATAATGTCTTCAAATCCATCGATATAACCCATTTCAAAATCGAGACTGGTATATTCGTTCAAATGACGTTTCGTGTTATGTTTTTCTGCACGGAATACCGGACCTGTTTCAAATACCCTGTCAAACACACCCACCATCATCTGTTTATAAAACTGTGGGCTCTGTGCCAATACAGCCGGTTTGTGGAAATAGCTGAATTTAAACAGGTTTGCTCCACCCTCGGCACCTCTTGCTCCGATCTTAGGTGTATGAATTTCTGTAAAACCCTGCTCATAGAGGAAATCACGGAACGCACGTACCAGAGCTTCCTGAATCTTGAATTTAGAACGCTCCTGAATATTACGGAGTGCGATCGGACGTAAATTCAGTTTTGCCTCCAGAGATGTATTTAATTTCCATTTATCAATTGCCAGCGGCATTGGTTCCGCCGGTGATGAAAGAATCTCGATCTCCTGAACACGGACTTCTCTTCCATGAGGTGCTCGTTCTTCCTCATGGAGAATTCCTTTTACGCGGAGAGTCATAGCCTCTTTCAGATCGTGAATGGAAAGATTTGCTTTTTCATTTTCTACAACAGTCTGAAAAAGTCCCTCTCGTCTTCTCAGGATCACAAAAGCCACATCGCCCATATTACGGATGCTGTGAACGGCTCCTTCCAGAACTACTTCCTGATTTAAGAGAGAAGTACCAGTCAGTTCATCCCACTCGGTTACTTCTTTTTTGCAAATACCGTTCAAAAACTCCATTTCCTCATCCTCCATATATCTAGTCTTTTTTATTTAACTTTCGTATAACAGCATCAGAAGCATCTGTGCTGTTTCTACCATGTTTGTTCCGGAATCCATACTTGATTTCTGAATATATCGGTATGCTTCATCCTCACTCAGATGATTTCTCTGCATCAGCATCATTTTTGCATTAGATATATAATTCTGCTCTTTTTCAGTACGAAGCTTTGGCTTTTTCTTCTCCCTGCGCCTTTTTCGTTCCTGCTGCATCAGAATCATACTTACTGTATTAACCAGATCACTCGCTTTCATCGGCATTTCTACTAATAAAATTGATGGCGGTACTTCACAGATCACTCTCGCAGATGCCAGAAGCAGCATCTCGAAATCCCTTGGCATACACTCTGCCAGATCCAGATAATTCATATCTGGCAGCCGATGTCCACAGATCAGCACGCCACTTCCAAGTTCAGAAGCACTGGAAAGAGCATTAGAAGCAGTACTACATACAGAGGCTACCGCAAACCCATGGCGTTCCAGAACGCTACGGATTTTTCTGGCATCTTCTATTTTTGGTAATGCAATAACAATGCTGCTCATACCAGTGTCTCTCCTCCTTCAGACCTCATACGTTTCTCCTACAAGGCCACATGCTTACAGGCGATACAGATATTCTGCAATTTCCCAGTCAGTAACCTGCCTGGTATATCTAAGCCATTCATTTTTTTTGGCCGTTATATACTGATCACAGAATTCTTCACCAAGTACTTCTTTTACCCAGCTGCTTTCTTCAAAATAATCAATTGCCTCTTTCAGCGTTGACGGAAGATGTTCTGCCTGCTGACCCTTTGTCTCGAGGTTCGATGATTTCGTTGGGGTGATCTTATTTTTAATTCCATCCAGTCCTGCTGCCAGGCAGATTGCCAGAACAACATATGGATTCGCTGAAGTATCCGGACTCCGAAGCTCTACACGAATTCCCTCACCTCTGGTAACAGGAATCCTGACAAGTGAATTCTGATTATTTTCGGTCCAGGTAAGCTCTGTTGGTGCATCATAGCCCGGAACAAGGCGTTTATAAGAATTAACTATTGGATTGGTGATCAGAGCCATCTCCTTACTGTGTGCCAGCAGACCTCCAATAAAATAATAAGCTTCCTGACTGAGCTCGCCGTGATTCTGTGAACTTTCAAATACATTCTTTCCATCTTTTATAAGAGAAAACTGAATATGCATTCCAGATCCATTCACTTCAGCTTTCGGCTTCGGCATAAAGGTCGCATGAAGGCCATGTCTTTTTGCAACAATACGTACTGCCATCTTAAAGGTTGTAATGCAATCTGCAATTTTACGGATCTCACCATAACGGAAATCAATTTCATGCTGTGCCGGTGCAGCTTCATGATGAGAAGACTCCACTTCCATTCCCATATCTTCCAATGTAAGAACCATGTCACGTCTCGCATTTTCTCCAAGATCCAGCGGACTGATATCCAGGTATCCCGCCTGCTCATGTGTCACAGTTGTAGGATTTCCATTATCATCGGTATGAAACAGGAAAAACTCACATTCCGGATCAATATAACAGGTATAGCCTTCATCCTGTGCCTTACCTGCAACATTTTCCAAAATATATCTTGGACTGTTCTTATATGGCGTTCCATCCGGAAAATACAGATCACAGATCATTCGGGCTACTTTTCCCTGTTGTGGTCGCCATGGCAGAATCGCAAATGTATCCAATACTGGTCTTAAATACAGATCTGCATCTTTTAATCCCGATGTTCCTGCAATCTGTTCTCCATCTATCACACACTGATTATTCAACGCCCGAGGAAGTTCCCGAGCGGTTACAGCGATATTTTTGATTGCCCCAAACATATCGGTAAACTGAAGACGGATAAATTCTACGTCTTCTTCCTCAACCATCTGTAATATTTCCTCTCTGGTATAATTCCCCATAATATTCTCTCCTTATGATTATCTAAAAATAAATAAAAAAGGGGCGCACTTTCGGAGGGTTACCCTCCAAAAGAACGCCCTTGTTCATGCAGGTATTATAGCAATCTGCATGATCTTTGTCAACTCTCTTTTTAGAGATTTGTATATCCCATCAGGGATTCATCTACTGCTCTGGCAGCCTCACGTCCTTCACGAATTGCCCACACAACCAGAGACTGTCCACGATGCATGTCACCCGCTGTGAACACACGCGAAACAGACGTTTCATACGCTTCAGGTTTCGTTTCAACATTTGTGCGTCCGTTAATCGATACTTTAAATGCATCTGTTACATATTTCTGGCTTCCCAGAAATCCAGCTGCGATCAGAACCACATCTGCCGGAATGACTTCTTCCGTTCCTTCTACCGGAACCATCATCATTCTTCCTGTCTTTTCATCTTTCTGACTTTTTAGTTTAACGATCTTCGCCTTGCAGACATTTCCTTTCTTATCTGCAATAAACTCCGTAACCGTTGTCTGATATACACGCGGATCATGGCCAAACACTGCAATTGCCTCTTCCTGGCCATAGTCCGTTTTGAGGATTCTCGGCCACTCAGGCCACGGATTATTCGCTGCACGTTCTACCGGCGGCTTCGGCATCATTTCAAGCTGTGTAACAGATTTTGCTCCAAGGCGGATACTTGTTCCAACACAGTCATTACCGGTATCGCCACCACCGATCACAAGTACATGTTTATCTTTTACAAGTTCATATGGCGTTTTTTCAAAATTGGAATCCAAAAGTGTCTTGGTAACTTTTCCAAGAAAATCTACAGCAAAGTAAATACCTTTTGCTTCTCGTCCCGGAACTTTGATGTCTCTCGGATTAGATGCTCCACATGCAAGGATCACGCGGTCATATTTCTTAAGAAGTTCTTCTGCAGTGATATCTTTTCCGACATTGGTATTCAGAACAAACTTCACACCTTCTTCTTCCATCAGATGAATTCTTCTGTCTACGACAGATTTTTCCAGTTTCATATTCGGAATACCGTAACGGAGAAGTCCGCCAGGTCTGTCACTTCTTTCATAAACTGTAACACTGTGTCCTCTTCGGTTCAGTTGCTGTGCCGCTGCCAGACCGGATGGACCACTTCCGACTACTGCGATCGTCTTTCCTGTACGAACGCGTGGAATCTGTGGTTTTACCCATCCTTCCTGCCACGCAGTTTCAATGATTGCTCTTTCATTTTCTTTTGTAGATACCGGCTCACTGTCCAGATTACAGGTACATGCCGCCTCACAAAGAGCCGGACACACTCTGGAAGTAAACTCCGGAAAACTATGTGTCTTGGAAAGTCTTAAATATGCCTGTTTCCAGTTTCCTGTATATACCAGATCATTTGTTTCCGGTACGAGGTTATGCAGTGGACAGCCGGAAGCCATTCCATTAAGCATCATACCTGACTGGCAGAAAGGTACGCCGCAGGCCATGCAGCGCGCCCCCTGTGTTTTCTGTTTTTCTTTGCTGAGAGGAGTCCGGAACTCATTGAAGTTGGCAATCCGGACCTTTGGCGGCAGCACTCTGGCTGTCTCTCTTTTATACTCTAAAAATCCTGTTGGCTTTCCCATGTTTCCTCATCCTCCTTAATGCTTTGCTCCAATGCTTTCATAAAATGCTTCCATCTGCGCCTGCTCACTTGTCAGTCCTTTTTCTTCCAGTTTGGCGCTGAGTGTGATCATCTTCTTATATTCATTTGGAATAAGTTTCTTAAAGTGCGGCAGATAATAGTCAAAGTCATCAAGTACTTTTGTTCCCAGTTTAGAACCGGTAGCCGCAACATGGGCTTCGATCAGATCACGAAGTTCTTTTTTATCATATTTATTCTCTACTTTTTCAATAGAGATCATTGCTTTATTAATATTCTTATACAGTTTGTTATCCACATCCAGCACGTATGCAATACCACCGCTCATACCTGCTGCAAAGTTCTTTCCGGTTCGTCCAAGGACTACAACACGGCCACCTGTCATATATTCACAGCCATGTTCACCAACACCTTCGACAACTGCATATGCACCAGAGTTACGAACTGCAAAACGTTCTCCTGCAACACCGTTGATAAAAGCATAACCGCTGGTAGCACCATAAAGGGCAACGTTTCCGATGATGATATTCTCTTCTGGTTTATAAGTTGCTTTTTCAGGTACTTTCACGATCAGCTTACCACCTGACAGACCTTTACCAAAATAATCATTACTGTCACCTGTAAGCTTCAAGGTAAGTCCCTTAGGAATAAATGCACCAAAGCTCTGTCCGCCTGCTCCGTGGCAATTGATCACAATTGTATCATCCGGAAGTCCTGTTCCTGTCTGTCTGGTGATCTCAGCACCGAGGATCGTACCAAATGTACGGTCAGTATTAGTGACATCCACATCCAGTTCTACATGCTCAGCCTTAGATATTGCTCTCGCACATTTTTTGAGAAGTACTTTCTCATCCAGAGTCTTTTCCAGTTCGAAGTTATAAACAGCCTTCGGATCAAAAGTAACCTTCTGTCCGTTTCCTGCATATGGGTTATTCAGAATTGCACTGAGGTCCAGTTTGCCTTTATGTGGTTCTGCTGCAACTGCTTCTGCAGACTGTTTAAGAAGCTCCGTATGTCCAACCATTTCATCAACAGTACGAACGCCAAGACGTGCCATGTATTCTCGCATTTCCTGAGCAATAAATCTCATAAAGTTCTCTACGTATTCAGGTTTACCACGGAAACGTTTACGAAGCTCTGGATTCTGTGTTGCCACACCGACCGGACATGTATCCAGATTACATACACGCATCATCACACAGCCCATAGTTACAAGCGGAGCGGTGGCAAATCCAAATTCCTCTGCTCCGAGAAGAGCTGCGATCACTACATCACGTCCACTCATAAGCTTTCCATCTGTCTCGATTCGTACACGGTTTCGCAGTCCGTTCATGATCAATGTCTGATGAGTTTCTGCCAGTCCAAGCTCCCATGGAAGTCCTGCATTGTGGATGGAGCTTCGCGGAGCTGCTCCTGTTCCTCCGTCATAACCGGAGATCAGAACTGTCTGTGCACCAGCTTTCGCAACACCTGCTGCGACTGTACCAACACCTGCCTCAGATACAAGCTTTACTGAAATGTCTGCATAAACATTAGAGTTTTTCAGGTCATAGATCAGCTGAGCCAGATCCTCGATTGAATAAATATCATGGTGCGGCGGTGGGGAGATCAGTGATACCCCCGGTGTTGAATGACGTGTCTTTGCAATCCACGGATATACTTTTTTAGCCGGAAGATGTCCCCCTTCACCTGGTTTTGCACCCTGAGCCATCTTGATCTGGATTTCTCTTGCTGATACCAGATAACGGCTTGTTACTCCAAATCGTCCGCTCGCTACCTGCTTGATTGCAGAACAACGGTCGTCTTTACTGCCTGCAGATGCGATACGTTCAGCACTTTCTCCACCTTCACCTGTATTGGATTTTCCATGCAGATGGTTCATTGCAATTGCAAGAGTCTCATGAGCTTCCTGTGAGATAGAACCATAGGACATTGCACCTGTCTTAAAGCGCTTAACGATATCGTCTACGCTTTCAACTTCTTCGATCGGAATAGCATTTTCCGGATAGTTAAATTCCAGAAGTCCACGAAGAGCTCCATGACTTTCTTTGTCTACCAGTGCAGTATACTGTTTAAACAGATCATAGCTACCTGTCCAGGTAGATTCCTGAAGCAAATGAATTGTCTGTGGATTGTACTTATGCTCTTCACCCTGGCTTCTCATTTTATGTGCACCGACACTGTCCAGAGTAAGATCCGTATCCAAGCCTAATGGATCAAATGCTTCTGAGTGCAGTTTTTCAACATTATCTTCAATATCTTCCAGAGTGATTCCACCTACACGGCTTACAGTACCTGTAAAGTACTTATCGATCACATCCTGTGAAACACCGATTGCCTCAAATATCTGTGAACCCTGATAAGACTGGATCGTTGAGATACCCATTTTAGATGCAATCTTTACAATACCACTTAAGACTGCATGATTATAATCTTCTACAGCAGCATAATAATCTTTGTCGAGCATACGATTATCAATCAGTTCACGAATCGTCTCAAGTGCAAGATATGGATTGATCGCACTTGCACCATAACCAAGAAGTGTCGCAAAATGATGAACCTCTCTTGGTTCTCCGGATTCCAGAATGATTGCAAGGGAAGTGCTTTTTTTCGTTTTTACAAGATGCTGATGTACTGCGGAAACAGCCAGTAGTGACGGAATCGGCATATGATTTTCGTCTACTCCACGGTCTGAAAGTACAAGGATGTTTGCACCATCACGATATGCTTTATCAACTTCAACAAAAAGACGATCGATTGCTCTCTCAAGCTTTGTACTCTTATAATAAAGGGTAGAAACAACCGCAACTTTAAAGCCTTCGTGATTCATGGTTTTGATCTTGAGCATATCTGTATTTGTAAGGATCGGATGCATGATCTTCAGTACATGACAGTTCTCTGGCTGCTGTACAAGAAGGTTTCCGTCTTTACCAACATACACACTGGTAGAGGTTACGATTTCCTCACGGATAGCATCGATCGGCGGGTTGGTTACCTGTGCAAAAAGCTGTTTAAAATAATCAAATAAAGGACGATGCTGATTGGAGAGTACTGCCAGTGGAGTATCAACACCCATAGCACCGATACTTTCTGCTCCATTCAGTGCCATATTTCTGATTGAAGTACGGTACTGTTCGTAAGTATATCCAAATGCTTTCTGCAGGCGTGCACGCTGCTCCGGTGTATATTCTTCCATACGTACATTCGGAATTTTGATATCTTTCAACTGAACCAGATTGCTGTTCAGCCATTCTCCATATGGCTGCATAGCTGCATATTTTTCTTTCAGCTCATCGTCATCGACTACCTTACCTGCGACGGTATCTACCAGAAGCATTTTTCCAGGATGGAGTCTTTCTTTCAGAACAATTTTCTCTTCCGGAATCGGCATAACACCAACTTCTGAAGACAGGATCATGTAGCCGTCAGAGGTGATATAATATCTTGACGGACGCAGACCATTACGGTCAAGTACAGCTCCCATGACATCACCATCAGAGAAAAGAATAGACGCCGGTCCATCCCATGGCTCCATCATAGTTGCATAATACTGATAAAAATCTCTCTTATCCTGTGAGATTGTATCATTGTTAGCCCACGGTTCTGGAATAGTGATCATCACTGCAAGTGGGAGTTCCATTCCACTCATTACAAGGAATTCCAAAGTATTGTCAAGCATAGCTGAGTCAGATCCCTTACGGTCAATGACCGGAAGAACCTTATGGAGCTGTCCCTTCAGATATGGAGATTCCATATTTTCTTCTCTGGCAAGCATCTTATCTGCATTTCCACGGATTGTATTGATCTCACCATTGTGAACCATAAAACGGTTCGGATGAGCTCTCTCCCAGCTCGGATTTGTATTCGTACTGAATCTCGAATGAACCATCGCAATTGCAGACTCATAATCAGGGTTCTGAAGATCAGCAAAGAATGTTCTCAGCTGTCCTACCAGGAACATACCTTTGTATACGATCGTACGGCTGCTCATAGATACTACATAAGTATTGTCGTTACTCTGTTCAAACTCACGACGTGCAATATAGAGCATACGGTCAAACGGAAGTCCTTTTTCTACCTCATCTGGTTTTTTGATAAATGCCTGCATAATGTAAGGCATACATTCTCTGGCTTTATGTCCAAGCACCTCCGGGATTACCGGAACAGTTCTCCAGCCAAGAAGTTCCAGGCCTTCTTTTTCCACAATGATCTCGAACATTTTCTTTGCCTGTGCACGTTTGATCTCATGCTGTGGGAAAAAGAACTGTGCAATACCATATTCTCTTTCTCCACCAATATCAAAGCCCTCTTTCTTACAGGCTTTTTTGAAAAATTTATGTGAAATCTGCAGAAGAATTCCGACACCGTCACCAGTCTTACCTTCTGCATCTTTACCTGCACGGTGCTCCAAATGTTCTACGATTCTGAGCGCATTGGCAACCGTATCATGGGTCTTTTTACCTTTTATATTTACAACCGCACCGATACCGCAGTTATCATGCTCGAATTCGCGACGGTACAGTCCCTGATCTTCTCTCCTTACTTCCTGCATGGTCATTTATCCTTTCTATCTGTGACAGGAATAAAACAAGACTTTTTCTCGTCCTGTCTCACTTCTTTTATTTTTATTCCTGATTTTGTGCCTGTCGACTCAGTTTCAGTTTTGCATATTCATCTGCTGCTTTTACAAATCCGCGGAACAGTGGGTGTGCATGGTTCGGTCTTGATTTAAATTCCGGATGTCCCTGTGTTCCTTCATAAAATGGATGATCTTTGATCTCTATCATCTCTACGATATGTCCGTCCGGTGAAGTTCCTGCAATCGTCATTCCTTTCGCTGCAAGTTCTTCTCGATATGCATTGTTTACCTCATAACGATGTCTGTGACGTTCCTGAATTTCTTTCTTTCCAAAAAGTTCAAGTGCTCTGGAACTGTCTGCCAATACACACGGATAACTTCCAAGTCTCAACGTACCGCCCAGATCTTCTACGCTCTCCTGATCCGGCATCAGTGCAATTACCGGATGTTTGGTTGCAGGATCCAGTTCTATACTGTTCGCATCTTCATATCCCAGAACATGTCTTGCAAATTCAACAATTGCCATCTGCATGCCAAGGCAGATTCCAAGATACGGAATTTTGTGTACACGGGCATACTGTGCTGCCAGAATCATACCTTCGGTACCTCTGTTTCCAAATCCACCCGGAACCAGAATACCGTCTACTTTATGAAGCATCTGATCCAGATTCTTTTCATTCAATTCTTCAGAATCGATCCATATGATCTCTACTTTTGCTTTGCATGAAATCCCACCATGTTTCAGTGCTTCCACAACACTCAGATATGCATCGTGAAGCTGTGTATATTTTCCTACCATGGCAATATTTACAGTGCTTTCCGGATTGCGCAGGTCATTGACCATCTGTGTCCATTCGGTAAGATCCGGTTTGCGATTCTCCAGTCTTAAAGATTCCAGTACCACATCTGCCAGTTTTTCACGCTCCATGGCAAGAGGTGCTTCATAAAGATATTCTACATCAAGATTCTGCAGCACATGGCTGACCGGTACATTACAGAACAGTGCAATCTTTCCTTTGATTTCATCAGTCAGTGGATGCTCACTTCTGCATACCAGAACATCCGGCTGAATTCCCATTCCCTGAAGTTCTTTTACACTGGCCTGTGTCGGTTTTGTCTTCATCTCTTCAGATGCTTTCAAATAAGGAATCAGTGTTACATGAATCAGAATCGCGTTGTCATGTCCCACATCATGTTGGAACTGACGAATAGACTCAAGAAACGGCTGACTTTCAATATCACCAACAGTTCCACCAACCTCTATAATCGCAATCTTTTCTTCATCCTGTTCCTTCGCTCTGTAGAAGCGGCTCTTAATCTCATTGGTGATGTGAGGGATGACCTGCACAGTACCTCCGCCAAAGTCTCCATGACGTTCTTTCTGTAATACAGACCAATAGACCTTTCCGGTCGTTACATTCGAGTTTTTATCAAGGCTCTCATCAATAAATCTCTCATAATGTCCAAGATCCAGATCTGTCTCTGTACCATCATCTGTAACAAAAACCTCTCCATGCTGGATTGGGTTCATGGTACCCGGATCAATATTGATATAAGGATCAAACTTCTGCATTGTTACCTGATATCCACGTGCTTTCAGAAGTCTTCCAAGGGAAGCTGCTGTAATTCCTTTACCAAGACCGGATACAACACCACCTGTAACAAAAACGTATTTTACTGCCATTATCGATTTCCTCCTCCATTTTATATCTTAAACAAAAGGCGTCAGAAGCAGACAAAGGGACAATTCCCTCTATCGCTTCTGACGCCTTTGTCAGATAAGCTCTTAAAATATGAGATTTACTATACCTTATTTTTTTTCGTTTGTAAATATGTAATTTCTATAATTTTCAACATCCGCAGTCAATTTTTTTGTTCAGTTCTGCTTCCACATCCATCGGATATTTACCATCAAAGCAGGCTTTACATAATGGAAGGTGACCTGCCATTCCCTCCAGGTAATCACTCTGCATATATCCAAGAGAATCTGCTCCGATCATCTCACAGATTTCCTGTGCACTGTGATTGCTGGCAATCAGCTGATCATTAGATGGTACATCTGTTCCAAAATAGCATGGATGCAGGAACGGCGGAGAACTGATTCGTACATGTACCTCCAGTGCGCCTGCTTTTTTAAGCATACGGATAAGGTTTGCAATCGTTGTTCCACGGACAATGGAATCATCCACCAGAACGATTCGTTTGCCTTTGACCGCAGAATCCAAAACACTGAGTTTCAAATGTACACTGGACTCTCGTTCTTTCTGCGTTGGTTTGATAAATGTTCTTCCAATATAGCTGTTCTTATAAAAAGCAAAGCCAAACGGTATGCCCGATTCTTCCGAATATCCCTTTGCTGCCGGGATACCAGATTCCGGCACACCGGTAACAAGATCAGCCTCTACCGGATAGGATTTTGCAAGTGATTTACCGCCTCGGATACGAGCATCATAAATCTTCACTCCATCCATCATACTGTCCAGTCTTGCAAAATAAATATATTCAAATACACAATGGGCATGTTTACCGGTACTCAATTCTTTATTAGACT
>ERZ772885.1144-NODE-1144-length-17291-cov-4.718322_pt1 | contig 17291 bp, 10 predicted proteins | sample MGYA00580580_ERZ772885 | MGnify/ENA primary metagenome ERZ772885 (study PRJEB29015, sample SAMEA2737673) | human gut metagenome | biome: human gut; feature: human-associated habitat; material: faeces | place: China | collected 2012 ...
GGACGCTTTTTAAATTTTATTTGTTCTATATCTTCGAGTTTAAATTTAAAATGCAATACACTCCGCCCTCTGCTTCCATAAGTATAATATTTAACGATATTATTTTCGTAAATTTCTAATTTCACTCCATTTATGAAGAGATAATATCCCATAAACCATACAAGGAGTGGAGCGCCAATCAGCACTATTGCCATAATAATTTTATCTGAAAAATCAGTATTATAACTCATAAGATGATTCAGTATCCACAGAACAATAAAAGATAAAGATACCATGGATAAACAGCCTATCATATTAAATTTAGACTTATGAGGATATGTCAAGATAAGTTTTGGGTCATCTTGTAACAAATCTAATTCCATATTTTTCCCTTTCTCACTTATCATCTCATCTTATTTATTATTTAAATCCCAATTTATCCATCCCCAAAAGCCGTAATTTGTAGACTAAATCACATCTATATTACAACCAGCAGTATAAATATTGAACCATAAGCTTAGTTCTCTATTTTTTACGAATACTAAACTCCTGATTTATTTCTTCAACTGTCATTTCTGTAGGAAAAGCGGACTGCTTATCATATGCTATTGTTAATAATCTTCTTACATATGTACAAAAGTCATTAGGATTTTTGTATATAATCAAATGAATTGTATATCCCGGACGAGCAATCGCCCCAATCAGAAGGATATTCGATAACTTCAAAAAGGTTTTGGCATTAATTATTAAAATTTCATATAATTCATAACGTCAATTTATTTTGAACTACACACAAAACTTTCCGTAACAGATAAATCTCCTATTCTTACTTCGGAGAAATGCTTTTTTGGTGTATTGGAAAAGAAAAACTTATCACTGCATAACCTTATTAAGCAGCTCCTGATAACTGTCCACATGGTCATAGGTCACAAGGCCGTCTGACAGTTTTGCAAATAGCTTTCTGGCACAGTCAATCTTCGCTTTCTCAATCGGGCGAAGCTCCAGACTCTTCATTGTACCCTTGGTCTCAGCCACAAAGTAGATGTGCCTGACCTTGCCCTCATGGAACACGATAGCCCAGTCCGGAGAATAATGCCCGACCGGAGTAGGAATGTAGAACCCCTTCGGCAGCTTGGCATAGATGAATACCTCGTCCGCACTGTCAAGGCTTTCCGCAAACTGACGCTCTACACTTTTTTCAGCTATGCCATCCGTGAATACATACTCCTGAATGGCTTTCTTTGCGGGATACGCCTTATTCATCGTGAGGTTGTGCTTTTCAGCGGTAAAGATACTGCTGTCATAGCCTCCCCCAATAGTATCATAAGTGATATGTTCCACGATCATGGCAGCCTTTTGCTCTTTGATAAGCCGTACTGCCTTCATCATGAACTCTTCCGGATTGCTCCGATACATGGCAAAAGTATCCGGGCGGATCCCCTGCAGGATAGCCGCAACCGTTCGCCGTGTCAGCACCGTCCCCTCCGCAATTTTGCCGAGCAAATCATACGGCACCTGGCCGGTATGTGTGTTATTCATCGTCATAGTCTTGCTCTTCGCATCATAAAAGCTGGCGCCTTCCCGTACCATGCCGGCATTCAGCTTGTCCTTCTGCCCCGCATAGGTGACTGTGTATTGCAGCCGGCTGACATACAGCTCGCTGTCTATATGGGAAATAGCCTTTTGAATCAGCTTTGTCGAGTCAAAATCTACCGTATAGGCGTATTTGTGGTTGATGGTTTTCCACAGCTTTTGGAACTCTTCTCTTTGGAAACGGTCATTCAGCGGGTTTTCCAGTACTTTCGGCTTATTGCCGTCCTCAAACATGGCTTTCAGCAGACTGTCATCATAAATCGCCTGTACCAGCGCATGAACTCCTTCTCCGATAGGCTTCAATGTTTCAGGCAGGGATGCTAAATGCCCGGCCTTCGCGTCTTCTCGGTATTTCCGTGTGACATGGTCATCCTCGTCCACATAGTTGTTGCGAACAAGATACTGATAAATGGCCCGTGCCTGGCGTTCGTCCACCTTGAAAGACCGACCGTCCAGCTTGAAGCTCCTTCCTGAAAAGTATTCGATGTCCGCTTTGCGGGGACGGTCATACAGTACGGCTTCCGTCTGCTTCTGAAGGCTGTCTACAAATCCGGTATAACTCTCGCTGGCAATGACGGTCAGCACATTGATGTCCTGCACCCTGCTTCCCAAGGCCTCCCCATCCATGCGGTTTCCGCTTTGGTTGACACACAAACGCAGTCCGCGTCCGACTTCCTGACGCTTTTGGGTCGTGCTGTCGCTATGCTTCAAAGTGCAGATTTGAAACACATTCGGGTTGTCCCAGCCTTCGCGCAGCGCCGAATGGGAGAAAATAAAGCGTGTCGGTTCCTCAAAAGAGAGCAGACGTTCCTTGTTTTTCAAAATCAGATCATAGGCGGAAATATCATCTGACAGATCCGTGCCGCGCTTGACGGAGCTGTTTGCCATATGTCCCTTTTTATCAATGCTGAAATAGCCCTTATGAACATCATGGATATCAACGGCATCCAGGTAAGCCATATAGGCCGGGTCAAACAGCGTCCTGTGCTCATTCATCACGGAAATGTACTCCTGCTCGAAAATCCTGCCGTACTCTCCCAAAAGCTCCTTTCCATCCTCATCATACTGACGGTATTTGGCAACCTCGTCGATAAAAAACAGGGACAGCGTTTTGATACCCATATGGAACAATTCCTGTTCTTTCTCAAAGTGGGAAATGATCGTTTCACGGATCTGCACCCGGCGCATATCGCTCTCCGATACATCGCCGGCCACATCGCCTTTGCGCAGCTCATCACCGTTTGTAAAAGTCAAAACGCCGGTAAACGGATCAATTTCCGAAACGACAAAGCCCTTATACTGCTCCATTTCCCCGGACAGATAGTAGAGATTATCTCCTACATTTAGCTTTTTGAATTCCCGTTTGGTGCCGTTTTTACGCGCTACCTCCAGCTCCAGCCGTGCCTGCGGCGGTCGTTTCGGCGATACAAGTATGTTTTCCAGATACAGATACTTGTCCGTACCGCGCAGATTCTTGACTTCGAAACCCTTGACTTCGATCCTTTTGACCAGCCTCTTATTGTATGCGTCCAGCGCATCCAGCACATAAATCAAATTGTGCTGCTTGGCGTGGGTCGCAGAATAGTTCAGCGTAAAGAGCGGATTGAACCGCTTGAGCGCCTTCTGTGTGACTGAATCTTCTTTGCCCATCTTCTGCGGTTCGTCCAGGATCAGGATCGGCCGGTTGGCTGCGATTACGTCGATGGGGCGGCGGGAACCGAACTCGTCCCGCTTGGTATAGATAATGCGCGCGGCGGCATTGCCCCTGCGTCCTTCCACATTCTTATCCTCATTCATGGACGCAGCAAAGGCCTGCGTATTGATAATCATCACATTGATGCCTGCATTACCGGAGAAAGAATCCAGCTGATCCAGGTTGCTGCTGTTGTAAATAAAGAAGCGCGCCTTCTTTCCGTAACACTCCATGAAATGATCCGCCGTGATTTCAAAGGACTTTTTCACACCCTCACGGATAGCGATACTTGGCACAACGACAATGAATTTGCTCCAGCCATACCGCTTATTCATCTCAAACATCGTTTTGATGTAGACATAGGTTTTACCCGTGCCGGTTTCCATCTCGATATCCAGCGAGCACCGTCCCATCGGAGCGACAAGCCCGGCTGATTGATGAATACCGCTCTCATCCTGAAGTGTCCGGATATTGTCCAGGATCTGCTCATCCGTCAGCCGGATCGCCTCGTTCTTAAAACCGGAATCATTCATCAAGTCCTGTAATTCCGTCTGACCTTCATTTTCTTCCGGCGCAAGCAGGCTCAACTGTCCGCTCATCCCCTGCGAAGTTCCTATATCACGCAAATAAGACACACCCGCATGGTAAGGCTGTCCTTGAAAAACGCGCACGACAGCATCCACGGCATCAGTCTGATACTGCTGGATTTTGAAACTAAACTTCATCTTTGCGGTTCACCTCCTGCTCTAGCATGAGGAAACGGTCAAAGTCACTCTCATACAGGCGATCTTGAATCATCCGATATTTTTCATACTCCGTCTCCGCATGAAGCTTGGCCTGCTCCGCGCTGATTTTGCCCGGCCCGGTCAGCAGCTCACTTCCGTTAAACTCCAGAAATCCGTCAAGCCGCCTGGCCCAGTCCTCCATGCTCATGGGGATTCTGCGCTCCGCCTGCAATTCCGCATAGTCCAGATAGAGAGATACGATCCGCTCCAGATAATTCATTTCTTCCTTGCTCAGGTAATTTTTTGCAATGATTACATCGGTTTTCAAGATTTTTCCGTCCGGGGCATTCTCCCATGTGGTCAGTCCCATGTGCTTCTTTGCGGCATCCGCCCGCTCTACAATCAGCTCCGACGCCGTATGCCGATGGACGGCAAAGTGTAATTTATTCTGCACCGTTTGAAAAAACGACCGGGTCGTTTTAGCGCTTTTATCATAATCAAAAGCTGTTGCGTACAAGTCCGTGACCTTCTGATAGAACTTCCGCTCGGACAGCCGTATCTCTCGAATCTGCTGCAGCTGCCGTTCAAAATACTCATCCGTGAACATATGTCCCTTTTTCAGACGTTCCACATCCATCGTCCAGCCCTGGATGGTGTGGTCTTTTACAATTTGCCCCGCCCATTTGCGGAACTGCACGGCCCGTTGATTATTCACCTTGAAACCTACGGCGATAATCAACTGTAAATTATAATGTGTGACCTCACGGTTGACCTTACGTGAACCCTCATCTTGAACTATTCGGAATTTCCGAATAGTTGCCCCCTCGGTCACTTCTCCGTCCACATAGATTTTTTTGATGTGCTCATTGATTGTAGGCAGAGCAACATTATACAGCGCCGCCATCATTTTCTGCGTCAGCCAGATGTTTTCATCTTCATAACGCATCTCAAAGCTGGTGTCACTCCCGCCGGCGGATGCCACAAAGGTCAGATATTCCGCTGCGGAGCTGCGAATGGTAATATCTTTTTTCTTCTTATCCATATCACAGCACCTTCCTTACTGTCTCCGGGCTGTAGGTCTCGAAAATCTGGTCGAAGTTCGCGGCTACGCTGTCATTTGCCATGCTGCTGTCACGGAATACCGCATAGCAGGGCTTCATTTGTGCAATAGCTTTGACGGTTTCCTCCGTCACATCACGGTCGAAGCAGGCCAGCAGGAAACCGTCTGCCACGTTGAACACCTTTTTACCCACCATTTCTTTCACTTCAATGGAGCTGGACAGCAGCACGCCCAAGTCCAGCATGACCTGGAACAGCAAGTCTTCCGGCGTGCGGTCCGGCCTGACATTATCGACAAGGTTAAACAGATTTTCCTGCTTTGTATCTTCCGGCGCATAGTACACATTCTCCATGTTGCTCTCGCTCAGGCGCAGGCAGCGGAAGCCGATGTCCAAATCAGTCGGTGCGGTCAGCCCGGCTTCTTTCTTGATCTTGCGTCCGGCACGGCGGATGCGCTCCTTGCCGATTTCGCAGATGTTTTTGTAGCCAGCCTTGTAGGCTTCACTCTTCTCGTCGATTTTTTCCGGCAGCTGAACCATGATGAACTTGCGGTGACCGCCGTCTTCGGCGTTTTGCTCCATAACTGCTTGCGCAGTAGTCGCAGAACCAGAGAAAAAATCAAAGATGACGTCGTTTTTACCTGCAAACGTCTGAAGAAGGTATTTAATCAATTGAACAGGCTTCACAGTATCAAATCCATGTTGCTTACCAACAAGTTGTCCGAGTTCAGCCTTACCACTTTCAGCTGTGCCACTAAGATCAGCATCTATAAAAGTATAAATTGGATACAGCGGATCGGACTCTTCATGGACATATTTCTTTTCCATTGGTACCCCATTTTCACTTACATACATATGATTAGTATCGTAAAGATGATCAATAGTTTCTTTGCCAGCTTTCCAGCGGAAGTCTTCGTTCGGTGTGTATCCATGGGATTCAAATCTCATCGTTTCTCGGCGGAAAGTACCTCGATTAGACGTAAGAATAGTTGTCGTTCTAAACTTGCCAAGTTCATCTTCATGAGGGTATACTCTTTCCTTGGCAGGAATAACATTAAAGAGTTGTGTTTCTGAATCTGGTTTTGAGTAAACTAAAACATACTCCGCTACTTTCTGTGGTCTGAAACGTGCGTTTCCTGCATTTGTTGGCTTTGCTCTTGATTTCCAAACAAAACAACAAATTTGATTGCTTGCACCATAAATTTCATCCATTACACCCTGAAGGTTACGCAATTCCATATCCCCAATGGAGGCTAAAATAACACCATCGTCTGCCAACAAGTCCTTTGCCAGTCTCAGCCTTGGATAGATCATATTCAGCCAATCCGTATGAAAGCGGCCGTTGCTCTCGGTGTTCGTCACCATGCGGTTGCCCACTTCATCGTACTGACCACTATTCTTCATGTACTCGTCCGTGCTCTGAGCAAAATCGTCCTCGTAGATGAAATCGTTGCCCGTGTTGTAGGGCGGGTCGATGTAGATCATCTTGACCTTGCCGAGGTAGGTCTCCTGCAATAGCTTCAGCACTTCCAGATTGTCGCCCTCAATGTAGAGATTCTCGCTGTCAAATCCGCCGGATGTGCCGTCCCTGCCCACACTGTCCGCCTTAACGGGGCGCAAAGTAGCCGTGATGGGCGCATTGGCCGCCAGCATAGCCTTTTTCTTATCCGGCCAGGTGAACTGATAACGCTCCTCCCGGCCTTCCACAATTTCATCAGACAACTCCTGCCGCAGCACATCAAAATCAATGGCATGCTCCACCTTGCCGCCCCGCATCACCTCCGTAATAGCATTGGGGAAGAGCTTGCCGATCTTCTCTATATTTTGCTTCACGCCGTCAAGACTGTGCATTTTCAGCTTGTCCATTTTCGGTTTCCTCCTCGTTGATTTTCATCATCATATTATAATGAGCAATGTGCCCGATTTTATCAAACAAATCTCTAAACACTTTCAAGTACCTTTCTGCAGTATATAAATTGGGAGTTGCCGAGTAGTCATCAAATGTCGAATGTGAACCGGCATTTGCCCAAGAAATAAGAGATTTGAATACCTGCCGTTCTCCGTCCTGAAATCTCAGGTGGAATTTGCTTAAATCCATGCCACCCAAGAGATCAAAATAGTATTCAAGTATCCGCCTCATGGTGTTTGATAGGGCTATAGTATTACTGCTTTCGGGGTTTGTGTTGGCTCTTTTTACCTCATCCCATAACATTTCATAAGTAGAACTGACAGGATTACTTTTGTACTCTGTAATCTGAGATTGATCGTTTGTTTTTACAATCATCCAGTAACCCGTTTTCTTTTTGGCTAATCCCTGCTTATATGACACCTCTTTGAAAAAATAGCTGTTGTGTGAAAGAACAAACAATTGCTTAATTGTACTGCTCTTAGTATATATTCCCTTGAATAGGTCGCGCAGCAGGGAACTTACAAGGAACAAGACATCATTATCCAAACTGGAAACAGGGTCATCTATCACGACAATTTTATCATCATTATGTCCGCTTTCATCCTTATTCCCGTTAAGTGAGTACATAAAGTACAGAAATGTAACAAAGTTTCTCTCTCCCTCACTTAATGAATCAAAAGCCGGCGATCCGTCACTTCGTATAAACTGGTATGTTTTATCTACATCATTTACTTTTAGAGAAAAGCTTGTAATACCATAGTTTTGTAATAATGCATTAATACCATTTGCAGTAGGAACAACACTTGTCATGTGTTGCTCAAGCACATGAAGCTGACTGGTCTTATCTCTAATTAACCGCTCAACTGTATCAAATTCTTTTGTCGCTGTTTCTATCAAATTTTTAAGTTCATCTTGTTTGTGCAAATACGTCTTGATATCGGACGCAAGAATCTCGAGAATAAATCGCCAAACCTGCCCCGTTAAAGTGATTTTTTCATCCTTTATATGCTCTACTCTATCATTGTATTCCTTAATACGGATATTACTATCTTTGAGAATTTGGTCGATAGTATCTGCGCACTCTTTTATGCTATCAAGCCGAACAGCGATGTTGGGAGCTTCTTTCTTTTCAAGAAGTTTTCGTTTATTCTCGTCCACAATAGCTTGAAACTGCAAGTAAGCATTCCTTAACTCTTCTGTATTTACAAACTCCTGCGAATTGTCAATTATTGCCGTGATCTTGCTCAGTATATCATCTGAAAGCGAAACGTAAGTACGGTAGATCTCTTCCAGTTTCTTTACAGAATCAAGATAACTCTCATCAAAGTATTCTTTCACTTTGTCCATAAAATCATCCGCAATTGGGCTTTGGCAAAAAGGACAAAGTCCATCACTATCTTTGATATACGGAATCCCTTGTCTGAACCACCTGTCATTACCCAGCTTCTTTATTAAACCTGAAATATCAACATCTTCTTTGCCAACGATCACTCGTCCGAGTATTTTTTCGTCCTCAACAGAAATTAACGAATCGAAAGAAAATGTTGGTAAAAGTACGATTTTCTCTGCCTTATTACCAAACAATTGAGTGCATAACTGTTCCAGTTCCGACTTATCTTTCAGTTCAGCTTTATTCGAAATTTTCTCTAAGAGCAATCGTCTTTTGAATGCACTTTTGCTTCCCCTAACCCCCTCAAGGGCTAACTGAAGTGGACTGTGTTCCCTATCAAGCTGTTGCTTTGTACCCCAAAACTTATTCGTATATTGATCATCAAGTGTGGTTAGTTTACGATGTAATCCCACTTCACTATTTGTCCCATCTAATGACTTCTGCAGATCTATACGCCGCTCATTGAGACTTTTTAGTTCACCATTGAGTGCATCTATCTGTCCTTTGCGTTCAATATTTTCTTCACCTAATGTAAAAATTCCGGGTATAGAAGTTTCTCCAAAATTATCTTTAACATAATCTTTATTGTAAACTTCACATTTTAGCGGATTGCCACTCCACTCAATAGAACACTGGTTATAGTTTGAATTTGGATTTTCAAGTTCTCTCAAGAAACGGCTTATGGTTGTTTTGCCGCTTCCATTTAATCCAAACAAAAAATTGATGTGTTTTGCTTCAATTCTTTGCGCCCCACCAAAATATGGAGGTATACCGCCAATTTTAATTTGTTTAATCATTTAGTTCCTCCATTTCTCTTTTATTCCATACATTACAATCATCCATGAAGTGGCATTAAGTGTAAGAATAATCTTATATAACAGATTCAAAATGCTTCTCCCTTCATGCCCAGCAATCTGTTCCGCAAGGTCTTAAGTTCACTTACCAGTTCAAACTTTTTCTTGGGCTGTTTTTCTTTCCTGATTCTGGCTTCTAATATGGCAACCTGTTTCTCCAGCTGTTCGCGCTTTTTCTGCTGTCCGACACTCTCTTTCAGCGCCATATTTTCTGTGCTGCCAAGGCTGTTTCCTGCCATCTGGCGGATGAAATTCTCATACACCGCATCCAGTGTCAGTCCTTCCAGATGCAGCGGCAATTCTTTTTCGCCCATCCGATCCGTGTGGTAGTAGCGTTCAACCTTGAACGCCGCCTTACCGGAAACTGCGGCTTCCTTATACCCCATGACAGCCTGATATTTTCCTTCATATTCCAGCAGGAACAGGATATGATAGGGAATCTCTCTGTCAATCAAGCGCAGGACATTCTCATCAAGACTGGGTGTGCTAAGCCTCACCTCAAATACTTCAATCTCCGTGACCTGTTCTCCGGCGGCAATGTTTAGTGTAGACGCAGCCAGCTTATTGCGCCAGTAAATCATCTTGATCTGTTCAGTAAATATCTTCTTCATGGCGGGCGTGACCGTCAGATTTTCATAAAATTTCTGTTTCGGGATCCGTCTGTTAAACTCTGTTGATTTCGGCAAGTCCAGCACAGTATCACTCCCCTCGGAAACCCTATTTAACCACTAAGAAACAAATCAATTCAAAATCATCCAGCCCGGAGACCCTGCTCATCAGCGCCGATGTACCGCCGGCGGAGAACAAACTGTCGATATCACTTTCTTCTTTGACGTCAATAATGGAATTGATGGCTTTGCTCAGCAGTGCCGATAGGTTTGCCATATCGCGTCCGTCATCCGTTTCCCGATTGAACGGCCCATATACTTCCGGCATCGGCTGTGATTTCCCCCGGCACAACAGACGTACGGTATCCAACAGCTTCTTCGGATTCAGGTAGTCGCAGATGATCTCTCCGTCCATGCTGATATAAACCATGTAAAACGGATGGATCCGGTTGCGGTTATCCGTGTTAACACTGTTATTGACATTCCTAAGGACGAAAATTACGCCTTGCGGCAGGTCGTCCATGGCAGGCACAACGGCATGAAGTCCGCGGGGTTTCTTATCCATATCGCCATTACGCTTCATATAGTCCAGCAGGTCAAGGCGGAACTCGTTAAGTCCCAAATCCATGATGGAAATGCCGTCGGACATATCCTCGATATCCACGACTTCCTCCTGCAAACGTTTCAATTGCGCCTTGCGGTATTCGAGATCGCCCTGTTCTTCCGCATTGATCAGATCATCATCACCAGTGGATGTCATGACGGTAATTTTCATGCGGGTCTCCACACGGGACTTGAGATTGATATAATCATCCAGTGTCAGGTCAGGCCAGAAGTTTACAAGCTGTATCGCCTTGTTCCTGCTGCCAATGCGGTCGATACGTCCAAAACGCTGAATAATGCGCACCGGATTCCAGTGGATATCGTAATTGACTAGATAGTCGCAGTCCTGAAGGTTCTGGCCTTCCGAGATACAGTCGGTAGCAATCAGAATATCGATTTCTGTCTTACTGTCCGGCATCAGTATATCGCGGTCTTTGGAAACAGGCGAAAAGCAGGTCAGCACATTGTTCAGTGTCGCCTGAAAGTCTTTAATTGTCGTGCGGCCGTCTATGGAGCCGGTAATGACTGCCGTATCCAGTCCGTACTTGTCTTTTATATACTTGCTCACATGGTCATACAAATATTCTGCCGTGTCCGAGAACGCGGAAAATATGAGCACTTTCTTGTTCCCCGGGTTGACGGGGTGTGTGATTTTTTCATCCAGCAGATGGAACAGCTCCTGCAACTTACTGTCATGCTCAGGTGTAACATCTGCTATCATCAGCATCAGCCGCTTTAATACATCGGCATCCTCCCGCAATCCTTTGCGCCAGCTCTTCCAGTCCATGTCGGCAAGGTCGATTTTGACCTTTTTACCTACGGTGAAAAGCTCTGTATTTTCATCATCCATATCCCAGTCATCGCCGCTGCCCTCATACACGGAAATATCTGCCGTGCCGCACATCTCAAACCGGTTGACAGCGTCAATCGTGCCGTCAATCAGCTCCATGATGCGCGTAAGAGTCAGCTGAAAGGAATTGACTGAGCTTTCCAGCCGTTTGAGCAAATTGATGCTCATAAGGCGCTGGATACCACGCTCACGACCGCTCTGGGTCAGGTTCTCACCCTTATTATGGATGAGGTCTTTGTACTTTTGCCGCCTGCTTGGGAAGATGTAATCCGACGGTGTATAGATACATAGAGAAAGTTCCATCAACCGGCTGTAAATCCGGTTATAGTTAATATCGTTTAAATCTGTAAGGCGCGGGCGTAAGGAAAGGGGCTTCAATCTTTCCGGGAACTTACCAATCTCATTCGTGTCGTAGTATTTCTCTATATGCTTACGCGACCGGGCAATGGTCACACTGTCCAGCAGCTCAAAGAAATCGAAATCCAGATTGCGGAGCAGGGCGTCCGTTGAGCGCTGCTCCTGATTCAGCTTGCTCCACACATTAAAGGCTTTCTGCGCCTGTCTGAAGATATCTTCAAGACTTTTCGTGGTATCAAGCTGTTCATCCAGATATTCGGAATTTCCCTCATAGGCAAGAGCAAACTGGTTCTTCAAATCCACAAAACGGTTATTAACCGGTGTGGCGGAAAGCATCAGGACTTTTGTTTTGACTCCGGCACGGATCACCTTTTCCATCAGCTTCTGATAGCGGTTCTCCTTCGTGTTGCTGTGGGTGCCGATACCGTTACGGAAATTGTGGGATTCATCGATGACGATCAAATCATAATTACCCCAATTCAGCCGGCTTAAATCCAGACCGTTGGACAGTCCGCCGCTGCGGGAAAGGTCTGTATGAAACAGCACATCGTAATTCAGCCGGTCGGCGGCAACGGGATTATTGACATAATTGTCCTTATAGGTGTTCCAATTCTCCGCCAGTTTTTTGGGGCAGAGCACCAGAACGGACTTGTTTCGGTTTTCATAGTATTTCATAACAGCCAACGCGGTAAAAGTCTTCCCTAAACCTACGCTGTCCGCAAGGATACAGCCATTGTATTTTTCCAATTTGTTGATAATCGCCAGCACGGCGTCCCGCTGAAAATCATAGAGCATACTCCAGATTTTGCTCTGCTTGAACCCAGTGGCCTCATTGGGAAGCACGTCTTCGGATATATCATCCAAAAATTCACTGAACACATGGTACAGCGTCATGAAGTAGATAAACTCCGGAGAATTTTCAGCGTAGGCTGTGCTGATATTTTCAACAACCACATCCGTCACATCCTGCATTTTCTCGCGGTCGCTCCAAAGTTGGTCGAACAACTGCATATACTGATGCGAAAAAGGCGCCTCCATGCAGTTGACCATGTTGTATGTATTGTTGCCGCGCTCACAGCCGATATCCACTGTGGTGAATCCGGCGAGGGGCATATAGGCAGTCTGCGCACTTCCAGCATCGAGGGTCATAAAGCCCGTCATATTCTCGCCGGTAGTATTGGATTTGAATTTTGCTTTCCTGCGGATCCAGTCGGCACATTCCTTGGCAATGGCTCGCTGGGTCATCTCGTTGCGGAGTTTGATTTCAAATTCCGTGCCGCACAGGCTGGTTTCTCGCGACAGGCGGGGGATATAAAACTCGCGTTTTTGCTTTTCCGCTTTTTCTTTAACAAATGTCGGAGATGTAAAAATAAACCGGAACGCCTCTCCGGAATCCAGCTGTTTTTTTAATTCCTGGTACGCATACATGGAAAAACAGGCAGCCGCAACGGACACCCTGCTCCCGCGCTTTATTTCTGCCCGCAGATCATCACGGACAGTATTGCTGATATTATCAAGTATTTTCACGTCGTACACCTGCCTGATCGTTTTCTTCCGGCCTTACTGCGCCTTTGTGCCGTCCCAGTTTGGATCATAATGCACCAGAACCGCTTGAATGATTAATGAAGAAAATGCATATCATGCAAAACTGCAAAAAGATTTCTACTTCACCGAAGCCGCCGCGATGCGGTCAGCTGCTTTTTTCACCATTTCATTAGCGGAGTCCGTTGTCAGAATCGAAAAGAGTCGGTACTTATCGCCGTACTTCATCACATAGCCTTTTCCGTAAACGGGAACGGCAAATCCGTCAACGAAGAAAACGGCACGGACGGTATCTGGCTTTCCGTTTCCATCGCCAAGCTGCTGGCATTTTTCGTGACGGTTTCCTTCTGGATCACCTGCCGCAAAGAATATCATTACGCCTAAAAAATATTCTTTTTTCAGCTAGGGCATCCTTGAATACGTGATCCTGAATCGCTTTGCGTGGGAGATGCATCTTCCATTATCAGATGAGATTTAAGCCACCGGCTCCATCGCATGGTAAAGTGATTGGTATGGGTTTCCTGCACATACTGATAGAACTTTGCAATCATGGCCGCTTTCTCATGATAATAAGCGGCTTTCCATTGATTCGGTTTCGGCTTATCCATTTCATAAGCAATGTAATTTCCGCCAAGAAGATATTGGCGCGAGAGAATATCCTCCAGTGATATATCAGGATTTTTCATCATATCATACATAGCCATATAAATCGTAGTACGCCCTTTGCCCGCCTGGCAGTGGAAATGCAGCCACGCATGATCCGGCAGCGTGCGTATGAAGGCGATGAAGTCATCAATATTTTCAGGCGACGGCCAGATATGATCCGTTGCTGCAATGCGGTAGTAATACAGACCATTTTGTTCCACCATCTGCCTTTCACTCATGACCGAACTAATCTTCATAAGTTTGGGATCAATCGACTTCTTCCCTTCATCGAGCATCGTCACAATGAGGCTTTTCCCCTTGGCTGCACACAAACGCCTCATCTCATCTTTTAAAACATCAGTTTTGTTCTTTCCGATGTTGCCCCAATCGCGCGCGCCGAACCAGCTGACGGCATTCCCATTAAATATACCATGCGTTTCCTGCCGTAGATCCACAATATAAATTGGCCCGTTCGCCTGCTTCTTGAGTACGGAAACCAGCTTCTCAAACTCTCCGACAGAGAACTCCGCACTGCCGGATATGTTCAGACGATCCAACCCCTTGCGCGAGGGGGTCATCGTAAATCCTTTGCCTGTTTTTTTGACATCCACATGAGAGCGGAACGCAGAATTTGCAGTACGAAATCTGCGCGGCAATTGATCCCTATCCTTTGCATCGAGACGCCAGATATAGCCATCGTACTTTGTACGATCGGCTGCAGAAACATCCGTCTGATCCGGTGCTTGCTGCAGAGAAACACCACTTATTTCAGGTTCCGCTTCCCAGGCATTCCCTGATAATGGCATGCTGCCAAGTATTATTGCCGCCGTTATTGAGAATAGTATTTTCTTTTTAAGATGCAGCATGAGTGATACACTTTCCCATGTAAAAAATAATTGTAAATGGACAAATGAAAAAGCTACAGGGTCTACAGACGTATAAATCCATAGCTTTTTCTTATGAGCAAATTCCTCTGACACATTTTATCACCTACCGTTTTCCTTTCTCCTTTTTGAACACGCTGCCGCTCGTGATTTTTTGGGAAAAGTCTGTGATTTCCCCTGTATTCCCTGCCGATGAAATCCGGTCACAGAAAAAACAGGATGATATCTACTTCACTGAAGCCGCCGCGATGCGGTCAGCCGCTTTTTTCACCATTTCATTGGCGGAGTCCGTTGTCAGAACAGAAAAAAGACGGTACTTATCGCCGTACTTCATCACATAGCCTTTTCCGTAAACGGGAACGGCAAATCCGTCAACGAAGAAAACGGCACGCACGCCGCTTGTATAAATACGGGGTCTGTCCTGTGCGCGGTGGATCTGCTCCACATTCAGGAAACTGACACCAAGCATGTTGAACGGAATCTTGGGATCCGTCTCAGGCTTTTCATTGATCCGCTTCGCCATTTCCAGAAACATACCATTCAATACGCTTTCCATGCCCAAAAGAGCCACGTTGCAGCCATACAGTTCGGAAACCGATTTCCCCGACAGACGGGGTGCGTCAAAAGCATCTTTCATGGCTTCTTTACCGACCACAGGAGCAAATTCGCAGTTCATGACGAAAGCGGGCACGCTGTTTCCTTCTTCCGTCACAGTAAGCAGTCCGAATTTTCCATCCTTTCCAAGAGGAGTAAAATCGGTATTCTTTGGAAACTTCACTTTTTGAAAGAAAGATTTCGTGTCTTCCTGCACAATGCCGTTCCATACAGCGGAAAGGATATTATCATCTTTGGGAATATTTATGCTTGAAATCGGCGGAAAGCCTGCCATGTTTTCAATATTGTCTGTCATATCGGCAGCACCCGCACACGTTGTCGTCATGGCACAAAGAATCGAAGCCGCCAGCATTATTTTCATCTTCATCATTTCATCTCCTGTGCCGCTTTTTCCACATAAGGTACAAAGTATGCCCCTGATTTCTGATCGCCCGCAAAGAGTGTGTATGTCGTACTGTCATCGTCTTCCAGAATGAGCCCTTCCGCAAAAAAGGGGATCAGGCAGCCGCCAGCGTATAATCCAGCTTTCACCTTTGCCAGCCGGTACACTTTCCCCCCGCGGGATTTCTTTTCTTTCCAGCGGGTCTCACTGCTCACATACAGACGGATTCCCTTTTTCCCCAGAAATTGTTTATACGGCTCTCCGATTTCAGCTTCTTTCCACATTTTGCCTGCAAACGGTATGACAGCGTTCTTTTTGTCAGCTGCTTCCTGTTTCGCTGCAGTACTGCCCGCCGTGTCTGTCATTTCTTTCCCCATCAATTTCACAAAAGGCAGTAAACCATTCTTCTCTTTCCCAGGATTCTTATGATCCACGGAAAAGGAGAGCACGAGGGATTCGTAAAAAGCTTCCGGCGTGTTTGCGCGAAGCTGGTATATTCGCAGTTCTTTCCATGCTTCCGCCGCCAGACGGGATACATCCGGTGCCAGTTTGGACGTCAGATAAACAGATGTCGGGCTGTCAACACCGCCGATAATGCCGATAGCAGCTGCCTGCGGTTTCGACTCCTTTTCAACTGCTTCATGTTCCGCCCAGTTTTTCATCTGCTTTCCAAAGTATGTCTGTCTCCCGTCAAGAATATCGACAGTATCTCCAAAATCCAGCACGTGTCCTTTCGGAAGGGTAAGTGTATCTGCTGAAGCGGAAAAAGTGAGTAAAGCGGCCATGCCGAGCGCTGCGCATATTGTTTTCATAGTGACCTCGTTCCTTTTATATTTCTTTAATTATAGCAGAAACGGACATCTGTTATTCTATTATTTTACTTTTCTTTATTGTGTCTTCTGCAATGAAATGTCCGGATGGGCGAAGCAAAAGAACTTGTATAGAATCCCTATCACCGGAGGTCTGCAGATGATCCCTGATTGACGGGCTTTTTAAATTCATTTTTGATGCGGCTTCCAACATATGCTATTGTGTCGGATTTTTGTATCCGCAATCAATTCCCTTATGATTCTACGCTTGTCTTTCGCAGCGCAAACATAGCATAAGAAGAAATACTTTACAATTTCCGCATTGGCCGCTTTGTCCTGAATCGTTTCACCAATTTGTAACGTAACATACAAAAAGATCAGAACGCTGTATCCAAAGGTAAATACGTCTGATCTTTTACTATTGTATATTTCATTATCCCATGGAATAGGAATAAAGAGATTCCCTATCCCACAGACCGGATTCTATCAATCCCGAAATTACAATCCCTGCTTGAAGAATTTCCTGAAAGCAGATACCTCCGCATGGGACTGCGTGACAGATACGGCATACTTGCTTCCGCGTTTGATTCCCGGTTCATAGGTAATCGGTTCAAACTGGAACGTAACATCCGGCTTGGAAGCGGTGCAGTATCCCACTAAGGTGGACTTAATCTGTCCGCCATTTTCTTTATTGAACACAACCGGCTCTTCATGCCCTTTCAGCTCCGCGTCCACAGGCACTACAACCACTTCTCCCGGTTTATATCCTACGATGAAATTACTGTGCGTCGTGAC
>ERZ772885.1147-NODE-1147-length-17202-cov-5.700297_pt1 | contig 17202 bp, 14 predicted proteins | sample MGYA00580580_ERZ772885 | MGnify/ENA primary metagenome ERZ772885 (study PRJEB29015, sample SAMEA2737673) | human gut metagenome | biome: human gut; feature: human-associated habitat; material: faeces | place: China | collected 2012 ...
CTGCAGGCCTCGCAGAACCAGACCATCGCCGCGAATATTGCCGCACAGTACCCTGAAGCCAACGATCTGGGCGTCTCCACGCTGATCGGAACTGGTCTGATTCTGTTCCTGATCACGTTCGTGGTCAACTTCATCGCCCGTAAGCTTACCGAGAAAGCGACTGCGTGATGACTGCTGCTGAGAACACTGAAAAGACTCCGATGGACGGCGCGCCCGAAATCGACTTCGATCGTTTCCGCCCGACCCGTTCCGCCATCCAGCGCCGTAATATCATGGACCACTTCATGTGGGTCCTGATCGCGGTGGCGTTTGTGATCGCCTGCATCCCGCTGGTCTCCCTGCTGTGGACCACTATCGTCAACGGCATCAAGCGCCTGAACCTGAACTTCCTGAGCTACAACATGACCGGTGTGGTCGGTGGTAACCAGACCCCGTCCGGTGGTTACGGCGGTGTGCTGCACGCCATCATCGGTACTCTCGAAATCACCGCTGGCGCTATGGTTATCTCCATTCCGATCGGTTTGATGTGCGCCGTGTACCTGGTCGAATACTCGAACCGCGGCAAGCTCGCCACCACGGTCTCCCTGCTCGTCGACGTGATGAGCGGCATCCCGTCCATCGTGGCCGGCCTGTTCGCCTTCTCGATGTTCACGATTCTGATCGGCCCCGGCACCATCAACGGTTTCGAAGGCTCCGTCGCACTTTCCCTGCTGATGCTGCCGACCGTGGTCAAGTCGTCCGAGGAAATGCTCAAGATCGTGCCGAACGATTTGCGTGAGGCTTCCTTGGCTCTGGGCGTTACCAAGCAGCGCACGATTACCAAGATCGTGCTGCGCACCGCTCTGCCGGGCATCGTCTCCGGTGCCATTCTGGCCATCGCCCGCGTGATTGGTGAGACCGCACCGTTGCTGATGACCGCCGGCTACATCTCCAGCACCAACGTGAACCTGTTCTCCGGCCAGATGACCACCCTGCCGGTGTTCGTCTACCAGGAGTACTCGAAGCTCAGCGCGAACTGCCCGCCCAACGCCGACGCCACCTGCGTGACCACGATTCCGATGGAACGTGCGTGGGCTGCGGCTCTCGTGCTGATCGTCATCGTGCTGCTGCTGAACCTCATTGGCCGAATCGTGGCGAAGGTCTTCGCCGTCAAGACCGAACGCTAAGCCAGTCGCTAAGCCTAAGCCTTAAGAACACAAGGAAATATAAGGAAACATCATGGGACAACGTATTGACGTCAACCACGAGAACATCTATTACGGCGACTTTCTGGCCGTGGAAGATGTGAACATCAACATCGAGCCGAACAAGGTCACCGCCTTCATCGGCCCGTCCGGCTGCGGCAAGTCCACCGTGCTGCGCACCCTGGACCGCATGCACGAGATCATCCCCGGCGCGCACGTCGAGGGCGAGGTGCTGCTCGAAGGCAAGAACCTGTACGACAAGGACGTGGATCCGGTGGCCGTGCGCCGCGATGTCGGCATGGTCTTCCAGCGCCCGAACCCGTTCCCGACCATGTCCATCCGCGAGAACGTGCTGGCCGGCGTGCGCCTGAACAATCACCATCTGGCCAAGTCCGACGCCGACGATCTGGTCTAATGGGCCCTGCGCGGCGCCAACCTCTGGGAAGAGGTCAAGGATCGTCTCGACAACCCCGGCATCGGCCTGTCCGGTGGCCAGCAGCAGCGTCTGTGCATCGCCCGCGCCGTGGCCGTCCACCCGCAGGTGCTGCTCATGGATGAGCCCTGCTCCGCCTTGGACCCGATTTCGACCTTGGCTGTCGAGGATCTGATCAACGAGCTCAAGAGCGACTACACCATCGTGATCGTGACCCACAACATGCAGCAGGCCGCCCGTATCGCCGACTACACCGCCTTCTTCAACCTGAAGGCAGTGGGCCAGCCCGGTCACCTCGAGTACTTCGCGGACACCATCACGATGTTCAACAACCCGCAAAACGAAGAAGCCGAGCGCTACATCTCTGGAAGGTTCGGCTGATCGTTTCCTGCGCGCAGCGTAATGATTTGTGCGTAGGAGAAACGGCAAAGCCCGCCGCAAGGCGGGCTTTCGCATATTCAGAGCGAGTATTGCCGAGTATTACCGTTCTCGTAACGGAGCGAGCTGGAATACTTCGTCAGACTGGGCGGCGATTTCCCGCTTCGGTCGATCGACGGGAGAACGGCGGTAAAGCGGTACAAGACAAGTCCGCACGATGAACACTCTGTGATAAATTTTCTGTTTACGTGCGAGTGTGGAAGAATGGTCGCAGCAAGGTCTAGCAAAGGAGCATAGGTGAGTACTGGTCTGATCGTCAGCATCGTTGTTGTCGTTATTATCGTTGTCTTGATTGGTTGGGGCGTCAGCGCCTATAACAACCTGGTGACGCTGAAGAACCGTGTGAAGAACGGTTGGGCGCAAATCGATGTGCAGTTGAAGCAGCGCGCCGACCTCATCCCGAACCTGGTGAATACCGTCAAGGGGTACGCATCCCACGAGTCTGAAGTCTTCACTCAGGTGACCGCCGCCCGCGCCGGCGTAGTGGCTGCGGCCAGCAACCCGAGCACGACCACTGCTCAGCGCGCCGCCGCTGAAAACCAGCTGTCCCGCGCCCTGTTCAACCTGCAAGCCACGGCTGAGGCATATCCGCAGCTGCAAGCCAACCAGAACTTCATGGATCTGCAGAACCAGCTCAAGGAACTGGAGAACAAGATCGCCTACGCCCGTCAGTTCTACAACGACGTGGTCCTGAAGCTCAACACCGCCATCGAAACCGTGCCGACGAACATCATCGCCGGTTTGTTCCACTTTGAACAGGCGCAATACTTCGAGGCCGATGATGCCTCCCGTCAGGTGCCACAGGTCCAGTTCTGACCCGCTCCAGGCCCGTCCGGTAAGCCGCCGGCCGGGCCCGTATTGTCTTAAGAGAGGGAAGATATGTGGATGCGATTCATTCGCGCCGGAATCGTCAGCATTGTTGCCACGGTGGTGTTGGCAGTTATCACCTTGGCGATAATCGGGACTTCCGCGTTCGGCGATTCGGCCGACCTCAGCTACCGCACGCTGGACTATGATGTGACCGCCACCGCGAACGGTGATTTGAAGGTCACGCAGCATATCGACGTCAAGATGCGTGAGCGTACCGACAGTGACGACAACACCAAGCCGTGGAAGCAGCTGTTCCAGCAATACACGCTGAACTCCGGCACCTTGACTGATATCAGCGATATCAGCGTGCGCAACGTCACCGACGGCATCGACTACGCACAACAGAGCGAGCCCAAGCTGCCCAGTGACGTCTCTTCCGACAAGGAATGGAACAGCGACTACGCCAACCATTGGTATGTCGCCGATGTGAGCGATGGCAGCGACCATCCAAAGGCATACACGCCCGGTACCGATGGCCTCAAGCCCAGCGCCTCCGCCACCGAAGATGACACGACCGTGGAGATCGGCTGGAATATTCCGGTCACCACCGAGGCCGACAGTATGAAGTTCGACGTGAGCTTCACCATGCACGATGTGGCCACCAAATGGAAAGACGTGGCCTCCTTCCAATGGGAGCCGTTCGGCAAGAAGAACCAAGTGCCTATCGGCACGGTCACCGGCACCGTCCACTTCCCCAACGGCATCACCGGCAAAACCTCATGGGCATGGCTGCACACCGAGCGCACTTCGGAAACCAAGCGCAACAGCGACGGCAGCTACACGTTCACGGCCTACAACATCCACAATGGCGACTACCTCGATGTGGTCGCGGCGTTCGATGCCGCCAAAGCCAAGGGCATCGCCCGCAAGGGAACCGGCAATCATCTCAAGGACCTGAAACAGGACGAATATAAGCAACAGCAGCGCTGGCTCGACAAGCAACGATTCGCTGCCAGAGCTCGTCTCGTGTTCTGGATTGTCAGCATCGTGCTCGGCATCGCGTTGTGCGCGTGGGGTATCTGGGCTGTGATCTCCAGCAACCGGCGTGCGCAATACCGTGGCAGCGTCGAATACTGGCGCGACCAGCCCGGCATCAGTCCGGCTTCCGCAGCCCGTCTGATTCGCGTGGTCGATCCGTCGACGCGCCAATCCGATGAAGACCGCCAGCTGACCGCCACCATGCTGTCGCTCGCCGTCAAGAAGGCCATTGCCGTCTATCCGGGGCCGTCGGACATGTATCGCGGCATCGACATGAGCCAGGCCACGCCGGTGGGCTTGAGCCAAATGATTGCCGCCGACCAAGGCAAGCAGTATGCGGCAGGCATCACCAGCACCATCGTGATTCTGCCGCTCGCCATTGATGAGGCACCCAACGCGCAACAGTTGGGATTGAGCGAATCGGAAGATGCGCTGCTGAACCTGCTCATCGTCATTTCGCAGCGCGTGGGCAGCCCGGTATTCGACCTGAACCAGATGAAGGCGACCTGCCAGAACTGGCAAGACGGCTATATTGAGCTCGGCAAATTCACCGGTGCATGCAGCATGGAATACCAGCGGCTGGGTGCCACGCGCTCTGTGGGCTGGCAATGGATTCTCCCCGGCGTACTGGCCGTCGTGCTGGGATTTGGTTCGCTGCTGGCCAACAGCTTTATCGGATACCCGGTGGCTGGTCTTATCGAGCTGCCGATATTCCTGGTCGGCCTGTTCTGCTCGATGGCCGGCGCGGTGACCGTGCTCACCGACCAAGGCCAGGATATCGCCGGCCGGACTCTGGGCCTTAAGCGTTATATGGAAGACTTCTCCAACTTCACCGACCGTGGTACCGCCGATTTGGCCTTGTGGGATTGGTATATGGTCTACGCCGCCGCGTTTGGCATTTCCGATCGCGTGATGCGTGAGCTGGCCAAGGCCTATCCTCAGGTTAACGATCCGGCTTGGCTGGATGCCAACGCCTCCAACTCGTTGTTCTACTGGAACTACCGCCCGTATGGCTGGTACAGCCACCGCCACAATGACGATGCTGCCGGGCAGATGGACCCGGGCATTAGCGGCCCAGCTCCGGCTTACGGAGGCACGTCGTTTGCCGGCGGATTCTCCGACCTCGGCTCGCAGCTGAACTCCGGACTCGCTGACATCAGCTCGACCATCAGCGCGGCAGCACCATCCGCTGATTCCGGTGGCGATTTCTCCAGCTTCGGCTCGGGCGGCGGCTCCGGTTTCGGTGGCTCGTTCGGTGGCTCGGGTGGCGGCTCGTTCGGCGGGCGGTAAATCCAGCGTTCTGCTTACGCTGGAATCGGACACAGACCGTCTCATTACTGTTGAAGGGAATCACCATGGCATTGTTCCGTAACCTCGGACCGTTCTCCACCACCGCCATCGGCCACGGCGAAATGCCGCTGACCATCGAAAACAACCGCGGCCACGACGTCGGCATCGAAACCCTGCACGCCTCGCTTGACGCCGGCTGCCGCCACATCGACACCGCATGGGCCTACTACACGCCGGGCGAAGAGGAACAGACCGGCGAAAAGCTGGTCCGCGAAGCGCTGGACACATGGAAGGGGCCGCGTGAGGAAGTCACCGTGGCCACCAAGGTCGGTCTGCGCCGCGCGTGGGATGGCGACAAGCCGATCTGGCCGCGCGACGGCAAGCCGGAACACCTCATCGAATACGGCAAGCAGTCCGCGCAGGCGCTCGGCGTCGACTCGATCGACCTGCTCTACCTGCATCGCCACGATCCGGAAGTGCCGTACAACGAGTCCTGCGAAGGTATCAAGGCGCTGCTCGACCAGGGCGTTGCCCAGTGGGCGGGTGTGTCCAACGTGAGCATCGAACAGCTCAAAATCGCACAGGAGATTCTCGGCGACAAGCTCGTTGCCGTGCAGAACCAGTATTCGCCGATCCATCTGGAAACCCAGGACACGTTGGAATACTGCGCGAAGGAAGGTCTCGCCTTCGTGTGCTGGAGTCCGCTCGGCGGCTACCGCCACCCGTACGACGAGCATCTGTTCGACCCGTTCCGCGAAGTGGCCGCCAAGCATGGCGTGAGCTACCAGCGCGTGGTGCTGGCTTGGGAGCTGGCCAAGGGCGACCACATGTTCGTGATTCCGGGCGCACACCGTCCCGAAACCATCCTCGACTCCCTGAAGGCCGACGAGCTCGAACTCACTGACGAGGAGCTCGCCTTCCTCGGCTGAAAAAGCACTGCCCGTCCGCATTTTGTTAACCCAACCACTCAGCTCGGGTAGCAAAACACGGACGGGCATACGTTTTTGCGGAACCGGACGGCTATCGGGGATTACAGCACGGCCATCGCGAAATCAGCTAGTAGTTTGACGCCGTACAGCACCACCACCGCGCCACACACGCGGTTCATCGCGGTGACGATTCGCGGGCTGAACTTGTGGCTGAACAGCGACACCAGCAGGGTGATGCCGAAGAACCACAGTGCCGACGCGGTTTCCACGCCGGTGATGAACGGCGTGGACTGACCGACGGTAAGCGTCGCGCTGAACGCGCCGAGCATCAGCGTGCCGTCGATGATGGCCTGCGGATTGCACCACGTCACCACACCGGCGGTGACGATGGTGTGCAGCAGCTCGCTGTCGCCGCCGAATTTCGAAGTGACGCGTTGCGCAAGGCCCTGCGATTGCGAGGTCTGCGACTGCGGCGTTTGCGCGGCGCCATCATCGCCACCCTTGCCGGGAAACAGCAGACCCGCGCCGATACGGATGACCACCAAGCCGCCGATCGCCAGAATGACCAGCTTCAGCCATGCGTAGTCCTGCATGAGCTTGCCGATGCCGAAAAAGCAGGACAGCGACAACGACACGTCGAAGAACAGTACGATCAGCGCGGTCAGCAGCGCGCGGCGGCGCGGCTTGGTCAGCGCCGAATCGATGACGAACAGATTCTGCATACCGATCGGCGCGACATACGCCAATCCCAACGTCAGCCCTTGGAAAAAGAATCCCATACTCGCCTCTTATCCATCCAAACATATTTGGTTGGTTGTAATCAACCCAGCCAAAACCAACCAAATTACTCATTTTGTAATCGCAGGAAAAACCTCTATTCTGCGAAAAACAACGTAACCAGTGTCATATTGTATAGGTGTTGCTACAATAGGCAACCAGCCAAAAGCTGAGGTTTGGCTCAGCCAATCGCAGGACGGTCCACTGTCAGAAAGCAGATGCGCCGACCGCGGAAAACGCCGAACCATACCGACACCACCAATGTGAAGGAGCGTCATGGCACGCATCGCGCCGCTGAACATCGATTGGAAACCGGACCGTACCACCGGCGAACCCGTCACCGAACAAATCGTCGGGTACATGTGCGAACAGGTGCACAGCGGCAATTGGCCGATTGGCTCGCGTCTGCCGTCGCAACGCGCGCTCGCCGAATGGTTCGGCGTGAACCGGTCCACCGTCATCGCGGCCATCAACGAGCTGTCCGATTATGGCATCGTCGAAGGGCAGCATGGAGCGGGCACGCGAATCGTCAGCAACACGTGGTCGCTGATGCTGCCGGGCGCGCCCGACTGGGCCGATTACGTGGATTCCGGCTTCTTCAAAGCCAACAACGACACCATCCAAGCCATCAACCGGTACGAGTTCACGCCGAACATGACGCGCATCGGCACCGGCGAGCTCGACCCGCGGCTCTTTCCGAAAGCCATGTGGCGGCAGGTGCTCGGCGAGGCGTCGGACGAGATCGAAACGCTCGGCTACCCGCCGCCCGAAGGCCTGCCCGAACTGCGCGAGGCCATCGCGGCGCACATGCGCGCCACCGGCGTCGACTGCACGGCAAGCCAGGTGCTGGTCACATCCGGCGCGTTGCAGGCGCTGCAGATGATTTCGGTGAGCCTGCTGCCGGCCGGCACCACCGTATACGCGGAATCGCCGAGCTACATCAAGTCGCTGCAGGTGTTCCAGTCGGCCGGCATGCATCTGGAAGGCGTGCCGATGGACGACGACGGCCTCAACGTGCAGGCATTGCGCGGCCTGCTGGCGGAAGGGGAGCTTGACACCGGCCGTCCGGCGCCGCTCAACGCGCGCAACCGCAAAGGCAATGCGATCCTGTACACGATTCCGACCAATCACAATCCGACAGGCGTCACCATGAGCGACAAACGCCGGCATGAACTGGTCGAGCTTTCCGTGGACAGCCGACTGCCGATCATCGAGGACGGCGCCTACCGCGACCTGTATTTCGAGGATGATGCCCCGCTGCCGTCGCTGAAGGCCCTCGATGAGACCGGCATGGTCATCACGCTCGGCAGCGCGTCCAAATCGCTGGCTCCCGGACTGCGCATCGGATGGCTGGTCGCCGCCGAGCCGATCGTGCAGCGGCTCGCCGACGTGAAAATGCAGATGGACTACGGTGCGAGCGTGCTGAGCCAGTGGACGTTCGCGCGATTCCTCACGAACGGCATGTACGGCGAATACGTGGCCGGCCTGAAACGGGAGCTGCGGCACCGCCGCGACCGCGCGCTCGTTACGCTGCAGGAGAAAATGGACGGGCTCGTCCACTGGAACGTGCCGTCCGGAGGCTTCTACATTTGGATGACCTTCGACCGGCCGATACGCATGAACCGCCTGTTCCAGCTGGCCGCCGAACGTGGCGTGCTGCTCAACCCCGGCGACATCTACGATTTCGCCGCCGACAACTCCCTGCGCCTGAGCTACTCCTACACCACGCCGGAAGAGTTCGCCGACGCCGTGGACGTACTCGCCGCCGTCGCACGCGAGCTGGCGTAGCCCGAGCTTGCGTAACGGCTGGACGGGCTTTGCCTGTCCCGTGAATCTACGACAATATCTGATGGTCTTTTACGAGTAAGAGGAACATCCGTGCAAAGAAGAAACAAGCCAGAAGTGTTGGCCCCCGCAGGCAATTTGAGGGGACTGAAAACCGCGGTCGATTACGGTGCGGACGCCGTCTACTGCGGCGGCAAGGCGTTCGGCATGCGCAGCGCGCCGAAAAACCTGAGCCTCGAGGATTTCGAGGAAGGCGCACGCTACGCCCACGAGCGTGGAGCCCGCGTGTACGTCACCTTCAACGTGCTGCCGCGCAACAACGAGGTGGAAGCCATGCGCGAATACCTCGGCAAGCTGAAGGACACCGGCGTGGACGCGCTGATCGTCTCCGACATCGGCGTGATGCTCATGGCCAAGCAGGTGGCTCCGAACCTCGAACTGCACGTGAGCACGCAGGCCGGCGTCACCAACTACCAGGCCGCCAACGCGTTCTACGAACTGGGCGCGCGCCGCGTGGTGCTGGCCCGCGAAATGGACCTGCAGGCCGTGCGCGACATCCGCGCCCGCATTCCCGACGACCTCGACATCGAATGCTTCGTGCATGGCGCGATGTGCATGGCCTTCTCCGGACGCTGCCTGCTCTCCAACTATCTGACCGGCCGCGACGGCAACCACGGCGAATGCGCGCAGCCGTGCCGCTGGAAGTATTCGATCGTCGAAGAGAAACGCCCCGGCCAGTACTTCCCGATCGAACAGACCGCGGAAGGCGCGTACCTGTTCAATTCGCAGGACATGAACATGCTCGCCCACATCGACGATCTGCTTGATTCGGGCGCGACGAGCCTCAAGATCGAAGGCCGTTCCAAGAGCGCCTACTACATCGCCGCCATGACGAACGCCTACAAGACGGCCGTCAACGAATACATGGTCCAGCGCGGCTTCGAAGATGCCGACGGCAATGTTCTGAAGCCGTTCCGCGACCGCGTGATCCGTCCCGCTGACCCGGAATACGGCAAGCCGGACACCGAGGATGCGATCATGGCCAACGCCGATGGCGCGTTCGCCGGCAAGCCCGACATCGACGCCGTTCCCGTTGGGGGCGTGCCGTCCGGCAACGTTTCGGCTGGCAACGTTTCGTCCGGCAATATCGCGATTGGCGAGCCGGACAATCTGAGCTACCACGCACGCAGCACCCGACGCAAGTCGAACACCGCCGCCGAAATACTGCCGGAAGGCTGGCATCACGCCGGTGTACGACCGGCACCACACGTCACCCTGCCGGATTGGCTGCTCGACGAGCCCGACAAAGTGGCGCACCGCGACTACTCCACCGGCTTCTACTATCCGGAACACAAAGTGCGGCAAAGCACCGACCGTTCCGCATACTTCCGCGCATGGCTCGTCGTCGGCGAAGTGCTGTCCTGGAGTCCGGAAGACGGAGGACGCGTGACCATCATGAGCCGCAACAAGATCGAAGCCGGCCAGGAAGTCGAATTCGTGCTGCCCGGCGCGGCCCCCTTCGCCTACACCGTGCCTGCCGGCGGTTTCCGTGACGCCGACGGCCACTGGGTCGAAGCCATCAACAACCCCGCGCACGTCTTCTCCATGCCGTGCCCGCAGGAGGTGCCCGTCAACGCGGCCATCCGCTCGCGCACGAAAAAGCCGACGCTGAAAGCCGAATAGAAGACGGCAATCGCAAGCAGGCCTTCCAATCGCAAAACCAAGGAAAAACAAGACATGAGCAGCACACAATACGATGACGCGATCCTCGATTCCAACGCCATCGACCCCACTGACAAAAACGGCAACCCGATTCCCGTGACCATTCCGATCATGCTGGCCCCCGGCATCAAAGTCGTCTACACCACGCGACTCGGCGGCACCAGCGAAGGCGATTTCGCGCACTTCAACCTCGGCGGCAAATCCGGCGACAAACCGGAACACGTGCTCGCCAACCGCAAGGCGCTCGCCGACGTGCTCGGCGCGAAAATCAGCCTTATCAGCCAGGTGCATTCCGGCGACGCGGTGGACGTGGACGAATCATTTGTCATCAACCAGCCGTTCGGATTCGACGTGTCCGGCACGAAGAAGCCGGAAGACGAGACGGACGGCGAAAACAACGCGACGGGGAATGACGGTGAGCCGACCGTCATCGAAGCCGACGGCCAAGTGACGTCCCAGAAGAACGTGGCGCTCGGCATGTTCGCCGCCGACTGCCTGCCGGTGCTCATGGCCGATCCCGAAGCCGGCGTGATCGGCGCAGCGCACTGCGGCCGTCGCGGTCTGCAGAAAGGCGTGATCGGCGCGACCATCGAGAAGATGGTGTCCAAGGGCGCCCAGCCGGAACGTATCGTCGCCACGCTCGGCCCCTGCATCTGCGGCGACTGCTACGAGGTCGGTGGCGACATCGCCGACGAATTCGATGCGCAGTTCCCGGGAACCTTCACGTTGAGCCGATTTGGCCAGCCGGGCATCGACATCGCCGCGGCCGCCCTGCAGGAGCTTGCCAAAGCGGGCGTGCCGGCCGACAACATCGTCTCATCCCGTCCACGCGTCAACGCGGCCACGCAGTACCTGTCCGAAGACGAGGAACTGGCCGGCATCTGCGCCGCCGATGGCGAAGGCGATCCGAAGCTTTCCGAACGGTTCAACAAGATCCGCCGCAGCCTGTGCACGCTCGAAAACCCGTTGTGGTTCTCGCATCGCCGCGCGTCGCTCGCCAAAAAACAGCATGAAGGACGCATGCTGGCGCTGATCGTACGCGAATAATCACCATACGAGTCATACAAGCCACGCGATTCGTGCGATTCGAGTGATTCGCGTGGCCACTGTTGCGGATTGCGTGCAGAACCCGCCGCGGAACGGGGTGGCATGCGGCCGCGGCTTTACGGTGGAGCATATGAGTAAGGGAGAGCAGATGCAGGAACAGAAGATGCCGGTCGTGGCCGTGGTGCTGGCAGCGGGATTCGGCACCCGATTCGACGAGAACAACCCCAAGCAGCTGGTGTCGGTGGGTGGCAAGCCAATCGTCTGCTGGAGCATCGAGGCATTCGAAAACAACGGCCGCATCAGCGACATCATCGTGGTGGTCAACGAACGTGTCGAAGAGACGGTGAACGAGCTTATCGACGAAGCCGGCTACGCCAAAGTGCGGGCCATCGTTCCCGGCGGCGCCGAACGCGTGGACAGCACGCTCGCCGCCTTGGACCTGCTCAAACAGGCCGGCATTCCCTCCGGCGCGAAAATCCTCATCCACGACGGCGTGCGTCCGTTCGTCGAGGAGCGGTCCATCGACGGCTGCATCGACAGCCTGGACCAGTTCAATGCCGCCACCGTGGCCTACGCCTCCACCGACACGATTCTGCTCACAGAGGATCTGGGCGACCGCAAGGTCGTGCGCTCCGTCCCGGACCGCGCGAACATGTTCCGGGCGCAGACTCCGCAGGCATTCCGGTTCGAGACCATCCGCCGCGCATACGAGCTAGCCTCGCGCGACCCCGATTTCCACCCGACCGATGATACGCGCGTGGTCGTCGACTACCTGCCCGACGTCCCGGTCGCCATCGTGGCCGGCTCCCGGACCAACATGAAGATCACCACGCGCGACGACCTGCCCCAGGCCGAGCAGATCTCGCTGGAGATCCGCAAGCGTCTCGCACGCGAACGGATGCATCAGGTGTTCGCCCAGGTCCGCGAGCAATAGCAGCGGCAGGCGTTCGCGGGGTACACTGGCATCATGCAGCAGCTCAATGTCGTGATTTGTGGGTTCGACCACTACGAGAACATCGACGTCAACCCGTCGTACGAAGTGCCCGAGGCGCTCGTCCGCGACGGCATCGGGGAGCCGTCCGACGTGGACGATCCGCTGCATGACGCCAACGTGTCCATCAACACCGTGGCGCTCCCGGTCAGCTTCGCCAACGCTTGGCCCACGTTGCTGGAGACCTTGGATGCGACCCGGCCGGACATCGTGATCGCGACCGGTCTCAAGCATGCGGCGCACAGCGTGGCGATGGAACGCTGCGCCACGAACCTGATGAACGCTGCCCGCCCTGACGCCGACAACGCGCTGCCGCGGTTCGAGCCGATCATCAAGGACGGCCCGGCCGCATATTGGACCCGTTTGCCGTTGCGGGCCATCATCAACGATTTCGCGCGCGACGGCATACCCGCCACGCTCAGTTCCGACGCGGGCACGTTCGTATGCAATTCGCTGTTCTACCAGCTGCTGCACTGGACGGCGACACAGGATCGTGTGCTGGCCGGCTTCGTCAGCTTCCCTCCGATCAATGGCGGCAGCAGGCTGCAGAACGGCCTGGATCTGCGCCAGCAGGTGCGTGCCGGGCGCGATGTGGTGCGCGAGACGGTCCGTTATTATCTGCAGCCGTCGTCCGGGGATATTCTCATCGCCTGACGTTTTGCTGGGATGCAGCTGGTTTCTTGCCGGCATGTGTGTACGTTCGCGTATGGTTCGTCGCGTTTCTGGCGTGGGCTTGACGCCATGCGGTACAGTCGTGTGTGGTTGTGCTAACGAGCAGGTGTAATGGCGAAAGGAACCGAACATGGCGGACCAGTTCCCGATTGTGATACGTGGATACGATAAAGAGCAGGTGGACCGGGCGTTTGCCAGCGCGCAGCAGACGCTGGCCGCGTTGCGTGCGCAGATCAAGCAGGATGGGGATCGTCTGCTGCAGTTGCAGGCGAAGCTGCAGGAGGAACGCAACCGTCAGTCGTCCAAGAACCACACGTTCGCCTCGCTGGGCGCCAACGCCCAGCAGATGCTTGCCTCCGCGGAGCAGACCAGCACCGAGCTGCTGGAGCGTGCCAAGCAGGATGCCGCCTCGACTCGCGCGTCCGCCAAGGCTCAGGCGGAGACGCTGATCAACAACGCGAAGCTGGATGCGCAGCATCTTCTCAATGACGCTCAGGCCAAGGCCGATACGATTACCGGCAACGCCACCAATCAGGCGCAGACCATTACGACCAGCGCGCAGCAGGACGCCGCCCAGCTGCGCGCCGAAACGGCGAAGATCGTGACCGAGCAGCGTCAGTCCGTCGATCTCGAACTCACCAATTCGCGCGAGGAGCATGAAAAGCGCATGGCGTCGGAGCGCGCCAAGCAGGAGCGCGAGATCGCCGAGATGCAGGCGAAGGCGACCCAGCAGATCGCCTCGCAGCGCAGGAGCGCGAACGAGGAGATTGCCAAGCTCAAGTCCGAGTCCAACGACCAGATTCAGGCGGCGCTCGCGGAGGCGAACAAGAAACTGTCCGACGTGCGCGAGCAGGTGTCCAAGATGATGGCCGACGCGCAGCGCAGGGCGGGCGAGATTATCGATGCGGCCAAGGCGAAGGCGCAGGAGATTCGCGACGACGCCGAGGTCCGCCACACGCAGACGATGAGCCAGGTCAATGCCGAGGTCGAGCAGATTCGCACTGACATCGCCGCCCAGCAGGACGAAGCGACCAAGAAGGTGAGCGAGCTGCTCGAAAACCTCGAAGAGCGTCGCGTGGCCGCCAAGAAGGAATCCGACGAGCTGATCGGCCAGGCGAAGACCGTGCGCGAGGATGCCGACACGTATGCGGCGAGCAAGCGCAAGGAGGCCGACGATCAGGCCGCGCAGATCCTGGAAAAGGCCGGCGAGGATGCGGCGTCGCAGATCGAGGATCGCCGCAAGGCCGCGCAGGTCGAGCTGGAGGATCTTCAGGGGCGCATCGCCGAGCTGCAATCGCGTGAGGCGGCCATCACGCAGCGCGTGTCCGAGTTGCGTTCGATGTTTACCAAGGCGTTCAGCGGATTCGGGTTCATGAACGAGCAGGGGGCGGAGCAGCCTGGCGCCGCGTCGCATCAGGGAGCGCCCGATGTGCCGCTGCACAATGCCGTCGCGCAGGATGAGCCGGCACCGGCGTATGAGTCGCATGCCGTCGCGGAGCATGACGACAATCAGGATGCGGAAGCGGTCGCCGCCGAGCCGGTCGCCGAGCATGTGGCCGAGCACACCGAGGCCGGCGAGGCCGAAACCGCCGAATAGCAGTCGGCCGGGATTCCGAAGCGTCGGATGCCGGGCTTCGCCGTCCGGCCCGCAGGCGGCTGTAGAAGTCGCCGGGCTCCTGCCGAATCAAGGTATTGAACCGGTTCGATGGCGGGAATCCGCTGTCGCCGCTACACTCATTAGAGACCCGTCGTGGCATCCGGTCAAACGCTGGATGCCACGTTTCATTGCGGCCACAAAACCGGCCGCGCACGTCCCAAGTCAAAGGAGCAGCATGACCGAGAACACGTCATCGTCTGAAATCACACCGCTGTCCGGCGAGCAGCTGAACGATCTGGTCACATCATTCGATGCCAGCCAGTCCAACCGTCTGGCCATGAACGCCGTCACCGCCGCCGGTATCGACAAGGTCGCGCTGAACTATGACCGTTCCCGTCTGCTGCAGCGCCGCTTCTCCGTCACCGTCGACAACGGCGAGGTCACCCATCAGGACCGTTCCGGTCGCTGCTGGCTGTTCAGCTCGCTGAATGTGGCCCGTTTCGTCGCCAAGAAGAACCTCGGCGTCAAGGAGTTCGAGTTCTCCCAGAACTACGCGATGTACTTCGACAAGCTGGAGCGCGTCAACTATTTCCTGCAGGATGTCGCCGCGCTGGTTCGTGCCGGAGAGCCGTCCGACTCGCGCCTGATCCAGCACCTGCTCGCCGACGTGATGGGTGACGGAGGCCAGTGGACGATGGCGCTGAACGTGTACAAGAAGTACGGTGCCGTACCGAAGGACCTGTTCCCGGAGACCGAATCCTCGAAGAACACGGGCGCTATGAACACGCAGCTGCGCCACCTGCTGCACACTGCCGTGGCGCACATGTACGCCGACCCCGCGTCGATCGACGACGAGGTCGCCAAGACCGTCGCCGCCGGCCACCGCATCCTGACGATTCACCTGGGCGAGCCGCCGAAGAGCTTCGACTGGGAGTGGACCGACTCCGAGGGCATGTTCCACCGCGACGGCGAAATCACGCCCGTCGAGTTCTGGAAGAAGTACGTGGGCACCGCCGACCTTGAGGATTACGTGTGCCTCGTGGACGATCCGCGCCGCGAGCACGCCAAGGGCAAGAAGATCGGCATCGAGCACCTGGGCAACGTGGCCGGCGGCAACCCGACCGAGTACCTGAACGTGCCGAACCAGTTCATGAAGGATTGCGTACGCGCGATCCTGACCGAAAAGGGCATCCCGGTGTGGTTCGGCGCGGACTGCGGTCCGTTCATGGATCGCGAGCGCGGCGCGTGGGCGACTGACCTGTTCGAGTACGGCAGCGTCTACGATGTGGACTTCGACATGGACAAGGAGTCGCGCGTACGCTTCGGCGACTCCGCGATGAACCATGCGATGGCGTTCGTCGGCGTGGACGTGGCCGATGACGGCACCACGACCCGTCGCTGGCGCGTGGAGAACTCCTGGGGCGACAAGATTGCCGACAAGGGCTACTTCACGATGAGCGACGACTGGTTCACCGAGTACGTGTACGAGGTGGCCGTGCCCAAGGCGATGCTCCCGGCCGAGTATCAGGCCGCGCTCGCCGAGCCCGCCACCATGCTCCCCGCATGGGATCCGATGGGTGCGCTGGCCTGAGCGAGGTATCGGCCCGTGCGTCGAGCACGAGACTGAATGACCGATTTCGTCGATTCCCCGTGTCGGATGGACATTTTACGAAAGGAATGTGCCGTTCGATGTGGGGAATCGTCATTGACGGCGGTCTTCCGCTATTGTTGGATGACAATGTTGTTTCTAGCCAGAGGACCGCGCATCGGTTGCGGCATAGCGGAATAAGCCCAGAGAAAGCTGCATGATGAAGAAAGCGTCGGCCGGAAGCCGCACATCATTCAATACATTCAATCGAATACTGACGTGTCTTATCCCGATCGCGTTCGTGTTGACCGTCGGCGCATGCGGAACTCCCGGCTCCGATGCGGGGTCGGCTGAGCGTCAGTCGTCCGGACAATCCGAATCGGCTGAGTCGTCCGAACCGTCAAGCTCGGCTTCCGCGTCCGGCGGACAGCTCGCCACGAGCGTGCTGGAGACGCTGCCGGTCAAGGGACGTGCACCGAAAACCGGTTATTCGCGCGACCAGTTCGGCGCGGCATGGGCCGACGTCGACCACAACGGGTGCGACACGCGCAACGACATCCTCAACCGTGACCTCACCAACAAGACTTACAAGGCCGGTACGCACAATTGCGTGGTGACCAGCGGTCGGCTCGTCGACCCGTACACCGCCGCGGTGATTGATTTCGTGCGCGGGCAAAGCACCTCGCCGGCCGTGCAGATCGATCATGTGGTGGCGCTGTCGGACGCATGGCAGAAGGGCGCGCAGCAGCTGATCGCCGACCGGCGCAAGCAGCTGGCGAATGACCCGTACAACCTACTCGCGGTGGACGGCCCGTCGAACCAGCGCAAGTCCGACGGCGACGCGGCGACCTGGCTGCCCGCCAACAAATCGTTCCGCTGCTCATACGTGGCTCGGCAGATC
>ERZ772885.1159-NODE-1159-length-17049-cov-3.761269_pt1 | contig 17049 bp, 19 predicted proteins | sample MGYA00580580_ERZ772885 | MGnify/ENA primary metagenome ERZ772885 (study PRJEB29015, sample SAMEA2737673) | human gut metagenome | biome: human gut; feature: human-associated habitat; material: faeces | place: China | collected 2012 ...
CTAAACCCGAAAAATCATCGTGACTAAACCCGCAACAACTAATTGAACACAAACAGAGACCACCAGGCAATGCACGTCCGCCATCTCGCCAGCGATCCGGGCCCGGGCCACGCCGAAATCGACCTGCATGCTGCCCGCCGCCCACTCGAGCCGCACGTACCCCTCGCGATCCGGCACGCCGCGGTTCGCCTCGCGCCACCGGTGCACGTAACGCATCGTGGTCGAATACTCGCCGTCGTAATCCGTCTCCGCCAGCAGACGGTCGTGCACGCGCCTGATCGTGTGCCGCTGCTTCCTGGGCAGCAGACGATCGGCCTCCAGCCACTCGTCCACCAGATGCGCGTACGGGTCGATCTTCGACCCGTACCTGCGATCCGCCTTCGGCTTGGGCGAGCAATCCTCCATATCCGCGTACTTCGCGACCGTCCCGCGATCCACGTGAAGACGCCGCGCTATCTGCGCGCGCGACATTCCCTGCCGGTCGAGTCTCCTGATATCTTGCACAATGGGCATCGGTATCGCCATGTTCCTTTCCTTCCCGAGCGCCGGCCGGCGGCAACCGGCCGAATCAAAACCGATTGGCAACTCGGGAATATACAGGCGGCGGCACCGATGCCTATCACATCACCGGGAAACGATGACGACACCGGGGAAAACCATCAGCCCACACTACGGAAAAACACTGCCGAACCTGTCGAACAAACATTGAAGCAAAACACAAAAAAGCCGTCCACATCATCCGGCAGGTAGACCTCGCCAGAGAACATAAGCGCCATTTTCTCGCGCGTCGCATCATCGATAATCGGCTTGGCGATCGGCTTGTCTTCGGTCATCATTGGCTCCTGTTCGGCGTTTTGGCGATTGTGTCGGTCGAACTATTCTGTCACAGACTCGTTTTCGACACCCAGCATCGAGCGCAGCCAGTCAAGTTCGGCGGCAATCTCGGCGTCATGCACGGCGATGATGCCACGGCGATAGGGGTCGTCGATCTGCTCGGTGGAGAGCGGATTGCCGGCGTCACAGGCATCACCGTCAAGGCTGGCGCCACCGTGCAGGTCATCGACCGCAACCCGGACAAGGCCGCAGCAGCAGCGGCTGAAGGCGTCACCAATCAGACCCCATGGACCAGCGGTTTTAAGGTTGTCAAGTAAGCGGCATATCGCAGCGAATCATTCTCAATAAGAAAAGTGTGAGGCAAACGCACAATATCACTCAATCGCGCATTCGCGGGAATAGCATCAAACAGCCATTTCTTGGATTCAGATGTGCGATTGGCACCGTGCGGGCCTCACACTTTTCTTATTGAGAACGATTCGCCGTGCAGTCAAGCCCTCCATCCACCCAAAAAGGACTCGCTTTTGGCCGCGTCGTCGCGGTAGGCCTTGCCGAACTCGTCAATAAGCCCATGGAATTCCTGCAAATCCTTGACGCTGAGGCTCGCATCCAGCACCACGGGCGAATAGGCCTTGTGGAATGCCAGATAGCCGGTTGGCACATCAAATCCAAGGAAGGCGAATAGTCGGCGAGCATAAGTATCGGCCACGAATGTGCGGCGCGAAAACACATATAGCATCAGGTCGTCGGCCGTTTCGCCCCCGATACCGAATAATCCGAGCAATTCGGTCCGCAATTCGGCGTCGGGAATATCTGCCGCGCCCTCAGGCGAGGCTCCGCAACGCTCCACATACCATCGGCTCAGTGACTGTACCGTCTTGGATTTGTTGACATAAAAGCCGGACGGGCGAATAAGTTCCTGCAGATGCGCTGGCCCCATAATCGCCAGCTTATGGGGTTCGAGCACACCCTCCGCGTTCAACGCCGCAAGCGAACGATTCACATTGCCCCACGCCGTATTCTGCGTCAGCACCGCGCCCACCATAATCTCGAATGTGGTTTCAGCCGGCCACCATCCGGTCGGGCCAAGGGCGGCAGCCATGGTGCGGTACAGCGATTCGATATACGCGGGAGAAGGAACGCCCGGCACCCGCTTTGCACTTCGATTATTCATAGTTGCCATCTACCATTCACCGCAATTCATGCAGGATTCGCCGCATGAACGGGATAGTGACTAGGAATGTCAGCACGTCGGACACCGATTGCGCCATTTCCACGCCGAGCACGCCGAACATCATCGGCAGAATCAGTACGATCGGTGCCAAAAACAGACCTTGTCGGCACAGGGCCAGGAATGAGGCGATGCCGGTGCGGCCCATGGTCTGGGTCATCATATTGCCCATCATGTTGAAGCCGTTGAGAATCACCGTGCAGCATTGGATGTGCAGCGCGGCCACGCCCACCGCCACCACGGCCGGGTCGGAGCGGAAGATCTCGACCAGTTGCAGCGCGAAAATCCACAGCAACACCGCCAACGCCACGAGCACGCAGGTGGCGAGCCGCACGCAGAACCAGTACCCTTCTTTGACGCGCGCGAACAGGCCGGCACCGTAGTTGTAGCCGCACACCGGTTGGAAGCCTTGGCCAAGACCAACGATCACCGAGTTGGCGCCCAACATGATGCGCATCACGATGGCCATGCCGGCGATGGCCGCATCGCCGAACGGATTGGCGGCAATGTTCACGCAGGTCACGGAAATCGAACCGGCGCCTTGGCGGATCAGCGAGGGCAGGCCACCGCCGGCCACTTCGCGCATGAGCAGCACATCCGGCCTGCAATTGCGCAGGGACAGTTTCATCACGCCGAATTTGCGGCTCATTGTGGTCAGAATCGTGAAGCTCACCGTCTGGCAGATGGCGGTGGCCAGGCCGGCACCAAAAATTCCGAGGTGCAGCACGAAGATAAACAACGGCGCGAGCAGGAAATTCAGCAATGCGCCCGAAACCAGCCCGATCATGCCGAACGCCGATTGCCCTTGGTATCGCAGCAGTCCGTTGAGCGCGAACGACCCGCATACACAGGGTGCGGCGACCAACAACGGCGTCAGGTATTGCACGGCGTATGGGGCGATCGTCGAGGTCGATCCCAGCATGACGACCAGCGGCCGCAGGGTCAGCAATCCGATTGTGGCAATCACCAAACCAGAGAGCACCGCACCCGCGAAGCCCACGGCCAGTAGTCGGGAGGCGCGCTCATTGTTCTGTTTGCCGAGTTCGCGGCTCATCGAGTTGCCCGCGCCGTTGCCAAAGAAGAAGCCGAGCGCCTGCATCACGGTCATGATGGAGAACGCGATGCCGATGGCACCGGACTGCGCGGTGCCGAGCTGACCAATAAAGAACGTGTCCGTGAGATTGTAGGCGGTGGTCACCAAGTTGGAGATGACGGCCGGCAAGCACAGTTTGAGAATCAGCGGCTTGACCGGCTGCCCGGTCATCTGCCGATATTTCGCGTCCGCGCTTGCGCGTCTAATGCCATGAATCTGCACCATGGACGGCTATCCTACTCGCGCAGGGTCCTATGCAAAGGCGCGTTACCGCCATACGAGTCAGCGCAGATACCGCCCGGTGATGCTGTTCGGATTGGCCGCGATTTGTTCCGGCGTTCCGGTGGCGACGATGCGTCCGCCGCTTTCGCCACCGCCCGGACCCATGTCGATGATCCAGTCCGCATTGGCGATCACGTCAAGGTCATGTTCGATGACCACGACTGTTGCGCCGCTCGCCACGAGCCGGTCGAACACGCCCAGCAGCACGCGCACGTCGAACGGGTGCAGACCGATGGTCGGCTCATCGAACACGAATACCGCGTCCGATTGGGCCTTGCCCATTTCGCTGGCGAGTTTCAGCCGCTGGGCTTCGCCGCCCGAAAGCGCCGGCGTCGGTTCGCCGAGTGTCAGATACCCAAGACCCAAATCATGCAAGGTGGTCAGACGTGCGTGGACCTTCTTGAGGTCGTGGGTCACGGCCAATGCCTGATCCACGCTCATTGCCATGAGTTGGGGCAGACTCAACGAAAGGTGCGATTCTCCCTTAACGGCACGCCGAATCGCGCCGGCTTCAGACGCATACCGGGATCCGCCGCAATCCGGGCATTCGATGGTAACGTCCGGCAGGAACTGCACGTCGAGTGAGATCGAACCGGTGCCGTCGCACGTGGGGCAACGCAGTCGGCCGGTGTTGTATGAGAAATCGCCAGCCTTCCAGCCGCCCGCCTTGGCGTCGTCCGTGCGGGCGAAGGCGCGGCGCAATTCGTCGTGAATATCGGCATAGGTGGCCACGGTAGAGCGCACGTTTGCGCCAATCGGCGTGGCGTCGATGAGATTCGCACGATGGATGCCCTCGGTCTCAAGCTCGCGCACGTGTTCCGGCAACAGCTCCCCCGCCGCCTGCGCTTTGAGTGCGGGAATCAGCGATTCGAGCACCATCGTGGTTTTACCGGAGCCGGAGACGCCTGTCACCGCCACGAGCCGGCCGCGCGGAATATCAACGTCCAGCGGCTTGACCGTATGCAACTGGCTGGTTGTCATGCGGATGTGGCCAAGGCTGAACACTTGCGATTCGGCCACGCGCTCACGGATGCGCGCACTCACCTGGTCGGATAGGAACGGCGCAATGCGACTACTGGGGTTCGCCGCCACCTCGCCGACCGTGCCTTGCGCGATCACATGCCCTCCTTCGGCGCCGGCAACCGGTCCCATTTCGATAAGATGGTCGGCGGCCTTGAGCACGCGCACGTCATGGTCCACGACCACCACGGAATTGCCGTCCGCCACCAAGTCATGCATCACGCCGAGCAGCCCATCCACGTTCGAGGGATGCAGGCCAATGGACGGCTCGTCGAGCACATACAGCACGCCGGTGGTGCGGTTGCGCACGGCACGGGCGAGCTGCACACGCTGGCGTTCACCGGTTGAAAGCGTGGCACCGGCGCGGTCAAGCGCCAGATAGCCGAGGCCCAGATCCAACAGTCGGCGGGCCACGTCCAGGAATGATTCGCAGATGTTGGTGGCCATCGTCCGCATGTCGGCAGGCAGGGATTCCGGCACTCCGCGCACCCAATCCACCGCCGCATCCAAGGTCATCGCGCTGGCTTCGGCAAGGTTCAGCCCGCGCACATGCGGGGCCCGGGCGGCGACGCTCAGTCGTGTGCCGCCGCAGTCGGTGCATGGGCCTTCCTTGAGGAACCGGGCCACGCGCTTCAGGCCTTTCTCGTCCTTGGCTTTGGCGAGCGCGTTCTCCACCGTGTATACGGCGTTGAAGTAGGTGAAATCCATTTCTCCGGCCGCGCCGGAGGTTTTGTTCTGGTAGATTATGTGCTTCTTGACTGCCGGACCGTGGAACACGATATCCCGTTCTTTTGCCGTGAGCTCCCTGAAGGGAACATCCGTGCGGACACCCATTTCTCTTGCGATATCCTTCATCAGCGACCACATGAGGGTCTGCCAGGGCAGAACAGCGCCTTCGTCAATACTCAGATTCTCATCCGGCACGAGAGTTGACTCATCAACGGTCTGCACCATGCCCGTTCCGCCACAGCTTCTGCATGCGCCTCCGCTGTTGAAGGCTAGATCCTCAGCACCGGGTCCGAAAAAGCGGACGCCGCAGACCGGACAGACGAGTTCCTTCATGAGAGCGACGTTCATGGATGGTTCCAGGTAGTGCCCGTTCGGGCAGCGGTGGCTGCCGAGCCGCGAGAACATGAGCCTGAGGCTGTTCAGAAGTTCCGTTGACGTGCCGAACGTGCTCCGTACCCCTGGAACTCCAGGCCTCTGGTGCAGGGCGAGGGCCGCGGGAATGTACCGGACTTCGTCCACATTGGCTTTCTCTGTCTGCGTCATCCTGCGCCGTGTGTAGGTGGACAGCGCCTCGAGATAGCGTCTTGATCCTTCAGAATACAGAATGCCGAGCGCCAGGGAGGATTTACCGGAGCCGGAGACGCCGGCAATGGCCGTGATTTTCTGCAGCGGAATATCGACGCTGATGTTTTTCAGATTGTGGACGTGCGCGCCCCGTACTTCTATGCAGGATGGCTTTTTCATTCTCTTTTCGCCTCTACAGAAGATTTACACCATCGGAAGATATCTTTCACTCCCGGATCATCCCTGGCAGAGACAGAAACGGACGGCCGGACTTTGTGCCCGGCCGTCCGTGTGAGAGATAAAGAGTATTACTTTCCAAGCGCTGCTGCGCCGGCCTTCGCGACGTTGGTGTCTTCCTGAACTGAACCACCGCTGACGCCAATGGCGCCAATGATGACGCCGTTCCTGTCTCTTAAGAGCTCTCCGCCGCCGAAAATGGCCAGCCCGCCGTTTGTGGCTTCTATTCCGAAAAGTTCCTTGCCTGGCTGCGCCAGGGCGCCGAGCTCAGCGCTTGACATGTTGAAGCGCCGGGCCGTTACAGCCTTCTTCTGGGAAATGTCTATACTGCCCAGGAAGGCGCCGTCCATGCGGCAGAAGGCTTTGAGATTGCCCCCGGCGTCAACAACGGTGATGTTCATGGGAACGCCCTGCTTTTTCGCGCATTCCAGGGCTCCCTCAACGACCGTCCGGGCCTGTTCGAGTGTGATGTCGCCGGGCAGCTGGAGTTTGCTGGTGTCAACGGCTGCGCCGGCTGGAAGAACAAATACTGCCGAAAGAAGAAGGGACAGAAAGAGACTGCGCATATGCGTACTCCCGGTTAGAGTGTGGCCCTTCGGCCTGTTCAGGCCAGGTGTTGTTCTTTGCTTCCAGCGTATCTGATTTTCAATGGTATAACAACGGAAATGACGCTATTTTTTGAGGAAAGTACTTCTTTTCTGATAAATTAGTGGCATGGCCTGCGCCACCGCATTTCCTGTCCAAAAGACGCGCAGCCAGCCGCTTCTCCGGTGCATTACTGGTCTTGCGGAGATGGCGCCCTGCGTAGCATAATAATCAGTCCGCCAATCCGGCGGGGATTTATCCCGGAGTTTTTTATGGGCGTGAAGGCCATTATCCTCTTTCTGCCACTTGCCGTACTGTGTGCCCTGTGCGGGCCTGTACAGGCCGAAGTTTCTGCGCCGGTTCAGGACGAACCGGAACCTTATGACGAAAATCTGCTCCGCTCATCGTACTATGAGTGTATGGAGAAAGCCGGAGGTAAAACTCCGGAGGAAATGAAGTGCATCAGGCTGGAGACAGCCTATTGGGAAAAGCGCCTTGACGAAAATTTCAACCGGATTCTGAAAGAGACGGATGACAGGCACCGCAGTCATCTTCTGGACTGTCAGAATGCCTGGCAGGTCTACAGGGCCGCGCTTTCCCTCTATGCTTCTGACAACTACAGGCCGGACGATGCAGAGGAAGTTGGCGCTCTGGCTGCTCTGAAGGAGACAGCCAGACAGGCGCTTCTTCTTGAGAAGACGGATCCCCAGAAGACGGATGGCAGGTAGGGTGTGCGCGGCTTCAGTTTGTTGCACGGGCATTTCCATTAGTCTATAAACAGGGACTACGGCATACAGTCTGCCGGGCATTCTCCGAAAACGCACAACAACCGGGCTATATATGTTTGGCATAGGAAGTACGGAATTTATCGTCATTCTTCTCGTGGCACTTCTGGTTCTCGGTCCCAAGAGTCTGGCCAAGATCAGCAGAACGGTGGGCAAGTACATGGGCGAATTCAGGCGCGTGTCTACTGAATTTCAGCGGACGCTCAATGTTGAAGCAGCCGAGGAAGAACGCAAGGAGGCCAAAGAGGCCGTGAAAAAGAAGGCTGAGGCGGCAAGGGCCGGACGGGAGCGCAGGCAGAAGGCCCTGAAGGGCTCCGGAGATACCGAAACTGCTTCCGTCTCCCCCTCCAGGCCGGTCCCGGAAAGCCGGCCTGAGTCTGAAAAGCCTGCTCCGGCCGCTGCTGAGGTCGTTGCTGCGGAAGGCCCTGTGGCTCCCAAAGGAAGCCCTCTTGAAGAAGCTCTGAAGAAAAGTGCGGCTGAGGCTGGCAGCGCCGTTTCCTCCGGGGAGAACAAGGCATGACCGATTTTGAGAAAGAACGCACCGCCGCTGAAAAGCTGGCGGAAGCGAACCATACAGTCCCGGGACCGGCCGCCGTGTCCGGGAACATCACCTCCGCTGATTCCGAAACCTCCTCTGGGGAGGAAGGAACACCAGCGCCGGCAAATCCGGCGGACAGGACAGACGCTTCTGTGGAACAGGCCGCCTCCCAGACTGAAGACGGAGCCTGCGTTCCCGCGACCTCTGAGTCCGGAGGCGGCAGCGGCAGCAAGCCTCCGTCAGATATTGCCGTCACCGGCGGCGTCGATCTTCCGGCTCCCGCTGCCAGGGACGGCGATGAGGACGGGGACGGGACAGAAGAGGAAGAAGACGGCGAAGACGGAGAGGGCGGCCGCATGTCCCTTATGGATCACCTGCGCGAACTGCGCCGCCGCCTCTGCTACTGCGTTGCCGCAGCTTTTGTGGGCTTCTGTGTCTGCATGTTTTTCGTTGAACCTATTTTCAACGTGCTGACGAAGCCGCTGATCGCCGCTTTGCCTCCTGGCAGCACGGCTATGTACACGACCCTGCCTGAAGCCTTTTTCACGCGTATGTACATCGCCTTTATGTCAGGCCTCTTCCTGGTGAGTCCTCTTATTTTCTACGAGATCTGGGCCTTCATTTCGCCCGGTCTGTATGAGGAGGAAAAGCGCTTCATCATACCTGTCGCCCTCATTTCAGCAGTGTTTTTCGTGGGCGGCGGCCTGTTCTGCTATTACATCGTCTTCCATTACGCGTTTCAGTTTTTCATGAGCTTTGCGACGGAACAGATCGTGGCCGCTCCAAAGATCAGCGACTATTTGGATTTCGTGATGAAGCTTCTGCTGGCTTTCGGACTCATCTTCGAAATGCCCATCTTCACCTTCTTTCTTTCACGCATGGGCGTGGTCACGGCCCAGCGCATGCGCAGAGCGCGCAGGTATGCCGTGCTGGTCATCTTCATCGTGGCAGCCATCCTGACGCCGCCGGATGTGGTTTCCCAGCTGCTCATGGCTGTGCCCATGCTGATTCTCTATGAAGTCAGCATTTTGGTCGCCGTTATCTTCGGTAAGAAGAAGCCTGTTCCTGCGGAGGGAGAGGAGGAAGAACCCGAAGACGGGGATGACGGGGAGGGGAGCCTGCGCAGTTCCCGGCCCGAAGATGATGAGGCGGCTTCCGGAAGAAAGGATGATTCTGACCCCGGCGAAACCGGTAAGAGTGCCGGCTCTGAAGAGAAGGGGGCTTCCGGAACAGCGGACGCCGCCAGGTCCGCCGGGCATGAAGGTGATTCTGCAAAGGGCGCATAGGCTTTCGCATCCAGCGCGGGATGATACCATAGCCACAATACTGACGGGGGCCTGGGGCCCCAGGGAAGGAGTTTCCGATATGGCGGCGAGAACAGCGAAGGCTGAGCGGACGAGCGCCGAGACGCAGATACGCCTCAGCCTCAATCTCGATGGAGAAGGGAAGGTGCATGTCGACACGGGCTTTGGCATGCTGGATCATATGCTGACCCTGACGTTTTTCTGGGCCCGCATGGATCTGGAGCTGAAATGCACCGGCGATATGCAGGTGGACGCGCATCACACAACGGAGGACTGCGCTCTGGTCCTCGGCGGGGCGATTCTGGAGGCTCTGGGGGACAGGGCCGGCATCGCCCGCGTGGGCTATGGCCGCGTTCCCATGGACGAGGCTCTCAGCGAGGTGACTCTGGATATCTCGGGCCGTCCCTGGCTGGAGTGGCATGGCGATGAATATCTTCCGCCTGTCATCGCCCGTGAGGAAAAGGATGTCTGGCGGGAATTTTACAAGGCGCTGGCTTCTGCAGCCAGAATGAACGTGCACGTAGCGTTTCTGTACGGGAAAAACGGCCATCATCTTCTCGAGAGCGCTGCCAAGGGGCTGGGACTGGCTCTGGCGGCGGCCGTGAAACGCGAGGGAACCCAGGTCCGCAGCACCAAGGGAGGTCTTGACTGATGAACAGGCGTCTTCTTCTTTTTGTGATCCTCTGTCTGACCGTTCTGGCGGCTGCCTGTCAGCGCGCCCCCCAGAAGACATCGGAAATTCCCAGAGTGCTGAGCCATCAGTATTCTGTGGCTGTTATGCCCTTTACCCAGCCCACTGACGCCTGCGAGCTCATTATGGGCCGTATCCCCGAGGGGCAGGGCTGCATTTCAGCGGGAGAAATGGGGCTTCTCGATGCCGATTTGAAGGAACTTCTTCTTTCAAAAAAGAACTCCCGCCCCTATACCTTTGAAGGCGCCGGCGTTGTTCCTGCGCCATCGTCCCTCAGGTTCCGCGCGGGATCACAGCCCCAGGCCCTGCCTGCCTGGGCCGAGCTGGCCCGCAGAACGGGCAAGGACTTTATCCTCGTGCCCCAGATCATCGACTGGCATGAGCGCGAGGGATCTCAGGCCGGAGTCACGAGGCCTGCTTCCGTGCACCTTGAATTCTTCCTTATCCGCAGTCAGTCCGGCACTGTGCAGAACCACGTGGTGTACGACGAGGAACAGGTGGGGCTGGTCAATAATCTGCTGACCGTCAATGATTTTGTTAAGCGCAAGGGTGCCTGGGTGACGGCCCGTTCCCTTGCCAGAGAGGGTATGGAGAAGATGGTGAAGGAGCTTGGTTTATGATTGTTCTGCCCGCAGTGGATATCAAGGATGGGCGCGCTGTGCGCCTGCGCCAGGGAAAGGCCAACGAAACGACGGTTTTCTCACCCGATCCCGTGGCAGCAGCCAGGGCCTGGGAACGTCAGGGAGCCAGATATCTGCACGTGGTTGATCTCGACGGCGCCTTCGACGGAGAGCCGAAGAGCCGGAACATTGTGAAGGATATCTGCTCCAGCCTCTCCATTCCCGTGGAACTTGGCGGAGGCATTCGCGACATCGCCACGGCCGGGGCCTACCTCGAGTGCGGCGTGACCCGCCTTATCATCGGAACCATGGCTCTCACGGATCTGCCTCTCTTCCGAAAGCTCTGCGATACGTTCCCCGGGCGCATTGGCGTCTCTCTTGATGCGAGTGGCGGCCGTCTGAAGACAAAGGGCTGGGTCGAGGATGACGGACGTACCGTGGACGATGTCCTCCCTGGCCTTCTGGACGCCGGTGCCTCGTTTATTGTTTATACAGACATCGAGCGCGACGGCATGCAGAGCGGCGTGAATGTCGGAGCCCTGACCCATGTCTCTGATATCTCGTCTGTACCCGTTGTGGCAGCCGGCGGTGTCGCCACGCTCGACGATATCAGGCGTCTCTATCCGCTGTCCGTGGAAGGCCGTCTTGAAGGGGCTATTTCCGGCCGCGCCCTGTACGAGAAAACGCTGGATCTCGCCGAGGCCAACGCCTGGCTTGATGCTCAGGAAAAAGCGTAAAAACAGTCTTCGTGTATGAGTGAGCTGCGGGGCCGGTTTTTCCGGCCCCTTTTGTTTGTCTGAAAACAGGGAGAGAAAGTCATGTTTGCGTATTTCTGGCCTCTGGTGCTGGTCGTCACGGCCAATGTCTTCTACAACATCTCGTCCCGTTCCGTGCCGAAGGCCTGCGACGCCTTCATGGCGCTCGTGTGCACCTACGCCACGGCTTTTATCTTTTCCCTGTTTGGATTTCTGGTGACTGGTGGTGCCAGAAATTTCCTTCCCGCGCTGAAACAGACGAACTGGGCCTGTTTCCTGCTGGGATTTTCCATGATCGGCCTTGAGGTCGGGATGATCTACATGTACCGCGCTGGATGGAAGATGAGTTCGGCCTGTCTGGCCGTCAACGCAGTGTCGGCCGCACTGCTAGTGCTGGTGGGATGCCTTTTCTTCGGAGAGCATCTGACGCTGCGTCAGATTGCCGGCATGGTGGTGACCATGGCCGGGCTGGCCATTATCGTGGGAGACCGTGCGTAGGCCTTTTCACACGCCGCTCAGCGGGCGAGTTCGCGCTCTGCGTCGCGTTCCTCCGCTCTGCGCTTCAGATCCTCTCGCTTGTCGTGGAGCTTTTTGCCCCGTCCGAGAGCGATTTCCAGTTTGACTTTGCCGTGGTGGAAATAGAGCTTCGTGGGAACCACGGTCAGTCCCTGCTGGGCGACCACGCCGGCGAGGTGATTTATCTCGCGGATATGAAGGAGCAGTTTGCGGTTCCGGTCAGGATCCTGGGGCGCGTAGCCGGCGTTTTCGTAGGGAGCTATGTGCAGGGAAACGACAAAGGCCTCTCCCCCGCGGAAGTCCACGTAGGAGTCCTGAAAATTGACGCGGCCGAGGCGTATGCTTTTGATCTCAGGGCCGGTAAGACTGATGCCGGCTTCGAGAAAGTTGGACAGCTCGTAGAGATGGCGGGCCTTTTTGTTGACAGCGACCACGCCGGGCTGTTTCTTTTTGTCTGTGCTCATGATGTCTGGGCCGCAGGCCGGAATGGGCCGGCGGCGTCCTCCGTTGTGCTGGAATATGTACTGCTACTGCTGCATCTGCTTCATGACCGTGGACATCTGGAAGGACAGTTCGCGGCCCAGGGTCTTCTGCAGCATTTCGTTGACCATGTGTTTGCAGGCGGGGATGTCCGTGCTCATGAGGACCTGTTCGGCCAGTTCCGTGCAGGCCTGCGCGTTGAGCCTGCGGATGAGGTGTTTGATGCCGGGCAGGAACGGCGGCGAGGCTGAGAGTTCATCGATACCCATACCGAGCATGAGCACGACGCCATACGGATCAGCGGAAAGTTCGCCGCAGGCGCCGACCTTGATGCCTTCCCTGTGACCGGCATCGATGATGCGCTTCAGGGAACGGATGATGGCCGGGTGCATGGCCTCGTTGAGATAGGCCACGTGGCGGTTGTTGCGGTCGATGGCCATGAGGTAGTGGATGAGGTCGTTCGTGCCAATGCTGAAAAAGTCGCACTCCCTTGCGAGAGCGTCGGCGATGAGGGAGGCGGCCGGGGTTTCCACCATAACGCCGAGGGGAACGTCTGAAGCGTGCGGTATCATCTTGGCTTTCAGTTCCTGGGCCACTTCCTGGAGAATGAGCCGGACGGACCGCACTTCCTCAACCATGGTCACAAGAGGCAGGAGAATGCTGATTTTTCCGTGTACACCGGCCCTGAGCAGGGCGCGAAGCTGGCTGCGCAGAATATCCTGACGTCTCAGTGTGAAGCGTACTCCCCTGAGCCCCAGAGCGGGGTTCGCCTCGTGCAGGGCCTGCTGGGCTTTGAGAATCTTGTCTGCGCCGCAGTCCAGAGTGCGGATGATGGTCCGTCCCGGGGAATCGCGCACGACTTTGGTGTATTCGAGATAGAGCTGTTCCTCGTCGGGCAGTTCCTGTCCCATAAAGGAAAATTCGGTGCGGTAGAGGCCGATGCCGTCAGCTCCGAACTGGCTGAGTTCGGCCGCTTCCTCTGGCCGTTCGATATTGGCCTTGACACTGACCTTGAGGCCGTCTTCCGTGTCAGCGGGCCAAAGGGCTAGGCCACGGACATTGCTTTCCCATGCGAAATATTCGTGGCAGCGGCGGGAATACTCAGAGGTATCCCTGTCGCTCGGCTGGATAAGGACATTGCCTCCGAGCCCGTCGATGATGACAGGATCGCCTTCGCGGGCGGAGTCCTGCAACCCCGTAACACAGACCAGGGCAGGGATGTGAAGGCCGCGGGAAAGTATGGCCGTGTGTGAGGTCGGCCCGCCTTCCTGCGTCAGGATGCCGCGGACGCGTTTGAGGTCGAGTTCCATGACATCGGCCGGGGAAATGTCCTCAGCCGCGAGAATGATGTCCTGAGCGCTGGTGCCGATGGAGCTTCCTCCGCTGAGCCGGTCTCTGATGCGCAGGCCGACGACGCGGATATCCTGGGCTCTGTCACGGAGATACGGGTCGTCCATGCCGTGGAAGAGGTCGCAGAGCTGGTCGATGGTCTTCTGCAGGGCCCAGGCCGCGCAGATTTTTTCCTGGGCTATGCGCTTGGCAGCGGCCTCTTCGAGCTTTGGATCCCCGGTCATCTCAATCTGGGCTTCGATGACCTCACGGTATTCCCTGAGGTCGGCGGGGACCTTGCTCAGGGCCCTGCCGAGATCCTGCCGCACGGCCTCCACGGCTTTATGCAGGAGTTCCTGCTCGCAGGCGACCTCCGATTCGGGCACGTAGTGCCTGTCCAGAAATCGTTCCGTATGAAGAAAGTGGAGGGTTCCCAGGGCTATGCCCGGGGAAACGGGAGTACCGTAGAGGTGTGCGCGGGGCATGGGTTCAGTCTCCAGGTGTTTCCAGTAAGGAGGCGGCCGCGGTTACGGCCTCACGGGCATCAGGTCCCGTGGCGAAAACTGTAAATTCGCCTTCTGCGGGCAGGGCAAGCGACAGGATGTCCAGCATGCTCTTGCAGTCCGCCTCTCCGGCATCCGTCACGAGTCTGATGGTCGATCTGTAGCGCTGGGCTTCCTTGGCGAGCCTGGCGGCCGGGCGGGCATGCAGTCCGTTGCGGAGCCGGAGCTTGCCCTGGACGCTGACACCGTTTGGGGTCTTTTGCAGTTCCTCCTGAGCCATGTGGAAAATCCTCTTTATCATTACGCCGCGTGCGTGGCGGCGGCAGTGAGAGTGAAAAGCCGCGGCCTCAGCCGTTCAGGCCGCCCTGGCTTATCAGAAAGAGCAGGCCGAGAGCGAGTGTCCAGATAATGAGCCGCGGGACGTGCAGCCGTCCCACGACCAGGGCTGCCAGGGGGACAAAGGCCACAGTGGCTGCCTGTGTGGGCAGAGACCAGCCGGAGAGGCCGGCATCCAGCATTATCCAGAGCGTGAGGCAGATGAGCAGCGCATTGCAGATTTTCGTGCGCTCGACCCACGTGGGCACGTCCACGCTGCGGATCCAGCGCAGAGCGGCTATACCATGGGTGAGGCAGAAGAAGAAAGAAATGACACGGAAAATCTGAAGGATGCTGAGAAGGATGAGTGTGAAGATGGCTGCCGGCCAGATATTGCCCTCGAGGAGAAGGCAAACGCAGGTGAGAGCCCAGAAAGTGCGCATGGATCCGCTGAAGAAGGCGTCCCCGAGCGCAGAAAGCGTTGTCGCCAGCGTTGTGCGCAGGGAGGTGAGTACAGAGGCGGGAAGAACCCCGCCTGCGATCTGTTCTTCCATGGAGAGCAGCAGGCCCGTGTAGGCCGGCAGCATGAACACGTGCGTATTGCTGTGGCCGGCATAACGCGCAAAGGCCTGCCCGAGCGTCACGGGATCCGTGTAGAGGCAGCGGAGGGCCGGAGCCAGGACGTAGCTGAGTCCGATCTGCTGCATGCCGCGTGCGGTCATGGCGGCGTTGACAAACGCCGTTCGCGCGAGGCATTTCAGCGCGGCACGCTTCGTAAGCGGCATGGACTACCTCCTGGTTGATGGCGCGTCTTAGTCCCGGCTTTTCTGGGCAAGGGCATAGATATCGCTTGCGCTCCACCCCGTCACCCGGGCCTGGACGCGGCGGGCGACGGCTTTGGGCTTGCCGCCGGATGCGCTTTCCTCGGCGAGGATACGGGAGACTTCTTCCTCTCCGGTTCTGATTTCTTCACGGGGAGGACCGATGAGTACGGTCAGTTCCCCGAGCAGGGACTGGGGCCATTCTGACCTGTCTTCCAGATGAAAAAGAATAAATTCCTCATGGGTTTTGGTCAATTCCCTGCAGACCGCACACTCCCGCGCCCCGAGGAGAGACGCTGCTGTTTCCAGCGTGTCGTTCAGTCTGTCCTTGCGTTCAAAGAAGACCAGGGTTCCCGGCACCGGAGCGAAGGCTGAAAAGAGTTTTTTCCGGCCCGCCCTGTCCCTGGGCATAAATCCGAGGAACGTGTATGGCAGCGGAGGGATGCCGGCTGCTGAAAGAGCCGTGACCGGAGCTGAAGGACCTGGTACGGGATGAACGGAGAAGCCTTTTTCCCGGGCTGCCCTGGCGAGCCGGTAACCGGGATCCGCAATGACGGGCGTGCCCGCGTCGGAGATAAGTGCCAGGTTCTCGCCTCTGGCCAGGCGTTCGAGCATCTCCGGTTCCTTCTCCTGTTCATTATGATCGTGGAAGCTCGTGATGCGGCGTACGCGCACCCCGAGTTCCCGGCAGAGCTGCAGTGAGCGGCGGGTGTCCTCTGCCAGCACGAGATCCGCGGATTCGAGAACCTGCCTGGCTCTGGGCGACATGTCCAGGACGTTGCCAATGGGGGTAGCCACCATGAAGAGACTTCCAGGCCCGCCGGGCGCGTCCTGCGGTCCCTGCTCCAGGAGCGGTGCAGTGACCTCCGGACTTTCCCCGTCATCGGCAGGGTGGGCTGTTTCCGTAGCTATGTTATCCATTGTTTACTCCTCGGAAGAAAGAGGGAGGGGAACATCCGGGGCTGACGCCGCTGTCTGTGCGGCCGGAAGAACGCCCCGGAAAGTCATCCTGTGAAGGGGACAGGGCCCGAGTTTCTGCAGAGCCTCAAGATGGGCCCTGGTGCCGTACCCCTTGTGGATTTCGAATCCGTAACCGGGGTAGACGCGGGCAAAGGCTGTCATGAGTCTGTCTCTCCAGGTCTTGGCCAGTACTGAAGCAGCGGAGATGGCCGTAATCAGGCTGTCGCCCCTGACAACGCTCTTCTGCCGGGGAAGAGCCGGTTTGTCGGTGCGGCGGCCGAGAGCTTCAGCCAGAACGTCTTCGGGGATGGTTCTGTTGCCGTCGATGAGCAGGAGAGAGGGAAAGGACGGCTGCGGTCTTCTGTCCCCTGTGCGTCTGCGGAGGCTGGCTGCCGCCAGGGCCATGGCTTCGAGAGATGCCTGCAGGATATTTATCCTGTCGATGCGCCGCGGCCAGACGGCGCCTATGCCCCAGGCCAGGGATCTCTCGCGGATAAGAGGCGCGAAACGCTCCCGTTCGGCTGCTGTCAGTTTTTTTGAATCCGTGAGCCCGTCCAGGCTGAAGCCGTCGGGGAGGATGACGGCCGCGGCGGCCACTGGGCCGGCAAGGCACCCCCGTCCTGCCTCGTCAAGGCCGGCCATGCCGGGGCCGGCGAGGGGCAGAGCCGCAGGGGAGAGGCCAGGGAGCATGCCCTGCGAGAGTCTGTGTTGTCCTCTGCTCTGTGTTTTCTGTCTCATGAAGGAAGGGATCACGCCGGAAGGAAGTCAGAAAAAAAGCCAGCCCCGGAAACCCGAAGCTGGCCAGAAGTCAGAAAAACGAAGACGATTAGAAGTTGCCGCGGGGCTTGATGCGGGCG
>ERZ772885.1173-NODE-1173-length-16854-cov-13.901423_pt1 | contig 16854 bp, 16 predicted proteins | sample MGYA00580580_ERZ772885 | MGnify/ENA primary metagenome ERZ772885 (study PRJEB29015, sample SAMEA2737673) | human gut metagenome | biome: human gut; feature: human-associated habitat; material: faeces | place: China | collected 2012 ...
AAAGGAAAATCGGAAAATCTATAAAAAACTCTTGACAAATACATTAGCAAGATTTACCCCAGCACGGCGAAGCTCTGGGCGCCCAGGTGCAGCTCACCGTCCTTGACGGCGGCTTCGCCGATGGCGTACAGCACGCGGGTGCCGTCCTTCAGCTTCAGCGGCAGGTCGGCGGCGGCCCCGGCGGGGTTGACGGCGCAGGTCAGCTTGCCGCGCTGCCAGGCAAACGGGCGGTAGTCGCCCTTGGCCTTGGGCGCGTACAGCACCTTGAACGAAGCGTCGGAGTCCAGATCCCGGTGGGCATGGCGGAAGGCCAGCAGGCTCTTCACGGCATGCAGCAGGCTGTTGGGGTCGGCCTGCTGGGCTTCGACCGTAGGGGCGTCGTCGGCGGTATCCACCGGCAGGTACAGCGCATCCGCTGCGGCGGTGGAGAAGCCGTGGTTGGCGGTGCCGTCCCACTGCATCGGCGTGCGGGAGCCGGTGCGGAAGTAGCCGCCCTCCTTGGTGGGCAGGGGCAGGTAGCGCATGCCGATCTCATCGCCGTAATACACGAACGGTGCGCCGGGCAGAGTGAACAGCGTGGCGTAGGCCAGTCGCAGTTCGTCCACCGTCAAACCGGCCGAGGGGCGGATGGTATCGTGGTTGCAGGTGATAAAGCACCACAGGCCGTCCTTTTTGGTGGCCTTGTAGCTGGGCAGGTAGTCGTCCAAAAACTTATCGATGCCGGTGCCGGAGTCCTTGCAGAAGTAGGCCTTGCCGATGTTGTGCGGGTTGGAGTCGGTGGCACCGTCGTAGTTGCGCATCAGCCAGCTGTAGCCGTTGCCCTGCCACTCCAGATAAAAGTCCATATCGAAGCCGTTTTTCAGCGACATGCGCGGGCCGTTCCACTCAGCCACCAGGGCGGCTTCGGGGTACTCCTTGCTCAGCATGGCGGCTATGTCGCGCCAGATGGCACAGGTGTACTTTTTGTGCTTGGTGTCGTTTTTGACAAGGCTGGAAGCCATATCCACGCGGAAACCATCACAGCCCATGTCCAGCCAGAACCGCATGACGTCCTTCATGGCCTCCACGGTAGTCAGGCAGGCGGGGTCGGTGGTGGGCTTTTGCCAGGGTTGGTTGATCTTGCCGTAGCCGTAGTTCAGCGCGGGCTGGCACTTGAAGAAGTTCAAAATGTAGGTACCGTTGCGCGGGGTCTCGCCGCCGATGAAGGGCATGCCGTCGCCGGAGGCAAAGCAGGAATCGGTCCAGATGAAGCGGTCGGAGTATTCGCTGTGCTCGGGCCGGCAGCTGGCCTTGAACCAGGCGTGTTCCTCGCTGGTGTGGCCGGGCACCAGGTCGAACAGCACGTGGATGCCCTTCTCGTGGGCGGCCTTGAACAGCGCGGCGGCGTCCGCGTTGGTGCCATAGCGCGGCGCAATTTTTTTGTAGTCGCGCACGTCGTAACCGGCGTCTTTAAACGGAGAGTCGTAGCAGGGGTTGATCCACAGCGCATTGCAGCCTAAGTCTTTGATGTAATCCAGCTTGGCAATGATGCCGGGAAAATCTCCGATGCCGTCCCCGTTGGTATCGTAAAAACTCTGGGGATAGATTTCGTAGAATACCGCATCTTTCAACCATTGTTTCATGGGGAAGTCTCCTTTTATATTATAGTATAATAGAATATAGAGCGGCGGCTTTTCGCGCAAACGCTTTCCTTTATATTATAACCACCGCCTCGCTTTGTCAATGAATTTTTGTATTGTTGAAAGTGACAAAAATTTACTAAAGTTTTCGACGGATTTGCTATATACCCAACATGTTGACAAAATATGAATAATCCGTTGACAAACCAAGAACAGCGGTTTAAAGTAATGGAACAAGCGATTGTAAAAATATGTAAGAAATGAGGGAGATTATACAATGAATACGCTTGTGATTGTTCTGATCGCAGCTGTCGTCCTGGTATGTGCGTACGCCGGGTACGGCCGCTGGCTTGCTAAAACCTGGGGTGTTGACCCCAACGCCAAAACTCCGGCTGTGCGGCTGGAGGATGGCAAGGACTACGTGCCCACCGATGGCTGGACCGTTTTCAGCCATCAGTTCTCTTCCATCGCAGGTGCCGGCCCTGTTACCGGTGCTATCCAGGCTGCCGCTTTCGGCTGGCTGCCCGTCCTGCTGTGGGTGCTCATCGGCGGCGTCTTCTTCGGCGCTGTTACCGACTTCGGCGCCCTGTATGCTTCCGTCAAGAATGACGGTAAGTCCATGGGCCTGCTGATCGAGAAGTACATCGGCAAGACCGGCCGTAAGCTGTTCCTGCTGTTCTGCTGGCTGTTCTGCTGCATCGTTATCGCTGCTTTTGCCGACATGGTCGCCGGTACCTTCAACGCTTACGTCACCACCGATGGTGTGACCAGCCTGTCTGATGCCGCCAACACCAACGGCGCTGCCGGCATGGTCTCCATCATGTTCATGGTGTTCGCTGTCATCTTCGGCCTACTGCAGAAGAAGTTCCACTTCACCGGCTGGAAAGAGTCCGTCATCAGCATCGTCTTCATCGTGCTGTCCTTCGTTGTCGGCATGAACTTCCCCATCATTCTGGGCAAGGCTGCCTGGAGCTACATCACTTTCGTCTACATCTTCTTCGCTGCGGTCCTGCCCATGTGGCTGCTGAAACAGCCCCGTGACCACATGACCACCTTCATGTTCATCTGCATGATCGCCGGTGCCGTTGTCGGCCTACTGGTCGCTCATCCCACCATGAACCTGCCCGTCTTCACCGGTTTCAACAACGAGAAGCTGGGCACCATGTTCCCCATCCTGTTTGTTACCGTGGCCTGCGGCGCCGTTTCCGGTTTCCACGGCCTGGTTTCCTCCGGCACTTCCTCCAAGACCGTTGAGAACGAGAAAGACATGCTCAAGGTCGGTTACGGCGCCATGGTGCTGGAAAGCCTGCTGGCTGTCCTGGCCCTGTGCGTTGCCGGTGCTGCTGCCGCTGCCGATGGCACCCCGGCCGCCGGTACCCCGTTCCAGATCTTCAGCCGCGGCGTTGCCGGCTTCTTTGAGATGTTCGGCGTGCCCGTTTCCATCGCTACCGTCTTTATGACGATGTGCGTTTCCGCCCTGGCCCTGACCAGCCTGGATGCCGTGGCCCGTATCGGCCGTATGAGCTTCCAGGAGCTGTTCAGCACCGATGATATGGAGCACGCTGAGGGCTGGCGCAAGCTGTTCTGCAACGTTTACTTCTCCACCATCATCACTCTGGCCTTCGGCTTCCTGCTGACCCAGATCGGCTATGCCAACATCTGGCCGCTGTTCGGTTCCGCCAACCAGCTGCTGAGCGCCCTGGTCCTGGCTACCCTGTGCGTATTCCTGAAGGTCACCGGCCGCAACAACAAGATGCTGTTCCCGCCGCTGGTCATCATGCTGTGCGTCACCTTCACCGCGCTGGTCCAGCGCCTGATCGCCATGGTCAAGGCCATCTCTGCCGCTGTTTCCACCACCATCCCCGCTGGCGAGACCACCTGGGGTGCTGTGTTCATCGCCAACGGCCTGCAGCTGATCCTGGCTGTGATGCTGATCGTTCTGGGCCTGAACATTGTGCTGCACAGTGTCAAGAGCTACAGCAAAAGCGAGAAAAACAGCGAAAAAGCTGCTGCCTGAGCTTAATACCTATTGACAAAGCCTGCATAGTGATGTAATATTTATGCATGAGTATGGGCCGCAATGGCGCGGCAGCACGCTGCGCCGTGGATGCTTATAGCCAAGGCTTCAAGTCCCGGCTTTCCGTAAGGAGCCGGGGCTTTTTGCGTAAGGTGGTTCTGCCTCTCCCCTGCCGGGAAAGGCGGACCTGCCCATAGAGGGAATTATACAGGAAAATAAAGGAGAACATCATGAAACTGAAAAAGACTTTGGCCCTGGGCCTGGTGGCTGCCATGGCCGCCAGCTTTACCGCCTGCGGCTCTACCGCGGCCGAGAGCGCCGCTGATTCCACCGCTTCCGGCGAGGTCGCCGCTGAGGCTGCCGCCGATGCCCCCGATGGTGACGGCGACCCCACGACCCTGACCGTTGCCATGGAGTGCGCTTACGCCCCCTACAACTGGACCCAGAGCGATGACTCCAACGGCGCTGTTGCCATCCGCGGCTCCAGCGACTACGCCTACGGCTACGACGTTATGATGGCCAAAAAGATTGCCGACGCCCTGGGCCAGAACGTCCAGATTGTCAAGCTGGACTGGGACAGCCTGATCCCCGCCGTCATGAGCGGCGATGTGGACTGCGTCATCGCCGGTCAGTCCATCACCGCTGAGCGCGCTGCCCAGGTCGACTTCTCTGACCCGTACTACTACGCTTCCATCATCACCCTGACCAAGAAGGACAGCCAGTATGCTTCCGCCGCCAGCGTGGCCGATCTGGCCGGTGCCACCGCTACCAGCCAGCTGGGCACCATCTGGTATGATAACTGCCTGTCCCAGATTCCCGATGCCAACATCCTGCCCGCCCAGGAAACTGCCCCCTCCATGCTGGTGGCCCTGAACAGCGGCGCCTGCGACATAGTCGTCACCGACCGTCCCACCGGCCAGGCGGCCCTGGTTGCTTATCCTGACTTCACCCTGCTGGACTTCGGCGGCGGCGACAGCGACTTCCAGGTCAGCGATGAGGACATCAACATCGGTATTTCCATGAAGAAGGGCAACACCGCCCTGAAGGATGCCATCAACGAAGTGCTGGCAACCATGACCGCTGACGACTACAACACCATGATGGACGAAGCCATCAGCGTACAGCCCCTGAGCGAGTAATCCCCGCCATCCATACCCCTGCCGCTTTTTTCGGCGGCAGGGGTTTCGGCGGTTCTACCCCCTACGGTGCATGAAGAATAAAGGAGAATCCCCATGCAAGACTTTTTGACAAACTGCGCCAATGTGTTGCAGAAATACGGCTTTTCGTATCTGCGCGGCGCAGGCACTACCCTGCTGCTGGCACTGGTCGGCACATTCTTTGGCTGCCTGATCGGTTTCGCCGTGGGCGCTTTGCAGACAATCCCCATCGATAAACAGCGTGACCCCGCCTGGAAGCGGGTGCTGCTGCGCATCCTGCGGGTAGTGCTGCGCTGCTATGTTGAGCTGTTCCGCGGCACGCCCATGATCGTGCAGGCCGTTTTCATCTACTACGGCCTGCTGCAGGTGTTCGGCATTAAAATGGGCATGTGGACGGCCGGTTTCTTCATCGTATCCATCAACACCGGTGCTTACATGGCCGAGACGGTCCGCGGCGGCATTGTCTCCATCGACCCAGGCCAGACCGAGGGTGCCATGGCTATCGGCATGAACCACTGGCAGACGATGCTGCATGTCATCCTGCCCCAGGCCCTGCGCAACATCGTGCCCCAGATCGGCAACAACTTCATCATCAACATCAAGGATACCTCGGTGCTGTCGGTCATCTCCATCACCGACCTGTTCTTTGTGCACAAGAGCGTGGTCGGCGCGCTGTACACCTACTTTGAAAGCGCCGTTATCGTCATGATCATCTACCTGTCGATGACGCTGCTGGCCAGCTACCTGCTGCGTGCCTGGGAGAAGGCCCTGGACGGCCCCCAGAACTACGACCTGAACACCACCGATACCCTGGCCTACACCAGCGGCATGTACAACGCCCCGGACCCGGACCACAAGTCCCAGAATCTGGATATGAAAGGAGAGGCATCCCATGTCTGAACCCATCATTGAGGTGCGCCACCTCTCCAAAAGCTTTGGCACCCACGTGGTGCTGCGCGATGTTGACTTTACCGTCAACCACGGCGATGTTACCTGCGTGATCGGCGCCTCCGGCAGCGGAAAATCCACGCTGCTGCGCTGCATCAACCTGCTGGAGACCCCCACCCACGGCAGCGTGCTGTTCCATGGGCAGGACATCACGGCCAAAGGCTCTGACCCCTGCGCCTACCGCGCCAAGGTGGGCATGGTGTTCCAGAGCTTCAACCTCTTCAACAACATGACCGTGCTGGACAACTGCACCGCCGGCCTGCGCTACGTGCTGCACCAGGACAAGGAGACCGCCCGCAAGACGGCCTTGAGCAACCTGGAAAAGGTGGGCATGGCCCCCTACGTCAACGCCAAGCCCCGCCAGCTTTCCGGCGGCCAGAAGCAGCGCGTGGCCATCGCCCGTGCGCTGTCCATGCAGCCAGAAGTGCTGCTGTTTGACGAGCCTACCTCCGCCCTGGACCCCCAGATGGTGGGTGAAGTGCTGAGCGTTATGCGCCAGCTGGCCAAGGAGGGCCTGACCATGATCGTCGTAACCCACGAGATGGCCTTCGCCCGCGATGTTTCCAGCCATGTGGTCTACATGGCTGACGGTGTCATCTGCGAGGAAGGCACCCCCGCCGACATCTTTGAGCATCCCCAGAACCACCGCACCATCGAGTTCCTCTCCCGCTTCCGCGAGCAGTAAACAAACCATAGGTAAGGCCCTCTCCCCTATCTCAGGGGCGAGGGCCTTTTTGCGTAAGGATGGCGTTATGTAGGGGCGAACCCGCAAGCCTTGCCTTATAACACCTTGACAATCTCCAGCTTAACGGTTATAATTATAACCATTCTAAAACAAACACTATGTGAGGTGAGCCACTTGATCCCGGTACTGGCCTTTGTACAGCACTATAAAAAGTTCTATACATCCCAGTTTGAATCCGCCGCGGTCCGCCATGGGCTGAACCAGCTGGAGATCGACATCCTGCTGTTCCTGCATAACAACCCGGATTGCCGCACTGCCAGCGACATCTGCCGCTACCGCGGGCTGGCTAAGTCCAATGTGTCCAAGGCGGTGGAGCATCTGCGCACCATGGGCCTGCTGACGGTAAGCCCGGCCGCCGATAACCGCCGCCAGCGGATGCTGGGCTTTACCGACGCTGCCGCGCCGCTGGTACAGGAGCTTCACGCCATCCAGCAGGCCGCCACCGCCGCCGTGACCGCCGACCTGACCCCCGCCGAGGCGCAGGCCATGCAGGACTATATGGCCCGCATGGATGCCACCCTCTGCCGCCGCCTTGCAGAAAAAGGAGAAACACTATGACCTATCTTGTGGCATTTATCGTTTGCTTTATCGCCGGTATCGGCGCGGGCTTGGGCACCGGCTTTGCGGGCATGAGCGCCGCCGCCGTCATCAGCCCGATACTCATCACCTTTTTGGGGATGGACCCCTACATGGCCGTGGGCATCGCCCTGGCAAGCGACGTGCTGGCAAGCGCCGTCTCGGCCTATACCTACAAGAAAAACGGCAACCTGGATGTGAAAAACGGCGCTGTGATGATGGCCGCCGTGCTGGTGTTTACGATGGTGGGCAGCTTTGTAGCCAGCAAGGTGCCCGGCGCGACCATGGGCAGCTTCTCGGTGTTTATGACGATGCTGCTGGGCGTCAAGTTCATCGTGCGGCCTGTCATGACCACCAAGGAGGCCATGCAGGGCGTCAGTGCCCAGAAGCGGCTGGTGCAGTCGTTGGTCTGCGGCATGGGCGTGGGCTTTATCTGCGGCTTTATCGGCGCAGGCGGCGGCATGATGATGCTGCTCCTGCTCACCTCGGTGCTGGGGTACGAGCTGAAGACCGCCGTGGGCACCAGCGTGTTTATCATGACCTTTACGGCCCTGACGGGTGCGGTCAGCCACTTTGCCATTGGTGGTGCGCCGGACCTGTTCTGCCTGGTATGCTGTGTGCTCAGCACCCTGTTGTGGGCGCGCATCGCGGCCAAGTTTGCCAATAAGGCCGAACCAACCACCCTCAACCGCGCCACCGGCGTAGTGCTGGTGATTTTGGGCGTGGCTATTTTGGGTGTGAAGTATCTGTAACGGCCCGTACAGCATAGAAATAGCTCCTACCCCTCTCCGGGCAGGAGCTATTTTTATTGCAGCAAACTCTCCACCACCTGCAGCCCATCCTCTGTCAACGCTTCCCCGCCCGGTGCATCAACCACGGCGGCGGTAACATAATCCACCGTCAGTGCGGCCTGCTTTTGCAGGTAGGCCAGCGTCTCCCCTGCCCTGAGCAAATCCGTGGCGGTAAAATCGGTCAGCGTCCGGGCACTGTATTTGCGCCAGGCATCGGGCACGGCGGTCAGCCGGTCGGGGTTCTGCCGCACAAAAGCGGCCCAGACGGCGGCGCGGGCGTTGGCGGCGGTCGTCTCGCTCATCTGGCTTTGCAGGTCGGCGATCAACTCCACCGCGTCGGTGGCACTGACAGCCTGCACCGCCTCCTTGCCGTAGCCCAGCGCCAGCCGTGCGGCGGGCTGCAGCAGCGAGGACGTATCAAACCGCACCGCCGTGCCGTTGCCCACGCAATCCACCCAGCAGGAGGGCGTGGCCGCCAGGTAGTACAGCGGCGGTAGGGCGGTCTCGCCGGTGGAAAGCGCGGCCCTCAGCAGTTGAGCGGCCCGCCCCGCCCCAGCCGAAAGCGTACATTCCGCCAGTGTGGTAGTGCCAGCCGGTGCGTTGACCAGCAGCTGCCCCGGCAGGGCACAGAAGGTCACGCTGTGGGCCGGGCCGTCCGCCCGCACCAGCACAAAGGCTGGCTCCTCTTTCTGCACCACCAGCAGCATCCGCCACACGCTTTGGGCACCCGGCTCGATTTGCAGCTGGCTTTGGTTGGCGGCGGCCTGCCGCAATTCTTGCTGGGTCTGCCGCTGCCGGGCCAAAAAGCCCACCACAAGGATCAGCGGCAGCAAAAGCAGCAGGGTCAGCCACAGGCTGCACCAAAAAAATCCGGCGCGTGAACGCATAAAACCCACCTCACTGTGAGAAACTTCCCTTATAGTCTGGGCGGCACTGCCCGGCGCTATACAAAAAGGAGGTCTGTTTTATGCTGCACGAACCGTTTGGCCCCCATGGAGCCGAGGAAGAAACCGAGGAACTTTGGACTGACCTGAGCGAGGTGCCCGAAACTGCCTACGAGCAGGACCCGAAGCGCCGTATCAACAGCGATACGGATATGCCGTTTGACCCGTCGCTGCTGCCCACCGACCCCAGCCTGGGCGAAGGCCCGCTGTAACCCACGCAAAAAGCCCCCGGCAAGAGGCTGCGGCCTCTCTGCCGGGGACTTGCTGTTTTTATTGGTGTAAAGCGGTTATTCCGGGATGACAAAGGCCACGCCCACCGCGCCGGGGCCGATGTGGGTGCCGATGGTGGGGCCGATCTGCCCCACGCGCCCGCCGGTCAGGTGCAGGTTTTGGTGCAGATAGTGGTGCACCGGGGCGGTAAGCTGCTTATCGTCGCTGTACAGTAGCGTGTAGCCGTAGGCCGGGTCCACGCCGCCCTGCTTGTCCAACTGGCGGTACAGGGCTACCAGCGCACCGGGACGGCCGCGGCCTTTGTCTACCAGATGGATCGCACCTTCGGACAGCATCAGCACCGGTTTGATGCCCAGTGCACCGCCCACGATAGCCACGGCGGCAGGCAGGCGGCCGCCCTTTTGCAGGTGCTTCAGGCTGTCCACGATGGCAACGACCCGCACCCGCTTTTTAAAGGTCTCCAGCTCGGCCGCAATGCGGGAGGCGGAAAGCCCCTGCTCCCGCAGGCGGATGGCCTCCCGCGCGATGATGGCCTCGCCCTGGGTAGCGGTCTCGGAGTCGATGATGTAGACTTTGGCGTCGGTCTCGGCGGCGGCCAGGCTGGCGCACTGGTAGGTGCCGGAAAGCTTTTGCGCGACAGTGATGACAATGACCTCATCCCCTGCATCGGCAGCATCCTCAAACAGCTCGATAAACGAAGCCGGGCTGGGCTGGCTGGTGCGGGGCAGCTTGCTGTCCTCGGCCAGGCGGGTGAAGAACTCGTCCTTGGTCATGCTGCCGTCATCCACGGTGGCGGTGCCATCGGCAAAGGTGATGCCCATGGGCACAACGGTCACGCCGGGGGTCTCCAGGTCGCGGGCGGTCAAATCGGCCGCCGAGTCAGTGACGATACGAATCATAGTCGGATTCCTTTCTCATACTTCCCTATACGGAAAAACTCTTTTCTTCAATGCCCAGCAGATCGGCGGCGGCATCGGGGTCTAACTGCTGCACCGATTCCAGCTTGCGGGTGATGGCGCGGCTGCGCGGGCCGATCAGCTCCTCCAGGTCGGAGCCGGTCTGGTTCAGGTGGCGCTGCATCTGCTGTAAGCCGACGCCGAACTTCTCAAATTCTGTCTTGACAGCGCCCAAAATCGTCCACACCTCGCCGGAACGCTTTTGGATCGCCAGCGTGCGGAAGCCCATCTGCAAAGCGTTCAGCAGTGCCGCCATGGTGGACGGGCCTGCTACCGTGATTTGATAATCCCGCTGCAAAACTTCCGTGATTCCGCTGGAAACCACCTCGGCATACAGCCCCTCAAAGGGCAGAAACAGGATGCCGAAGCTGGTGGTGTAGGGCACCTCGATGTACTTATCGTGAATGTCCTTGGCCTCCTGCCGCAGCACCGACTGCAGTGCCTTGCGCATGGCGGCCGCCGCGGCAGCGTCGCCGCGCTCCAAAGCCGCCTGCAGGTGGGCGTAGGTGTCACCGGGGAACTTGGCGTCGATGGGCATCCAGATGTTGCCGTTCTGCCCCGGCATCTTGATAGCAAACTCTACGCGGTTGGCGCTGCCGGGCACAGTGGCCACGTTCTCGGCATACTGACCGGGGGCCAAAATCTGTTCCAGGATCGCGCCCAGCTGTACCTCGCCCAAAATGCCGCGGGTCTTTACGCCGGAAAGCACCTGTTTCAGGCTGCCCACATCGGCGGCGAGGTTCTGCATCTCGCCCAGGCCCTTGTAAACCTGCTCCAGCTGGGTGCTGACGGCGCGGAAAGACTCGTTGATGCGCTTTTGCAGGGTGTCCTGCAATTTTTCCTCGACCGTGCCGCGGATCTCGTCCAGCTTTTGGTTGTTGTCGGCCCGGATGGTGTTCAGCCCCTGCACCAGCGCCCCGCGCACGCCGTCCAAGCGGGCAGCGTTGGAGTCCTCAAGGTTCTTCAGGCGGGTCTCCATCATCGTAAGCTGGGCAATCAGCGCATCGTTGGCGGCCTTCTGGCGGGCGGCCCCGGCGCGGTCGATGGACTCCAACCGGGCGGTGCTGGCGGCGGCGTTCTGGCGCTGGTTCTCGGCCAACACGGCGGAAAAGTCCCGCAGCGTGGCGGTGGTGGTGCGGGCGCTCTCGCCCTGCATCGCCCGCAGCTGTTCAGCCAGCAGGTCGGTCTCGCCCTGCAATACCGGGGTCATCGCGTTGACAACGTCATCGGCGGTAGGCCCCTGGGGCTTCTGCGGGCGGCTGCTGCGCACCAGTAAGATGGCCAGCAGCACATCACCCACCAGCGCCAGCACCAGAACAAAATAAAGTAAGATTTCCATGTTGTGTTCCTTTTTTAGGCGGAACGATGGGTATTATACCACAACACTCAGCCATTACCAAGTACAAGTGTTCAAATTTCGACTATTTTTAAGACAAAATTAACATTTTCTGTCGATTATCTCAACGAATCAGCAGCAGTGCCGTGGCCAGCACACCCATGGCGGCGGCCAAAACCTCGGTCTCCCAGCTTTTGCGCTCCACCACCGGGGAAGCCGGATTGTACCACACCAGCACGGTCTTGCCCTGCTGGCCGTCGTGGTGGAACCAGAAGGAGTCGTTGGTGCGGCGCTCCATCCGCTGGCCGTTTGCGGTAAATACTACCCGGTAGCAGTATCCGCCCGCACCCACGCGGGGATTGATGAGGGCGTCGCGGCGGGACGGCTGTGCGGGGGTATCGCTCCGGCTGGACTTGCAGCAATCCAAAATCTGGGCGGGCAGCAACGTGCCGCCGCGCACGATGCGGTATTTCTCCCAAAGCATCAAAAGCACCAGCACCCACAGCAGGATACCCAGCACACGGTAAAAAAGCAGTAAGGCAAAAGGCATAAAAGTCTCCTTATAAAAACGATTGGTTAATAGCAAGGCTGCAGGGGCGTACAGTGTGCTCCCGCGAGCCGATATTTGCCATCGGCCCCTGCGAGAGTTGAACTTACCTATTATAATACCGCCCTTTTGCTTTGGGTGCAAGGGCAAAGATAATTTAAAAGATAATTTAATGCGCTAAAGTGTTGACTTATTTGGGCAGATTTGCTAAAATATAAATAATGATGCACATCTGTGCAAAACAAAATGAACAAATAAAGGAGGCGCCTATGCGCCCTGACATGAACCAACAAAACGAACGCTGCACCGATTTGTATGAAGCCATCCTCCGGCTGGAAAACCTGGACGAGTGCATCCGCTTTTTTGACGACCTGTGCGCTGTGACCGAGCTGCGCACTATGGAGCAGCGCTACGCCGTGGCAGGCTGCCTGCTGCAGGGCAAGGTCTACAGCGAGATCCGCCGCGAAACCGGCGCGTCCAGCGCCACCGTCAGCCGCGTGAACCGTATGCTGAACTACGGCACCGGCAGCGTGGCCGCCAGCGTCAAGCACGATCTGGAGCAGAAGAGCCAAGAGGACGAGAACAAATAAGGACAACACCCAAGGAAAGGAGTTTTCCATGTCTGTTTCTATCACTGATTTCGGCAAACTGACTACCGGCCAGCCGGTGCAGCTGGTCACCCTGAAAAACGATAAGATCGAGGTGCAGCTGTTGACCTATGCGGCCATCATCCACCGCATCATTGTGCCGGACCGCAAGGGCAGCCCCACCGACGTGGTGCTGGGCTACCCCACCGCCCGGGATTACGAACTGAACACCGACAGCATGGGCGCTGCCGTGGGGCGCTTTGCCAACCGCATTGGCGGCGCGCAGTTTCCCCTGTATGAGGAGATCGTCCATGTAACGCCCAACAGCGCGGGCAACTGCCTGCACAGTGGTCTGCACGGCTTCAACCACGCCCTGTTCACTGCCGAGGTCACCCGCGGTGAGACCGACAGCGTGACGATGACTGCCCACAGTCCTGCCGGCACCGACGGATTCCCCGGCAACTTTGATTTGGAGATCCAATACAGCCTGGTGAAAGAGGGCCTGATGATCCGTTACAGCGCCACCACTGATGCCCCCACCGTCTGCAACATGACCAACCACAGCTACTTTAACCTCAACGGCCACGGCAGCGGCTCGGCTCTGGGCCACCGCATCAGCGTGGACGCCGACGCCTATCTGGAAGCTGACGAGAACAGCGTGCCCACCGGCCGCAAACTGCCGGTTAAGGGCACCCCGATGGACTTTACCGAGGAAAAGACCCCCGGCCGGGACATCAACGCCGACTACCCTGCTCTGGTGCAGGCCAAAGGCTACGACCAGTGCTACATCATCCGGGACAGCGGCCTGCGCCACGCCGCCTGGGCTACCGGCCCCGAGACCGGCATTCGCATGGAGGTGCTGACCACCCTGCCCGGCATGCACTTGTACACCGCCAACTATCTTGCACCCCAGACAGCCTGCAAGGATGATGCCCGCTACGAAGCCCGCGATGCCGTCTGCTTCGAGACCGAAGATTTCCCCGACGCCCCGAACCATCCCGATTTCCCCGATACGACCCTGCTGCCGGATGCCCCGTACAGCTCCACCACGATCTATCGGTTCGACATCGCACCTATGTAAAACGTAACGCAATACAGCAAAAGACCACCGCGTCTGCGGTGGTCTTTTGCTTTGTACAAATAGAAATGTTATACAATACGTATTTATCCAAATTGTATTTGCGAACGATTAGTATAATCAGGCCTGCTCCAGACGATACAACCTGCCACTGAAGGGCGGCAGAGTCAGCTTCAGCTCGCCGTCGGTCTTGCGGGCACAGCTGCGCTTGGGGGCGGCGGTGCTGCCGCCGAAGGTCTCCCAATCGGTGTCCAGCAGCAGGGTCAGCTTGCCGGCAACAGGCAGCGTGAGAGTGTAATCCTCCAGCTCCGTATCGCCGAAGTTGAATGCCGCCAGCACAGCCGCCTCGCTCCCCTGCCGGAGAATGGCGCAGGCATCCAGCTCGGGGTGGGAGCAATCCAGCCATTGGAAGGCGGCGGGGTCGTACTCCCGCCGCCAGAAGGCATCCTCTGCGCAGTAGGCCCTGTTCAACGCCTGGCGGAAGCGGCGGAAATCGTTATGGTTGGGGTAATCCAGCACCATCCAATCCTGCTCGCGGCTCTCGTCAAACTCCCGCAGCTGGGCGAATTCATTGCCCATAAAGTCCAGCTTTTTGCCGGGGTGGATGGCCATGTACAGGTACAGCGCCCGCGCCTGGGGGAACTTGCCCGCGTAGTCGCCGTACATTTTCTGTACGATGGTGGCCTTGCCGTGGACGACCTCATCATGGGAGAGGGGCAGAAGATACCGCTCGTTGTAGAAATACATCATGGAGAAAGTGAGCTTGTGATAATCCCGGCTCCGATACTCCGGCCCAGTCTGGAAGTATTCCAGGGTATCGTGCATCCAGCCCAGGTCCCATTTGTAGTCGAAGCCCAGTCCGCCCTCCTCCACGGGCTTCGTGACGCCCGGATAGGAGGTGGAGTCTTCGGCGATGAGCATGCAGCCGGGGCAGTGCTCCTTCAGCCCCCGGTTCATCTCCCGGAGGAATGCCGCCCCGTTCCCGTTGACGCCCCGGGCCTCCTCGCCCTGCCAGTAGAGGAGGCGGCTGATGGCGTCCATCCGCAGGCCGTCCAGGTGGTATTCCTCCAGCCAATAGCGGGCGCAGGATTGCAAAAAGCTGCGCACCTCCCCCCGGGAGTGCATGAAGTTGTAGCTGCCCCATTCACTGACCCCCACGGCGGGATGGGGGTACTCATACAGGGGGGTACCGTCAAAAAGGCCCAGGCCGTAAGCGTCCACCGCGAAATGCACCGGAACAAAATCTAAAAGTACGCCAATGCCCTCCCGGTGGAGATGGTTTATCATCTTCTTCAGTTCCCGGGCGGTTCCATACCGGCTGGTAGGTGCGTAAAATCCCGTGTTTTGATACCCCCAGCTTTCGTCACAGGGGTGCTCGCTGAGGGGCAGCAGTTCCACATAGTTGTAGCCCGCCTCTTTTAGGTAAGGGGCCAGCAGCTCTCCCACTTCATCGTAGCGGTACCAGTTTGCTTTCTCGGGGCTGGGCTTCCTCCAGGAGCCCAGGTGCAGCTCGTAGATGTTCACCGGCCTGTCATAGGAAGCGCTCCGCTGTGCCATCCATTCCTGGTCGGAAAAAGAGTATTCTCCCAGGTCCCGAAGGATGGACCGGTGGTTTGGCCGCAGCTCCATGCCAAAGCCGAAGGGGTCGCAGTGGTCCTGAAAGCCGCCGTTTTGGGCGTAAACTCTGTACTCATACGCCTCTCCCGCCCGAATCCCCCGAAGGGCCAGCTGGTAAAAGTTCCCATCGGCAATTTTCTCCATGGGCAGCTCTTTCCCCTGAATCAGCAGGCTTATGCCTTGAGCGCTGGGAGCAAAGGTGCGGAACACAGCCCCCTCCTCTGTCACATGTCCCCCCAGCCACTGGTAGGCGTCAAAGGCTTTGCCCGTATAGAAATCATACAGCTTCAAAAAATGACCCCCTTACAAATAATTGACTATCGTCTATTATTTTGCTATGATTTCATTGTAAACAGGGGGAAGGGCCCCGTCAATTTTCAATTTTCAGGAAATGTCCACTATTTGACTTTTTGAGAGAAAGGACAACTGCCATATGGATCTGCGCGAGAAAAAAACACTGCGGGCCATCCGCACCGCGTTTTTGCAGCTGCGGGGCCAAAGGCCCTTGGAAAAAATCACCGTTAAAGAGCTGTGCGAGCTGGCGGAGATCAGCAAGGCCACTTTTTATATCCACTACCGGGATCTATATGACCTGTCAGAGCGGCTGCAAAAGGAGGCGGTGGCAGCCATTTACCACAGCATCAGCCACCCGGATTGGGCCGTCAGCTCCCCGGCGGATTTTACCCGAGAGCTTTTTGCCGCCTTTCAGTCCCAAAAGCCTTTGATTGACATTCTCTTTTCCGGAACCCAGGAATCGGTGCTTCCCAAAAGCATTGAAGCGGAGCTGCGCTCTCACATTTTTGAAACCCAGCCCGAGCTGGAAGGGAATGTCCGCTTTAGCACCCTGCTGACCTATGAGGTCCAGGGGGGCTATTACAGCTTTTTTGAGAACAGAGAGCGCTTTGGCGACAGTGCCGTGGCGGAGGAAATTGTCCGGGGCGTGCAGGCTCTTTCCCGAGAGATGGATGCAGAGCCCTCCTTTTAAGAAGGTGGAATTGCAGGGGCCTGTCATGTGCGGCTTAGAGCCCGGCGATAGACAAACCAGGACACCCCCGCCGTAAGGAGCTCTGCCAGCCAGAAGGCGTTCCACACCCCCTCCGGGCCGAAGGCACGGCTCAGCAGGAAAGCGGCAGGAAGGATGAGGACAATATACCGGCACAGGGAGATTACCAGCGAGGGCGTTCCCTTCCCCAGCCCCTCTAAGGCGCCGCAGGAGACGACGGAGACAGAGGAGACCAGAAAGCCCGCGCTGATGATGCGCAGGGCGGCCTCCCCAGCCTGAAGGGCCTCTGGGGTGTGGGTAAAGAGCCCCATCAGCCAGCCGGGAACTGCCAGGCAGAGCAGCGTGCCCAGTGCCATGATGACGGCGCACATGCACAGCACGATTCTGTAAATCTGGCTGACCCGCTTGTGCTCCCCGGCGCCATAGTTATAGCCAATGACAGGCCGCATCCCCTGGATAATACCGTTGGCAGGCAGATAGAGAAAGGTCTGCAGCTTGTAATAGATACCCAACACCAGAATGTACACCTGGGAGTAGCCTGCCAGAATGGCGTTTAGGGCGGAGATGAGCACCGAGGGAAGGGCCAGGTTCAGCGTGGCCGGAATGCCGATGGAATACAACCGCAGGGCCATGCCACTTTGGGGCAGCAGAAAGCGCTTTCGGATTCGGACCCGGATAGGCCGGGCGAAATAGACCGCCAGG
>ERZ772885.1203-NODE-1203-length-16522-cov-3.055262_pt1 | contig 16522 bp, 2 predicted proteins | sample MGYA00580580_ERZ772885 | MGnify/ENA primary metagenome ERZ772885 (study PRJEB29015, sample SAMEA2737673) | human gut metagenome | biome: human gut; feature: human-associated habitat; material: faeces | place: China | collected 2012 ...
TCCGCGGCGGAAAACCCGGCATCGACCAGCGCTTCTTCGAAATGGGGCTGAGCTCACTCGACCTCGTTACCGTCCAGAACCTGCTTGAGGGACGGCTTCACACAACCATTCCTCTTATGACGCTCCTCGAGCACACCACCATCCGCTCTCTCGCGGCCTGGGTGGACTCACAGAAGGCCAGTGCGGGATCCGGCGCATCCAGGGCTCCTGAAAAGACTCACGGAACCGTCTCCTTCAGCCGCGGCATGGGCCGCGCGGAGCAGCGCATGCGCCGGAGGATGAAAGGCCGGGACGACACCAGAATTTCAAGCAACAATTAATGCCACGCGCTCATGAGGCCCAACCACATGCAAGCAAACACGACTGAAATCCCCGAAAACGCCATCGCCGTCATCGGCATGGACTGCCGTTTTCCCAAAGCCAACAGTACGGAACAGTACTGGGACAACCTGGTGAAGGGAAAGGAGTGCATCACCTTCCTTTCCGATGACGAACTGCGCCGGGCAGGCGTCAGCGAAGAAACGATTCACAACCCGAATTACGTCAAGGCTGCCGGACTCATAGACGGCGCCGATCTCTTTGACGCCGGATTTTTTGGATACACGCCCACGGAAGCCATGCATATGGATCCCCAGCAGTGTCTCTTCCTCGAGACATGCTGGCACGCCCTGGAGGACGCGGGGTATAATCCCTATACCTACCCGGGCGCCGTGGCTGTTTTCGGCGGGACACGCCTGAGCACCTACTACGTCAACTTCATGGCCGCCGACCTCGCCGAATACGGCACGGCCCGTTTCATGCAGAGCCATATCGGCACGGACAGGGATCACCTCTGCACGCGCATCTCCTACAAGCTCAACCTCAGAGGCCCTGCCTTCACGGTGCAGTGCGCCTGCTCGACTTCCCTGGTGGCCCTGCATCTCGGCTGCCAGGGCCTCCTGAACGGCGAGTGCGACATGGCCATCGCGGGCGCGAGCGGCATCGACATTCCCCAGGAGCACGGGCATTTCTACCAGGAAGGCATGATCTTTGCCCCGGACGGCCACTGCCGCCCCTATGACGCTGCTGCCGAAGGCATTGTCTCCGGCAACGGCGTGGGCGCGGTTCTCCTGAAACGCCTCGAGGACGCCATAGAGGACCGCGACTCCATTCACGCGGTCATTCTCGGAACTGCCATCAATAATGACGGCAGTTCCAAGGTCGCCTACTCCGCCCCCAGTTTCGAGGGGCAGAGCGAGGTCATAGCCGAGGCCCTCGGCGTGAGCGGCGTGGATCCGGCCAGCATCGCCTATGTGGAAGGCCACGGCACGGGCACCTATCTGGGCGATCCCCTCGAAGTGGAGGCCCTGAACCGCATCTACTCCCATAACAACCCGAAGAAACAGTACTGCGCCCTCGGGTCCGTCAAGAGCAACGTCGGCCATCTCGAAGTGGTCGCCGGCGTGGCGAGCTTCATCAAGGCGGTCATGACCCTCAAGAAGGGCCGCATCGCTCCCACTTGCCATTACAAAACCCCGAACCCGCGCATCCATTTCGAGGAAACGCCCTTCTTCGTGAACAACACGGCCATTGACTGGCCGGCTGACATGACGCCGCGCCGCGCGGCGGTAAGCTCCTTCGGCGTCGGCGGCACCAACGCCCACGTCATCCTGCAGGAAGCACCCGCCCGCGGGGATTCCGTTAAGGCCGGCGCGGCCGCAAACCGTCTGCTCGTTCTCTCAGCCAGAGGCGAAAAGCCCCTTCGCGAGCTCGCTGAAAGCTACTGCGCTTTTCTTGACAGCGCCGGTGACAGCCTTGATCTCACGGATATGTGCAATACCACGCAGGAGGGCCGCGCGCACCACGCGACGCGTCTCGCCGTCACGGCTGAAAACCGCGCCGGATTCCGCGCGAAGCTCGGGGAAGTTCTCGAAAAGAAGGCCTGGCGCACCTCCCAGCCCGGCGACGGCGACAAAACCGTCTTCCTCTTCACCGGCCAGGGCGCCCAGCGCACGGGCATGGGAAAGGAGCTCTACGCCGTCCAGCCTGTCTTCCGCCGCGAGCTTGACCGCTGCGCCGCCCTCTTTGATCCCCTGCTTGAAAAGCCTCTCCTCGATGTCATGTGGAAGAAGGAGTACGGAGAGCTTCTGGACAACACGGCCTATACGCAGCCGGCCCTCTTCAGTATCGAGTACGCGCTGGCGAAAATGTGGGAGGCTTTGGGCGTGAAGCCCATGGCCGCCTGCGGACACAGCATCGGCGAGTACGTGGCCGCCTGTATCGGAGGCGTCTTCAGCCTTGAGGACGCCGTGAAGCTCGTCGCGGCCAGGGGCAGGCTCATCGCCACCCTGCCCGCCGGCGGCGGCATGAGCGCCCTCCTCGCCGGTGAGGAAGAAGCCATGAAGCTTCTTGAAGCCGCCGGGCGTCCTGACCGCGTCGGCATAGCCGCCTTCAACGGCTCATTCCAGACCGTTTTCACGGGTCCTCTCGAAGGCCTTGCCCGCGTCGAAGCCAAAGCAGGGGAAATGGGGCTTACCATAAAAAGCCTGCACGTTTCCCACGCGTTCCACTCCGATCTCATGGAGCCCATCCTGGACGAATTCGCGAAGGCGGCTGACGCCGTCACCTACCAGGATCCTTCCATTGTCATTGTGAGCAACGTCACCGGCCGCGCCGCCCAGCCCGGAGAAATCTCCAATGCGGGCTACTGGGTCAGGCATCTCAGGAGCACGGTGCGTTTCCTGGACGGCATCCACACCCTTGACGCCCTTGATCCGAAAGCATGGCTTGAAGTGGGGCCGAGCGGCATTCTGACCGCCCTGTGCCGCCGCGAACAGAACGCGGCCAGCACCGCCTCCTCCGCTGTTCATACGGCAAGCCTCCACGCGAGGGAATCCGAATGGCAGCAGGTGCAGACCGCTCTGGGAGACCTTTACATGGCAGGATGCCAGATCGACTGGGACGCCTTCGCCGAAGATCAGCGCTGGGGCCGCATCCATCTTCCCCTGTATCCCTTCCAGGGAACAAAGCATTTCGTGGACGACTCTTTCAGCGGCGTGGCCACGAGGAAGGCCCCCGTGGCTGCCTCTCCTGACTCGCTCTGGGAAGGTCTCTGCGGAAGCGCGGCCGCCGAATCCGGGGAAAGCCCGGATCGTCCTGACAGCGCGTCCTACGCCGGGCAGGCCGAAATGGTCGAAAAACTCTGCGCCGGTTACTCGTCCGAGGCACTCACGAAGCTCGGCGCCTTCGCAGACGGAAAATTCCGTACGCCGGAGGAAATCGCCGCGGCCATTCACCTCCCCGCGGGACTCGATCAGCTCCTTACCCGCCTTCTCGGCGACCTTGTTGAGAACGGTCTGCTCAAAAGGGACGGGAAAGGCCGTTACGGCTCTCCCGCGAGTCCGGATCTGACCATCCGTTCCGTAGTTGACACTCTGGTTGCCAGACAGAACGCGACAAATCAAAGCAAATAACAAAGCGGAGATATATAATGCCCAACCAGTCAGAAACAGCAGACAATAAGGATTTCATCGCGGCCAACCTGCCACTGCTTTCTTTTATGAAGCACTGCGGGGAGAGCCTCGGCGGCATCCTCGGAGGAACGCAGGACCCGAGGGAAGTGATGTTTCCCGGAGGCAGCTCCGACGCCGTTGAAAAGGTTTATCAGGACACCCCCCAGAGCCGCTACTACAACGGCATCATGGCGAAAGCCCTGAAGTCCGTAGTGGACGCCCTTCCCTTTGACCGGAAGATTTCCATCCTTGAAATCGGCGCGGGCACGGGCGGCACCACCTCCGCCCTCCTGCCCGTCCTTCCGCCAGAGCGCACGCGCTACGTCTACACGGATATTTCCCCCATTTTCACGGCCAAAGGGCAGGAGCGTTTCTCCGGATTTCCCTTCGTCGAATACCGCACCCTGGACGTGAGCCGCGATCCCCTGCAGCAGGGATTCGGGGAAAGAGAATTCGATATTGTCGTATGCTCCAACATCCTGCACGCGACCCCCGATATCACCCAGTCCGTGAAGAACATCCGCACGCTGCTCGCCTCGCGCGGCCTGCTTCTTCTCCGTGAAATCACCCTTCCGCGTCCCGCCCTGGGTTTCGAAATCTCGTTCGGATGCCTCCTCGGCCAGATACATGATCAGGATTTCCGCGGCATCAATCCCTTCCTTACCCCGGAACGCTGGCATGATCTCCTCACGGAAACCGGCTTTGACAGGACCGCGTGCTACCCCGATCCTAAGGATAAGGCCCTTGATGAGCACATCATCATCGCCCGCAGCTCCGGTGAGGGACGCGAAGCCTTCAGCACGGAAATGATTACCGCTTCCGAAGCCTCCGAAGGAGAACCTTCCGGCACGGACACGGGACATATCCTGCTCGGACGCCGCCTCGCCTCCCCGCTCGCGACGGCCCAGTACACCTCTCTCGTGAGCGGCGAACGCCAGCCCTTCCTCGCGCAGCACCAGGTATTCAAAAATATCGTCGTCCCCGGCACCGCGCATTTTGATCTCGCCGCCGCGGCCGGCATGAATTACTTCGGCTGCGATGAAGTGAGCCTCGAAAACGTGGTTCTCCGCGAAGCCCTCATGCTCGATGACGGCGCCCGCAGGGTTCAGGTTCTCGTGAATCCGTCTGACGGCGGCGCGGATTTCGAAATCTACAGCAGAAACGCGGCTGACACGGAGGGCGGCTGGCATATGCACGTGTCCGGCCAGGTTGCTCCCCTGCAGAGCGCCGCGGGCGCGCACGTTAATCTGAAGAATCTCACCCGGGGCGGCCGGGATATTGATATCAACGCCTTCTACACGAAGTTCGATTCCTACGGAACCGTTCATTACGGTCCCATCTTCCGCGGTCTGCGCCATCTCTGGCGCACGGATGACGGCGCCATCGCCGAGGTGAGCCTGGACTCCCAGGAAGCGCGCCGGGGCGGCGGATTCATTGTCCATCCCGCCGTGCTCGACAGCTGCCTGCAGAGCATGGTCGCCGCCATGGGCGCCGATGACAGCGATCCCAACGGCGAGGGATTCATGCCCTTCAGCGTTGAGCGCATCAACTTCTACGGCAAAGCTCCGGAGACGGTCTGGTGCCGCGCTGTCATGAAGGAAGGCGATTCCTTCAAAAAGGAAATGTTCCAGGCGAGCTTCAGCATCTACACTCCTGACGGCACGCCGGTCTGCGACATCATCAACCTGACCATGCGCCGCACCAACAGGAACACGCTTGACCAGATCCGGGCCGGACAGCAGAGCGCCGATATCTGCTACGACATCGTCTGGCGTCAGATCGCCGCGCCTGAAAAACACGACATGAAAGGTCACTGGCTCATCCTCGCCGGCCGCGATATGAACTTTGCCAGAGCCATTTCTGACGAAATCACCCGTGACGGCGGCACCTGTGAGATGGCTGTCTGCGCGGGTGAAGACGCCCCTGACGGCATTCAGGCCATAGCTCCCGACAGCCCGGAGGCTTTCAGAGACCTCGTCTCTGCCTTCAGCGCGAAGGAAGACGCCAGGGGTATCCTCTACCTCTGGGCCCCTGACTGCACGGTGCCCGACTTCACCGGAAAGAACGGCGAAGCCCCCTTCAAGACCCATACGGCCGAAGCCTTCCTCTTCCTCGCCCAGGCTCTCGCGGCCTGCGGCGCGTCTTCAAAAATCCGCCTCGCCGCTGTCACCTGCCAGGCGCAGGCTGTGCGCGCCGCGGATCAGCCCGTTCCCACGCAGAGCCTTGTCTGGGGCCTCGAGAAATCCGTGGCCATGGAACTCGGACAGATTTCTCCCTTCATCATCGACCTCGATCCCGTGGCGGAACTTGCTTCCCAGGCCGCCACGCTGTGCGCCGCGGCCGGCGCCCGCGGCTGGCATGAGGACAAGGCTGCCGTGAGAAACGGCGTCTTCTACTCACCGCGCCTCGTGCGCGCCGCCCACGAAGCTCCGGCCAGAACCCCGAAGGTTCTTGAAAAGCCCGAAGGCAGCTACGAAGTGGAAGTCCTCGGCGGCGGCCTTGAAAACATCGCCGTGAAGCCCCTCACCCGCCACGCGCCCAAACCCGGCGAAATCGAAATCGCGGTTGAAGCCTACGGCCTCAATTTCCAGAACGTCATGTCCGCCATGGGCGTCACCAGCCAGATGAAGAGCATGGTGCTTGACTGCGCCGGCACTGTCACCGCCATCGGCGAGGGCGTCACCCGCTTCGCTCCCGGCGACAGGGTCTTCACCACGACCTACGGTCAGTTCGCTTCCCACCTCTACGCCCGCGAGCTCTTCACTGCTCCCATTCCGAAGGGCTTCAGCGCCGTTGAGGCATCCTGCATCCCCACGGTCTTCATGACCTCCTGGCATTCCCTCATCGAAGTGGCCGGCCTGAAGAAGGGCGAGCGCGTCCTCCTGCATTCCGCCACCGGCGGCATCGGACAGTCCGCCATTCAGATCGCCAGGGCCGTGGGCGCCGAAATCTATGCCACTGCCGGCACGGAACGCAAACGCGGCCTGCTCCGCTCCTGGGGCATAAAACACGTCTATTCCTCCCGCACCGCGGATTTTGAGAAGGAGATTCTCAGAGATACCGGCGGTGAGGGCGTACACGTGGTCCTGAACTTCCTCGTGAAGGATCTCTGCGATGCCGGCATGCGCTGCCTCGTTAAGGGCGGCCGCTTCGTGGAAATCGGCAAGACCGACGTGCGCACCCCCGAAGAAGTGAAGGCCGTGCGCGATGACATTGCCTACACGGCGGTCGACCTCGTGAAGATCGGCCAGAAGGACGAAAACAGGCTGCGCGAAATCTTCACGGGCTGCATGGAAGGCTTCAGAAAGGGCTTCTACCATCCGCTCACGCACCGCGTCTTCACTATGGATTCCGTCGCTGAAGCTTTCAGGTACATGCTTGAAGGCCGCCATACCGGCAAGGTTGTCGTGAGGAACGTGTTCGTTCCGGGTGACACTGGCATCCGCCATGACGCGTCCTACGTCATCACGGGCGGCATGAGCGATGTCGGCCTCGCCCTTGCCCAGCATCTCGCCGAACGCGGCGCGGGCAGGATCTGGCTCCTTGGCCGCCATCTGCCTGAAGCCGGTTCCCATCAGGAGGGACAGGTTGAAAAAATCCGGGCCGCAGGCTGTGACGCCAGGCCGCTCACCTGCGACGTAACCGACTTTGACGCCATGAAGGCCGCCTTCGGCGAAATGACAGCCCAGGAGGACATGCCCATCCGCGGCGTCTTCCACCTCGCCGGCTTCCTTGACGACGACGCCATCGAAAAGCTTACCTGGGATCGCTTCAATGCCGTTCTTTCCCCGAAGGTTGACGGCAGCTGGTTCCTGAACGAGCTGACCCGTGACATGCCCCTCGACCACTTCGTGGTCTTCTCATCCATCGCCTCCGTCTTCGGCACGCACGGTCAGGCCAACCACGTGGCCGCCAACACGTTCCTCGACGCGCTCATCGCCTCCCGCAGGGCGGACTTTCTGCCCGGCCTCTCAGTCAACTGGGGCGCCTGGGGCGAAATCGGCACGGTCGTGAGGCTCGGCATACTTGACCGTATCCGCCGCCAGGGCGTTGAAGGCTTCGATACAGCCACAGGTCTCGCTCTTCTCGACGCCTTCATGAGCAGCGGCGCCACGCGCAAGGTCGTGACGCGCATGGACTGGAATAAAATGCTCCCGCTCCTCAGGGCCACGTCCGGCGCCGCCATGTTCGATGAGATCAGGGGCAGGGTCAAAGCCGGTGAAAAGAAGGCTGAAAAAGCTTCCACCAGCAGGCTCGCCGAAGAAATGCGCGCCCTGCCCATGGATGAGCGCCTCACGAGGATGCGCGCTTACCTGAGAAAGGAAATATCCGGATTCCTGCGCATCAGCGAGGATACCATCCCCGATGACGTCAACCTGACGAGCCTCGGCATGGATTCCCTGATCAGCCTCGACCTCTTCCAGCGCATCAGCCGCGACCTCAAAATCCGCATCGCGCCTCATGAGGTTTCCGCGCGTCCCACAGTCCAGGCCATGGCCGAGAAATTTGCCCATGACCTCGGTCCGGACACGGCCGGAGAAACCAAAAAACCTGAAAAGGAAAATGAAGCGGATTCGCCCCTTTCCGGTCTCCTTGTCCCGGATCCGGAGCACGCCTGCGATCCCTTCCCCCTCTCCGATATGCAGCAGGCTTACTGGATCGGCCGCGGCAGCGACGGCCTCGCCCTGGGCGGCGTCAGCTGTCACTTCTACTTCGAGGCTGAAGCCCAGAATATCGACTACGACCGCTACGAGAAGGCCTGGAACGAGCTCATCGCCCGCCAGCCTATCCTGCGCACCGTCATCCTTGACAGCGAGCATCAGCAGGTTCTCGCCAAGGTTCCGCCTTACGTCATTCCCCGCCACGATCTGCGGGGGCTTTCCGGCAGGGAGGTGGAAGAAAAAATCCAGGCCATGCGCGCGGAAATGTCCCACGAAGTCGTGGCTGTGGACAAATGGCCGAACTTCCGTATCGAAATCACCGAACTTTCCGATACGGTCTGCCGCCTGCACTTCAGCTTTGACCTCATGCTCTGCGACTTCCACGGCATCAGCCTCCTTCTGCACGAACTCGGCGAGATTTACGCCGGACGCGGGGCAAAACTGCCAAAGATGGAAATCACCTTCCGCGACTACCGCCTGGCCGAAGAGCGTTACCGCAAAACGAAGACTTTCGAACGCGACCGCAGATACTGGCTGGACCGCATCGACAGCCTGCCCGAAGCTCCCAGGCTTCCCCTGGCTGTCAAGCCCTCGGCCCTCACGCATACCGAGTTCAGACGCCTCATGAAGACGATCGACAAAGGCGTGTGGCAGTCCCTCAGGAAGAAAGGTGAGGCAAGAGGACTCACGCCCACGGCCATCACGCTTGCCGCCTTCGCCGAAGTGCTCGGCCTGTGGAGCGCCGACCGGAAGTTTACCCTCAACCTCACGCTGTTCAACCGCCTGCCCATGCACAGGCAGGTCAACGAGCTCGTGGGCGAGTTTACCTCCAACACGCTTCTCGCCGTGGATCTGGATGAGGGAACAGGTTTCGAAAATATGGCCGGACGCCTCTGGAGCAGGCTCTGGGACGATATGGGGCACCGCTCCTTCAGCGGTATCCGCGTTCTGCGTGAAATGAGCCGGCGCCGCGGCAGCGCAGCCGGTATTATGCCTATCATTTTCACGAGCATCCTCTCCATGGAATCCAAAGGCGATGCTTTCGCCCTCGGCGGGCTTGGCCGCGAGGTCTGCAGCATCTCCCAGACGCCGCAGGTCTGGCTTGACCATCAGCTCTTCGAGGTTGACGGCGCTCTCAGGCTCGTCTTCGACTTTGTGCCGGAACTCTTCCCCAGGGGCATGATTGAAGACATGTTCAATGCCTATGCAGACTTCCTGACCCGCCTCGCCGGCGACGAAAGCCTCTGGGACAGCATCGCCCCTGTCAGGGCCCCTGAAGCCCAGCTCGCCATCCGCGCGAAAGTCAACGACACGGCCATGGAACTCGGCGCGGGGCTCATGTACGCGCCCTTCCTGAAACAGGCCGCTGACCATCCCGGAGCCTGTGCCGTCATCGGCAGAAACAGGGTTCTCTCCTACGGCGAACTGGAAGAAATAAGCCGCGCCTTGGCCCTTCAGCTCAGGGAGAAGGGCGTCGGCCGCGGTGATCGCTGCGCCATCCTGCTTCCCCATGGCTGGCAGCAGATCGCAGCCTGTCTCGGCATTCAGCGCGCCGGCGCGGCCTACCTGCCCCTCGATCCGGCCCAGCCCGAAAACCGCATCGGAGAAATTCTCGCCGATGCCGGCGTGAAGGCGGTCATTGGCAGAAAGTGCGCCGCTCCCGAAGGGACGGTCTTCCTCTCCGTCAATGACACCCTGAAGGCGTCTGACGGCGCTGTCTGTCCTGAAAACGCGGCCAGGCCGGAAGATCCCGCCTACATCATCTACACCTCAGGTTCCACCGGAAAGCCCAAGGGCGTCGTGATTTCCCACAAAGCCGCCATGAACACGATTCTTGACGTCAACCGCCGTTACGGCGTGACCAGCCAGGATCGCGTTCTCAGCGTGTCACGGCTCTCCTTCGACCTTTCGGTGTACGACATCTTCAGCCTTCTCTCAGCGGGCGGCACCGTTGTCGTTCCCGATGAGGACGAACGTCTTGAGCCCCAGTCCTGGCTTACCCTCATCCGCGCGCATGGCGTGACCCTCTGGAACACGGTTCCCGCTCTCGGTCAGATTCTCTGTGACGCCGTGGAGGAGGAAAACGGCGCGCCCCTCCCGCTTAAACTCGCCATCTTCAGCGGCGACTGGATCCCCAGGGATCTGCCGGCGAAACTGAAGAAGAACATCCCCGGCCTGAAGGTCATGGCCATGCGCGGCGCCACGGAAGCCTCCATCTGGTCCAACCTGCAGAAGGTCACGTCCGTTCCGGAAAGCTGGCACAGCATTCCCTACGGCAGGCCCCTCAGCAACCAGGGATACCTCGTGCTTGACGAAGACATGAGTCCCTGCCCGGACTGGGTCACAGGCGACCTCTATATCACGGGCCGCGGCCTCGCGCGGGGCTATCTCAATAATCCCGGCCTGACGGAGAAGTCCTTCTTCAGGCATCCGGTCACGGGAGAGCGCCTCTACCGCACGGGCGACCTCGGTCGCTACTGGCCGGACGGAACGCTTGAGTTCATGGGACGCAGCGACAGTCAGGTCAAGGTGAACGGCTTCCGCGTGGAGCTTGAGGAAATCGAAAGCGCCATGCGCCGCTGTCCCGGCGTGAAGAACGCCGCGGCCGCAGTCGTGAGCGGCCGCGAGGGCAGCAGGCTGGTTGGTTTCGCAGCCATGGAAGGCGCGGATGAGACGCCGGCCGAGACGCCGGAAGAATACGCGGCCCGCAGCAGGGCCATGCGGGAGGCTGGAATTACCCTCATCGACGAAACCGATCGCCTCACCTTCAAACAGGCGGGGCATAACCTGCGGCAGGATCTCTCCAGCCTGCCACGGGTGAGCATGGGCTCAGACGGGGACAGGACAGGGGAACTCTTTTCGCGGCGCATCTCCTCCCGCCGCTTCCTGTCCGTCCCCGTCCCGGGCACTGCTTTCCCGGCGCTCATCCGCTCCCTCATGGGGTTAAGCGTGCCGGAATGGCCTACTGTCCGGCACCGTTACGGTTCCGCGGGCTGGACGTACGCTGTCCAGGCCTATGTCATCATCCGTCCCGGACGCGTGGAAGGTTTCCCGGACGGGGGCGCCTTCTACTATCATCCTCTTGAAAACGCGCTGGTCCGCCTTGGCCCGTGTCCTGAGGACGCGGCTGACGCGTTCCCCTCCCACAACAGGGAAATCTTTGAAAGCAGCGCCTTCGCCATCATCCTGGCCGCGGACATGGACGCCATCCGCCCGGTCTACGGAAACAGATCCGATGATTTCGTCCTCATCGAGGCCGGCCTCATGAGCCAGCTTCTGGAGGAGACGGCCATGCCCAATTCTCTCGGGCTCTGCCAGATCGGCGCTGTGGACTACGGGCGCTTCGCTGATGTCTTCCGCCTCGGGCCCTCTCACCGCTGCCTGCACTGCCTCATCGGCGGCGCGGTTGAGCGCGGGAAAAACTGGAAATTCACGGATGCCATGTACGAGTCCCTCGGAGAAAACGCGCCCGGATCCGGAACCGCGGATCCCGAAAAAATCCGCGGGCTCCTCTCACAGTGGCTTCCCGGATACATGGTGCCGCACACCATCCTGACCCTGCCGGCCATTCCGCTCACGTCCAACGGCAAGGTGGATCGCAGAAAACTGGTGTCCCTGGCCGAAGCCGGCGTTAAGGCTGCCGTCTTCACGCCGCCCGAGGGCGAGGGAGAGACGAAGCTCGCCGCTCTGGCTGAGAAGGTGCTCGGACGCGAAAACATCGGCGCCCTGGACAACTTCTTTGACCTCGGAGCGACATCCCTGCAGCTCGTGCTTTTCCAGCGCCGCGTCAGCGAAATGCTCTCAAAACCCGTGGCCATCACGGACATCTTCGCGCATCCCAACATCAGGGACCTCGCTGCCTTCCTCTTTGGGAAGACCGATTCCACGGATGAGGCCCTGACCGATGCGGGAGCAAGGGGCGCGCGCCGCAGGATGAAGCGCCGTGCCGCGCGCCGCGCAGCCGGATCTGATTCTACAGGACAGAATGTCGACAAACAGTAAGTGGCAGCAGGCGCTGCCGGGTGGAATTCATGATTGATAAAAACGACGTACTTGAAAATGGCATCGCCATTGTCGGCATAAGCTGCCGCTTCCCCGGTGCCCGGAGCCTCAGGGAATACTGGGACAACCTCTGCAGGGGAAAGGTCAGCGTGACCTTTCCGGACAGGGAAACCCTCGCTGAAGCCGGCGTCAGCCGTGAGCTTCTGGAGGATCCCTCCTACGTGCGGGCCTTTTACGGCCTCAGCGATACTGAAATGTTTGACACCGCGTTCTTTGGCTACGCCGGGAGCGAGGCGGAAAAGATAGATCCACAGCAGCGTATGTTTCTTGAATGCTGCTGGGAAGCTCTGGAAGACGCCGGTTATTCTCCCCTGCCCGGATCCGGTCTTGACAGAAAGAGCGTGGGCATGTTCGGCGGCTGCCGCATCAGCACCTATCTGAACCAGGTGTACCATGGCATGCGCCCGGGCGGCGGAGCGGAAGCCTTCCAGTGCCTCGTGGGCAATGACAAGGACTATCTGTGCACGCGCGTGTCCTACAAGCTCAACCTGCACGGACCCAGCATCAGCGTGCAGTCCGCCTGCTCGAGCTCGCTCGCGGCCCTGCATCTCGCCTGCGACAGCCTGCGTCAGGGAGCCTGCGACATGGCTCTCGCCGGCGGCGCGGCAGTGGACGTGCCCCAGGGACGCGGCTATCTCTGGCAGAAGGGCATGATATTCTCCCCGGACGGATACTGCCGTCCCTTTGACAAAAACGCCTCGGGCACGGTCTTTTCCGGCGGCGTCGGCGTTGTGGTTCTGAAACGTCTTGAGGACGCCCTGGCTGACCGCGACGACATCTACGCCGTTGTCATGGCCTCGGCCATCAACAACGACGGCGCGCGCCGCGTTGGCTACACGGCTCCCGGCGAATATGGCCAGACCGCGGTCATCGCAGAGGCCATTTCCCTCGCGGGCATTTCGCCGCGCGACATCGGCTACGTGGAAACGCACGGCACGGGCACGGCCATCGGCGATCCCATAGAGTTCGCAGCCCTGAAAAAGGTATTCGGCAGGTCCACGTCAGACAGGAACTTCTGCGCCCTCGGCGCGGTCAAGGCCAATATCGGCCACGCCGACGCAGCCGCGGGCATAGCCAGCCTCATCAAGGCGGCCATGGCCGTGAAGACGGGCGTCATCCCCCCGAACCCGCTTTTCACGGAGGCCAATCCCGCCATCAGCCTGCAGGACAGCCCCTTCTATATCAATACCGGGCTGACCGGCTGGAAGGACAGTTCCGCTCCCAGGGCGGCCGGCGTCAGCTCATTCGGCATCGGCGGCTCAAACGCCCACGTTCTTCTTGTGGAGCCTCCGGCGCGCACGTCTTCCCGGATGCCGGTTTCCCAGCCGGATCTTTTTGTCCTGTCCTCGCGCAACGAGTCCATGCTGCGCGCCATGGCCGGACGCATGGCCGTCAGACTGAAGGAAGGCGTTCCGCTCGCCGATTTCTGCTACACGGCCCGCGCCGGCCGGAGTTCTGACCGCTGCCGCATGGCTCTCATGCGCGGAAAGGAAGACGTTCTCGCGAAAGATCTCGAACGCTTCTCCAGGGGAGAAACGCCGGAAGGACTCCTCCTCGCCGACAACGTGAAGAGCGCGGGACTGGAATCCTCATCAGCACCGAAAACGCCTGACAACGCGGCCCTCGCCTGGATAGCCGGCGAACCGGGCGCGCTCAGCCTGGTGCAGAAGGAGGCCTTTGACAGGGGGGCTTCCCTGGTTCATCTGCCGGGAACGCCCTTCCAGAGGAAACGCTGCTGGCCCCGCAGGGAAGCCAGCGTGGAGAATATGAGGGAAAAACTGCGGCATCCCGTGCTGAAGAGCCGTTTCGCCGCACCCGGCGGTCCCGTCTTCTATGAAGGCGTTCTGACGGGCGATGCCCTCGCGTCACTGCTCGATCACAAAGTACGCGGCACGGCCATCGCTCCGGCCAGCTTCTTTATCGAGCTCATGACCACGGCCGGCCGCAGGGAATCTGGCCGCGGCGCGGTCCTGACCGGGTTCCGCATCCTTTCGCCCCTTATGCTTGAAGACGGGAAAGACGTCTTCTTTGAACTCACGGCCTCGCCCGTCTCCGGACGGGATGATCTCAGGCTGGAACTTTTCGCTTCTGAGGAATCCGGAAGTGCCGGATCCTGGAAGCGTATCGCCCAGGCCACGGCCGAGGCGGGAAACGGGCTCCCCGCTTTTGACGCACCAGGAGCGGAAGCGTTCCCTGAAAGCGTTGATACAGGGGCCTATTATGACGCCATGCACGGGCTGGGCGTTGACTACGGTCCGTCTTTCAGGCTCATCAGAAAAATTACCAGGAATCAGGGCGGGACCTGCCTCGAAGTGCAGGGAACGGGAAACGGCTGGAACTGGCAGCCCGCCCTCCTGGACGCCTGCCTGCAGGGCGTCCTGGCCTGTGTCCCGGAGGAGAAGCGCGGAAAAGGACGCGTTTTCGTACCCTCCGGGGCGCAGGAAATCATTCTCGCTGAGAAACAGCGCGCGGACATGCGCGCGTATCTCGAAATCGCCGATCCGGACGCTCTTAAAAAAAGTGATGTTCGCCGGTTCGGCGTGAATGTCTCCATTACGGACAGCGCCGGCGCCCCGCTCGGAATCATCCGGGGTCTCGCCGTCAGCGAACTGTCCGCGGAAGCCGGTGAGCAGGCGCGGCAGGATGCCCTCTCCAGCCGGCTTGAGTACCGTATCGGCTGGGCGGATGCGGACGTCCGCAGGGCCGTGCCTGCCGGGTCATGGCTCCTTCTCGGCGACAAAGGCACGGCCGCCGATACGGTTGAAAAAATTCTCCTGGCAGCCGGATGCGCGGTGGCACGCGCCGGCTTTGAAGAGCGGGCAGGTCTTCCTTCCCTCCTGTCCGCCCTTCCGGCCGGGAAAGGCGGCCGTCACGTTGTCCTCGCCTGGCCGCTCGGCGGAGGCGCTGACCTCGGCGAAATTATGGAGCGCGGCGTTCTGGCCGTTCTCGATATCGTCCAGTCCGAAATGAAAGGAGGCGGCCAGCTCGACATCGTCTGCCTTACCTCCGGGGCCTTCGGTCCGGCTGGTTCCGAAAGCGCGGGGGATGAGCGTCATCCCGGGCAGGGCATGCTCTGGGGCATGGCTCCTGTCGTGAATATGGAGATGCAGGACATGAAGGCCCGCGTCATCGACGTGGACGCCGGCGCGGACGGAGAGATACTCGCCTCTGTCCTTGCGCAGGGAATGTCCGGAAATCTTCTCTCCATCAGGGGCGGACATGTCTGGGAACCCCGTCTCTCCGGCGCCAGAGAGCGGAGAGAAGAAAAAACCAGGGCTCTCGTCATGGAGGGGAAGGGGCTTGACGCCCTCGCCTGGGAGGAACTGACGCGCAGAGCCCCGGGCGAAGGAGAAGTGGAAGTGGCCGTAGAGGCCTCAAGCCTCAATTTCCGCGACGTCATGATGGCCATGGGCATCTATCCCGGCGCTGTGACGGCCATCGGAAGCGACGGCGCCGGCCGCGTCACGGCAGTCGGCAGCGGTGTCACGGGACTGCATCCCGGCGACAGGGTCGCTCTGGCCGCGTTCGGCTGCCTCAGGTCGCACGTCACGCTGCCCGCTCCCATGGTCTGCCGCATTCCCGATTCCCTCGGCATCGAGCAGGCGGCCGGACTCCCTGTGGCCTACATCACGGCCTGGTACGGACTCATGGAGCTCGCTCACGTGAAAGCGGGCCAGACCGTGCTCATCCATGCCGCCTCTGGCGGCGTGGGACTCGCGGCCATGTCCATCTGCCGCAGGGCCGGGGCGCGGATTTTCGCCACGGCCGGCAATGACAGAAAGCGCGCCCTTGTCAGGGAACAGGGCGCGGAACTTGTCATGGACTCGCGGAGCGCGGGCTTCGCGGAAGAGGTAATGAAGGCGACGCAGGGCCGCGGCGCTGACGTGGTGCTGAACTCCCTGACCGGAGAGCTCCAGGAACTTTCCCTGAATCTCGTCCGCGACGGCGGCACATTTATCGAACTTGGCAAGAGCGGCGTGCGCCCGCTTGGGAATCTTGACAACAGCCTCGGCACCATGCGCTACTTCCCCGTGGATCTGGTGGTCCTCGGCGATACAGAGCCTGAGCTCATGGCCGGGATCTTCAGCCGTGTCATCAGGGACTGCGCGGAAGGGCGTCTTGACCTCCTCCCCGTGCGCTCCTTCGATATTGACGACTACAAAGCCGCCTTCCGCTTCATGCTCGCCACGCGGCACACCGGCAAAATCGTCCTCCGCTGGCCCGGAATCAGGGAACCCCTTACCGCGGACGGCTGCGAGCTCATCACGGGCGGCCTCGGTGATCTCGGCCTGAGTCTCGCGCGGGCCC
>ERZ772885.1210-NODE-1210-length-16431-cov-14.632816_pt1 | contig 16431 bp, 14 predicted proteins | sample MGYA00580580_ERZ772885 | MGnify/ENA primary metagenome ERZ772885 (study PRJEB29015, sample SAMEA2737673) | human gut metagenome | biome: human gut; feature: human-associated habitat; material: faeces | place: China | collected 2012 ...
CTGCAGCGCCTCGGCCTGCCCGGCTGCGCCATGGCAGTGCCCGACGCGCCGGGGGCGTTCCAGGTGCGGTATGAGCTGACAGGCAGCCCGCTTATCAGTGTGCTGATTCCCAACAAGGACCACACCGACGACCTGGACCGCTGCCTGACCAGCCTGTACCAAAACGCCGGGTACGATAACTTTGAGGTCATTGTCATCGAGAATAACTCCACCGACCCCGCCACCGAGGCCTACTACCAGACCATCCCCAGCCGGTTTGCCCGCTGCAAGGTGGTGCGGTATCAGGGGACGTTCAACTTCTCGGCCATCAACAATTTTGGCGCGCAGTTCGCTGACGGCGAGCACCTGCTGCTGTTGAACAACGACATTGAGGTGCTTTCCCACGACTTTTTACGGGAACTGCTCAGTTACAGCCAGCGGCCCGACGTGGGCGCGGTGGGCGCAAAGCTCTACTACCCGGACGACACCATCCAGCACGCCGGTGTGCTGATGGGCATCAACGGCAGCGCGGGCCACAGCCACAAGAGCTATCCCCGCACCGCCGTGGGCGACATGTACCGCCTGGTCACCACCCAGGACTACATGGCCGTTACCGGCGCCTGCCTGATGACGAAAACCGCGCTGTACCGTGCCAACGGCGGCCTGGACGAGGAAAAGTTTGCCGTCGCCTACAATGATGTGGACTACTGTTTAAAGCTGTGGCAGCGCGGCCTGCTGAATGTCTATACCCCCCGCGCCGAGGCTTACCACTACGAAAGCAAGAGCCGAGGTCTTGACACGTTAAGTGAGAACGCCAAGCGCTATGAGCGGGAAAAGGCCAACTTCTACGCCAAATATAAACAGTATATCGACAATTACGACCCCTACTACAACCCGCATTTCAATAACCTGTTTGAGAATTTCGGCTTGAAATGATGTGAGCCCCATGGCAATACATCGACACCAACCCGCAAAACCGGCACAAAGACTGTTTTTATAAGGAGCCACCACCATGAGCCTGGAAACGAAACGCATCAAGGAACTGTTCGGCTATGCGCGCACCCTGACGAAGGAACAGGGCGTCGGTGTGATGGCGGCCCGGGCGGCAGGGTTCTTTAAGCGGCGGTTCTTCGGCAAAAAGGCCCGCTACCTGCCCGCCAAGCAAACGCTGGACACCCAGCGTGCGGACGCCGGGCAAAACGCCAAAAACTGGCCGGTTATCAGCATTTTGACGCCGCTGTACAACACACCGCCGCAATTCCTGCAGCAATTTCTGGACAGCGTGCAGGGCCAGACGTCCCCCAACTGGCAGTTGGTGCTGGTCGATGCCAGCGATGCGGCTTACACCGACGTGGAGCGCACCGTGCAGGCCCGCGCGGCATCCGACCCGCGCATTGTCTACCGCAGGATTGAAAATAAGGGCATCGCCGCCAACACCAATGAGGCCGCCAAGCTGGCCACCGGCACCTACCTGGCGCTGGCCGACCATGATGACATGCTGGCTCCTCACGCCGTCTACTGCATGGGCAAGCTGCTGGCTGAGACCGGCGCGGACTTCGCCTACAGCGACGAGGCCTTGTTTGAGAAGACCCCCGAACACCCCCGCGTGGGCCACTTCAAGCCCGACTACGCGCCGGAATACCTGATGGCCGTCAACTACATCTGCCATTTGGCGGTGTTCAAAAAAGAATTGTTCGAAGCCGTGGGCGGCGAGCGCCCGGAGTGTGACGGCGCCCAGGATCATGACCTTTTCCTGCGGCTTATCGATGAAATGCAGCGCCGCGACCCTGCCGCCAAGCCGGTGCATGTCCCGCAGGTGTTGTACTACTGGCGGGTGCATGCGGCCTCCACCAGCGGCGGCACCGGGGCTAAGCCCTACGTGGAAGCGGCCGCCCGTAAGGCGGTGGCCGACCATCTGGCCGCTACCGGCCGCCACGGCACTGTGGAGCCGGGCAAATTCCCCGGCACCTGCCATGTGGTGTGGGACCTGCCAGACCCGGAGCCGCTGGTTTCGATCTTGATTCCCAACAAGGACCACACCGATGATTTGGAGAAGTGCCTGCACAGCATCTACGCCAAAACGACCTACGAAAACTTCGAGGTCATCGTCATCGAGAACAACTCCACCGACCCCGCCACCTTCGACTACTACAAGCGCATCCCCGAACGGTACGACAACGCCCGGGTGGTCATGTACAGGGGCGGGTTCAACTTCAGCCGCATCAACAACTTTGGCCGCAAATATGCGGCAGGCAAGTACCTGCTGCTGCTCAATAACGACATCGAGGTTATTGGCGGCGACTGGCTGACCCAGATGGCAGGGGAGTGCGCCCAGCCCGGCGTGGGCATCTGCGGCGCGATGCTTTACTACCCCGACGACACCATCCAGCACGCGGGCATCATCACCGGGCTGGGCGGCTACGCGGGCCACAGCCACAAATACCACAAGCGCGGCGGCAGCGGGTATATGTTCCGCCTGGCCACTGTGCAGGATTTCTCCGCCGTGACCGCCGCCTGCCTACTGGTGCGCACCGCTGTGTACGACAGCGTCCACGGTTTGGACGAGGAGTTTACCGTCGCCTACAACGATGTGGACTTCTGCCTGCGGGTGCGGGATGCGGGCTGGCGCATCGTCTGGACGCCCTACGCCGAGCTGTACCACCACGAGAGCAAGTCCCGCGGCTCGGACGAGAACGACCCGGCAAAAAAGGCGCGCTTTGACGCCGAGCATGACCGTCTGTACGCGGTGCATGGCAAGGAGAACATCCTCCATGACCCCTACTACAGCCCGTCCCTCTCGCTGGATTACGAGGACTTCCGCGAGAGCGGCGACCTGCGCCACCTGAAATAACAGTTGAAGATCCAATAAAAAATCCCCTGCAGCGTAAAACTGCGGGGGATTTACTGTTGCCTGTTAAAAATTACTTGGTGCCGAAGATACGGTCGCCGGCGTCGCCCAGGCCGGGCACGATATAGCCGTTCTCGTTCAGCTTCTCATCCAGGGCGCCGACGTAGATGTCGACGTCGGGGTGAGCCTCATGCAGAGCCTTCAAACCCTGGGGAGCGGCCACCAGGCCGATGAACTTGATGTGCTTGGCACCACGCTTCTTGATCTGGGCGATGGCATCGCAGGAGCTGCCGCCGGTTGCCAGCATCGGATCCAGAACAAAGACCTCGCGCTCGTTGATGTCGCTGGGCAGCTTGCAGTAATACTCGACGGGCTCCAGGGTTTCCTCGTTGCGGTACATGCCAATGTGGCCGACCTTGGCGGCGGGGATCAGGTTCAGCATACCGTCGACCATGCCCAGGCCGGCGCGCAGAATGGGCACCAGGGCCAGCTTACGGCCAGCCAGTACCTTGGTGCGGGCCAGGGCCACGGGGGTCTCGACCTCGACTTCCTCAGTAGGCAGGTCGCGGGTGGCCTCGTAGCACAGCAGCATGGCGATCTCGCTTACCAGATCGCGGAACTCCTTGGTGCCGGTGTTGCGGTCACGCAGCAGGCTGATTTTGTGCTGGATCAGGGGATGGTCAACAATTTCTACAACGCTCATGGTGGTATCTCCTTGTACAAATATTTATTCCAGCCTGCCCGTGCAGGCAAAGTCAACAGGGGTAATGGGTTACAGGTTCTCCAGCGCCATCATCTTGTCGATGCGCTTCTGGTGGCGGCCGCCCTCGAACTCGGCGTTCAGGAAAGCGTCCACGATCTGGCAGGCCAGGCCAGCGCCCACCACGCGGCCGCCCAGGCACAGGGCATTGGCGTTGTTGTGGCGGCGGGTGAACTCTGCACTGAAGGTATCACTGCAGCAGCAGGCGCGGATGCCCTTGATCTTGTTGGCGCACATCGACATGCCCACGCCGGTGCCGCAGCACAGGATGACCAGTGCGCAGCTGCCGTCCAGCACGGCCTTGCAGCCCTTGGCGGCATAGTCCGGGTAGTCCACGCTGGCGGTGGAGTCGGTGCCAAAGTCGGTACAGGCAACGCCCAGCTCATCCAGATGTGCTTTGATAGCTTCTTTCAGCTCGTAGCCGCCGTGGTCGGCAGCCAGTGCGATCGGTTTGTCAAACTTCATTGGTTATTTAGTCCCCTCTGTTTGTTGTTTTTCGCGTTCAGCGCGTTCACGCTCCGCCTGGCTCAACCGGTGGTAGTCCGGCAGCAGGGCAGCAGGCGGCACGCAGGCCCCGGCTTCCCACATGGCTTTGGCGGCCAGCGCCACCCCGGCACCCCGCAGCACCTGCAGGGCGGGCGGACAGGCTGCGACCCCGCAGACCTGCTTATAACTATTGTAGCACAAAGTTGCGCCATCGCCAACAAAAAACAGTGGCTTTTTGCAGTCTTGTACAAATTTTTCCAAACTTGTTACGGGGGCGGCGGCGTCGGGTGTGGGTGGCCAGGTCAAAAGCGCCCCAGTACACCTGCCCGCGGCGGGCGTCCTGCGCACCGATGACAGTGCCCTCGCTCGCCAGGCCATAGGCCAGCGCTGCCATGGTGGAAACGCCCGCGCAGGGGATCTGCCGCGGCAGGGCCAGCCCCTTGACCACCGAAAGCCCGATGCGCAGCCCGGTAAAGCTGCCGGGGCCGCTGGTCACGCCCAGCAGGTCGATGTCCTCCATCGTAAGCCCGCAGGCACGCAGCGCGGTGTCGATCATGGGCAGCAGGGTCTCGCTGTGGGTCATGCCGTTGTTGCACTGGGTCTCGTACAGCAGGGTGTCGTCCCGCAAAATGGCTACGGCGGCGGACTTGCCTGCGGTATCTACAGCCAGGATATTCATACAATCACCTATACGTTATGTAATAAAATCTATAAAATCAACCAATCGTAATCTTGCGTGTCGTCTCGTCCACCCGGTCGATGTGGATATGGATGGGCTGCTCCTGCTCCAGCAGGTCGGCGCAGTTCTCGCTCCACTCGCAGGCAACCACCGCGCCCATGTCCAGATAGTCGTAGAACCCGGCGGCGGCAAGGTCGTTCTCTGTGTGGATGCGGTATAAATCAAAGTGGGCCAGCGGGCGCGGGCCGCGGTAGTAGTTGACGATGGCGAACGTCGGGCTGGAAACTGGGTCGGTGCAGCCCAGCCCCTCGGCCAGGCCCTGGCAGAACGCTGTTTTGCCTGCGCCCAGCCCGCCGGTGAACGCGATGAGCGCCCCGCCCGGCAGCGTTTTGGCAAACTCCCGCCCGGCGGCAACGGTCTCCTCGCGGGAATGAGTGATGATTTCCATAGGAAAACTCCTTTTAAGGGCCCACGGTATTGCATAAACCCCGCGCCCTGATTCGTACTATATTATAATACGAAAAGCGCGATTTGTAAAATTTAATTGCAAAGTTGGCATATTGCCGCGGGATGCGGTATAATATGCGGTAGAAAATATATTGTACGCAAAAATTTTGGAGAGGAGGCCAGCCCATGTTTGCCCTGTTACGCCGCTACCTGCGCCGGGTGGATGCGCTGTATCTGGCGCTGTGCGCGGCGTGTTCGGCGGTCAGCGTGGTGGTGCTGGTCTCCATCGGGCAGACGCAGCTCGGCTCCAACAACAAGGCGTCGGTGCAGCTCATTGCAAGTTTTCTGGGCATTATGCTGGCGGTCATTTTCTCCACGGTGGATTATCGTGCCCTGGCCCGCGCCTGGCCGCTGCATGCCACGGTGGCGTGGGGACTGGTGCTGCCCACCCTGTTTTTGCACAACTTCCGGGCGGGGGTCGTCACCATCGGGTACGATGCGGGCGGGACCTCCAATTACAGCTGGTATCGGGTGGGCGGCATGACCTTCCAGCCTGCCGAGCTGGCAAAGATCAGCTTTATCTTAACGCTGGCGCTGCATTTAAGCCGGGTGCGGGGCCGGGTGAATCAGCCCAAAAACCTGCTGCTTTTGCTTTTGCACATCGGCGTGCCTACGGCGCTCATCCATATCCAGGGCGATGACGGTACAGCGCTTGTTTTTCTCGGCATTGGCGTATTTATGCTGTACGCGGGCGGGCTGTCCAACTGGGTTGCGGGCAGTGCGCTGGCGGCGGGCGTTGTGGGCGGCGGCATGCTGCTAAAGCTGCGCCCCGGCATCTTAAAAGGCTACCAGTTCAAGCGCATTTTGGCGGTCATCACGCCCGATGACCCGAACCTGGCAGATATTACCTACCAGCAGAACAAGGGTGCCATGGCCATTGGCACCGGCGGGCTGACCGGTACGGGGCTGTTCACGCCGGAGCATATCTTTGTACCCAACGCATGGAACGATTTTATCTTTGCGTATCTCGCCAATGTGCTGGGCTTTGTGGGCGCGGCGGCGGTGCTGGCGCTGCTGCTGGGGGTGTGCCTGCGCACGCTGACGGCAGCGCTGCAAAGCCGGGACGCTTTAGGCCGCAATATCTGCGTTGGCATTTTTGCCGCGCTGTTTTTGCAGACGGTCATCAACCTGGGCATGAACCTGCAGGTGCTGCCCGTGATTGGTGTGACCTTGCCGTTTTTCTCGGCGGGCGGGTCGAGCGTGGTGATGATGTACTTCTGCGTCGGCCTGGTGCTGAGTGTGGGTTTGCAGGCGCGGCGCAGCCGTGTGGATGCAGTGGCAATTTTGTGAGGTCAGTCCTCTTTGCCTTTGCAGGAATCGCCCATGCACAGGCTGGGGATCAGGCAGAGCGAGGCCAGTCCAACCAGGATGAACACGGTACGGGACAGCCAGGACAGCGAGCCGCCCAGCAGCCAGCCCACGGCGTTAAAGCCCCAGATGCCGTAGATGCCCCAGTTGATGCCGCCGATAATGGCCAGCAGCAGCAAAATCTTTTTGAATACGGACATAAAAATCCCTCCCTGTACGCCAGTATGGCGTGTTGGGGAGGGATTTATACATAGTGCGGTCAAAGACTCCTTTGCACAAGGGAACCGCTTAGGCTGCAATATCTTTATTGTTTAGAGTTTCTTCGATCCCTTCTTTGCAAAGAAGGAACAAAACCCCGCAAAATCAGTTCTTCAACGCCTGCATGGGGGCGGGGATGCGGCCGCCGCGGTGGATCATGACGGCGGGGCTGAACTTGCTGATGGGCATGATGGGGGCGTGGCCCAGCAGGCCGCCGAAATCCAGCACGTCGCCTGCCTTGTGGCCGATGGCCGGGATGACGCGCACAGCGGTGGTCTTGCTGTTCACCATACCAATGGCGGCTTCGTCAGCGATCAGGCCGCTGATGACCTCGGCGGTGGTGTCGCCGGGGATGACCACCATGTCGATGCCCACAGAGCAAACGGCGGTCATGGCTTCCAGCTTTTCCAGCGTCAGGCTGCCGCAGTTGGCCGCGTTGATCATGCCGTCATCCTCCGACACCGGGATGAATGCGCCGGACAGGCCGCCGACATGGTTGCTGGCCATCACGCCGCCCTTTTTGACGGCATCGTTCAGCAGGGCCAGGCAGGCGGTGGTGCCGCAGCAGCCGCAGCTTTCCAGACCCATTTCTTCCAAAATATTCGCAACGCTGTCACCGATGGCCGGGGTGGGGGCCAGGGACAGGTCGATAATGCCCGCCGGCACACCCAGACGCTCGCTGGCCAGGTTGGCCACCAGCTGGCCCAGACGGGTGATCTTGAACGCCGTGCGTTTGACCAGCTCGGCAACTTCGTCCATCGGGGCATCCTTGGGCAGCTTGGCCAGGGCAGCACGCACCGCACCGGGACCGGAAACGCCCACGTGGATCTCGCAATCCGGCTCGCCTGCGCCGTGGAAGGCACCCGCCATAAAGGGGTTATCCTCGGGGGCATTGCAGAAAACGACCAGCTTGGCGTCGCCCATACACATGTTGTCCTTGGTCAGCTCGGCGGTCTCGCGCACGACTTCGCCTATCAGCTTGACGGCATCCATGTTGATACCCGACTTGGTGGAGCCGATATTGACGCTGGAACATACAATATCGGTCTCGGCCAAAGCGCGGGGGATGGCCTGGATCAGGCGGCGGTCACCGGCAGAAAAGCCTTTGTGCACCAGCGCACCGAAGCCGCCGATGAAGTTGACGCCCACGGCCTTGGCCGCGCGGTCCAGGGCTTTGGCGTACATGACCGGGTCCGCATCGGGGGCGGCACCCAGCAGCATGGCAATGGGCGTAACGCTGATGCGCTTGTTCACGATGGGAATACCGTACTCGCTGCTGATGCTGTCCACGGTGGAGACAAGGCTGCCCGCCAGGCGGGTGATCTTGTTGTAGATCTTCTCGCAGGCTTTCTCGCCGTCCGGGTCGATGCAGTCCAGCAGGCTGATGCCCATAGTCACGGTGCGGACGTCGAGGTTTTCATCGGTCAGCATGCCGATGGTTTCCATAATGTCGTTGCGGTTCAGAATTCGCATCTCCCAATTCCTCCCCGTCAGATGGTGTGCATGGCGTCAAAGACTTCCTGACGGGTCACGGTGACCTGCATCTTCATCTCAGCGCCCAGGGCGGTAAAGCGGTCCCGCATGGCAACGTGGTCTACGTTGCAGTGGGCCATGTCCACCAGCATGATCATGCAGAACATATCCTGCATGATGGACTGGGTGATGTCCTCGATGTTGATATTCAGCTCGGCGCAGACGGCGCTGACCTTGGCGACAACACCCACGGTGTCGCGGCCGATGACGGTGATAACTGCTTTCATACGATATACCCCCTCATAAAACACCGGCCCAATTGCCGGATTACCAGTATTATAACAGAATGGCGGGAAAGAGTAAAGAAAGTAGGACTTTTAGAACGAGTGGAGGCTTTATGCTCTACTGCATCAAAACTCCGCGCTGTGTTCCTCCGCCCGAATATCATCCCGTTCCAGCTCGGCGAGAATTTCGTCATCGCCCTGGTGCAGCAACAGCTTTTGGCTGTACTGCTCAAAGCGCTCGCACTCGTTCTCGGCCAGATAGGGGGCAGAGTCGGGGCCAAGAGCCAGCTCGTTGACGAAAACGACCATCTCCTGCCCGGTCTCACCGAAATTATAGATCCGCTCCATAAAGTCAAAGGCAAACTCCAGCGCGTCCCCGGCGGCAGTCACGGCGTCCTCCCGGCGGCGCACCTGGGCATTGAACTCGGCCCGCACGGCGTCAAAGGCATCCTCGGCGTCCAGGGCTTCGTCCAGCTTTTTGCCCCAGGCGTCCAGCAGGGCGGCGGTGCGGATACGGGCGGCCAGTTCCTCGGGCAGCAGGCTGGCGGCGGCTTTGGCTTCCTCCAACCGCTGGCGGTAGCTCTCGCACTGCTCCGTAAACAAGGCGGCAGGCCCGGCCTCGGGCTGCTGGTTCAGCGCCCGCTTAAAACTGCGTAATTGCTGGTAGCAGGCATCGGTCACAGCACCAATGCTCCGCGCGGCGGCAAAGCGGGTGTTCAGGCCCGCCAGCAGCAGGCTGACCAGACTGATGCGCTCGTCAAAGCCAGCCTTGACGGCACGCTCCACCACCGCATCAAAGGGCTTGCCCTGCAAAATGTCCTCGACGCCGTAGTCCTGATGGTACTTGCGGTACAGCACCCAGTAGGCGGCGAAGTCCCGGGCAACCTCGGGATGGCGCAGGTATTGGCCGATGACGCCCTCGTCCACCGGCAGATCCAGCTTGTCAGCGGCCTGCAAAAAGGCAGAAAGGTCCTCCCACCCGCGGGCGGTGACGAACTGCACGCCGTCCACATCGTTCTCGATTTTATAAAAATGCTGGGGCCGCAGTTCCAGATAGGCCGTCACGGCGGGGTGCAGGCGGTGGGCGCGGGCGTACTCCTGCCAGACGCTCAGCTTCGGCTCAATGTCGATGCGCCGCACGCGGTCCAGCGTGACCAGGTCAAACTCCCGCACGCTTTTGTTGTACTCCGGCGGGTTGCCGGCGGCCACGATGATCCACCCGGCGGGCACGGCCTGGTTGCCGAAGGTTTTGCACTGCAAAAACTGCAGCATCGTGGGGGCCAGCGTCTCACTGACGCAGTTGATCTCATCAATAAACAAAATGCCGTTCTGTTTGCCGGTGCGCTCCATAGCGGCGTACACGCTGGCGATGATCTCGCTCATCGTGTACTCGGTCACGCTGCGGGTCTTGCCCGCGTAGCTGCGTTCCCGGATAAAAGGCAGGCCGACGGCGCTTTGGCGGGTGTGGTGGGTGATGGTGTAGGCCACCAGCGCAATGCCGCACTCCTGGGCGATCTGCTCCATGATCTGGGTCTTGCCGACACCCGGCGGGCCCATCAGCAGGATGGGGCGCTGGCGTACCGGCGGGATCAGCGGCGCACCGGTGTCATCGCAGGCAAGGTAAGCCCGCACGGTTTGTTTGATTTCCTCTTTCGCACGTTGAATATCCATAACGCATCATCCTTTCGGCGGGGCTTTGCGGTCGTGTTGCTCAATCGATTCAAATTCCTCAGGCTGCAAAATCAGGCGCATGGCCCAGGGGGGCACTTCCGGCGGCGGGGTGCCGTCCTCCAAAAACAAAAAGGCGGTCTCAAAGGGCGGCCGGTGGGCGGGGTAGATGCCCTTGCCGTCGGTAAAATACAAGACGCCCTGCAGGTCACGAAGCTCGCCCTGCTCCCGCAGTTCGGCAATGCGGGCAAACGCGGGGCGGAAGTCGGTGCCGCCGCCCCCGTGCAGCGTAAAACGGGCGGTGTAGCGGTCCAGCGCGTCCAGATCGGTCAGCCAGGTCTCGTCTTGGATGGCATTGTCCGCCTGCAGCACCAAAATACGGCACTGGCGGAAAAAGCTGTCCTGGCTTTTTAATAAGGTGAAGGTTTCCTTTAAAAAGGCTTTCACCAGCTCCCCGGCGGTGGATTCGCTGGTGTCCAGCACAATGACAAAGTCGCGGATCTTTTTTACCTCGCGGCTTTCCAGCGGTTCGATCAGCGGCAGATTGCCGTACACCCGCAGGCCGTAGCTGTAAAAGCCCAGGTCGAATTCTTCGGGGTCGAGATGGGGTTCATCATGCCAGACAGCGAACCTGCGCAGAAAATCCCGGTAGCTGCGGCGGCTTCGGCTGGCCTGTACTTGCGCTTGCAGGGCGCGGGCACCGGCGTTTTCGCCGGCGTGCCGGCCAGATTCCTCCATGCTCAGCTGCGTCTGGCGGCCCAGCTGCTCCCACTGTTTGCCCTGCATCTGGGCCTGCGGGCTGTCCGGGTCGGCAGGCCAGAAGCGGTGGTCGTCGCAGGTGAACTCCCGCAGCCACCTGGTCAGCGTTTCCTCGTCGCACTCCCGCAGTACGCGGTAAACAGGCCCGGCGGCCAGCAAGCCGCATTGGTTCTGCAATTGCTGGTAGGCCTGCTGCCGCAGCCAGCCCACCGGGCGGGTGGTGGCCGGGGTGTTCAGGCTGTCCAGCGTGTTTTCTACGGCGATGTCGCAGGCCAGCCCCCACAGGATGCGGTCGCGGCCGCCCCGCAGCCACAGGTGGCGGAAGATGCAGTGCAGCACGCTGTGCAGGTAAGCCCGGGGCAGGTAGCGCCGGTTTTTGCGGTAGGTGGCCAGCACCCAGGCAGGCGGATAGCACAGGCGGGCACCATCGGCGGCAAAGGCCGCGCCGGTGGTACCGGGAGGCAGCGGGGCAGGGGGCAGGGCACCCAGGGCGGCGTTCAGGTAGCGCTGGTCGAGATACAACTCGCCCCGCAGCTGATCCATAATGCGCTGTGCCATCGTGGATTCCCACTCGGTTTGGGTTTGGATGTGCTTAGCCATGGTGCCCTCCTTTCTGCAATACGCAACGTTATATTTGCTAATATTCTACAAATCGTCAAAATCGTACGTTTTTTTCGCGGCACGCTTGGGGCGGCCTAATAACAGCGCGGCTCCCGCGCTCCACCCCTGCCGGGCGCAAAAAGCGGCAGCGTTAGCGGTGGGCAGGCCCAGGCCAACCAGCAGTTTCACCGCCGCTTCATCCCGGGCGGTGATGGCCAACGTAAACGCCGCGTCCGGGTGGGCAGTCAAATAAAACTCGTAGTCGGCGCGGGCATCATCGCCCAAACCGTAGGGCAGGCAAAGCCGCCCCAGCGCAAGGCGGCAGAGCTTCTCCTCACTTTCGCCCACGCAGGCCTGGGCAAAGCTGGCGTCGTAGGTGGCAAAGTCCAGGCTGCCGTCCGCCGCAAAGCATTGCCGCATGCGGTAGCCTTCGCCCTCGATGCTGTGGTTGAAAATGTGTGCGGGGGTGTTTTCGTCCAGCAGCTCAAAATATTCGGGGTAGAACAACCGCGCCCCGCCGGTGAACTCCACCGTCACGTCCGCGCTGATGGCCACCAGCAGCCGGCGCAACCCCGTTGCCTCGCCGGGACCGGCGTGCAGCTCCAGCACTTCCAGACTGCGGCAGTTGGTAAACAGGTCACTGCCAAAGCTGTCGGCCGCTTTGCCCAGCCGTACCCGGCGCAGCTTACGGCAGTTATAAAAGGCCGCGCTGTCAATGACCCGCACTGTGTCGGGCAGGGTGACTTCCTGTACAAAATTGCCGGTGACCTCATGGGTGTCGGTGCTGTCCGCAGGCCACAGGGCACCGCCGGTCACGGCCCTGTCGGCAAAACAATAGGGGCCGATCTCCACCACGGGCAGGCCATCCACGGTATCCGGCACCACCGGGCAGGGCGTATCGCCCAGCACCCGCAGCACCCGCGCACCACGCGCGCAGTTTTCCCCCCGTGCGCAGTTTTCCCAAAGTACGGCCACAAAAATCACCCCTTTACATTGCCCACATTATAGCATAAAATAGTGTGGCAAGAAATATGAAATGGAAGAAAAGACAAGAAAAACGGAGCAAAAACATGGCAAATGTCAAACAGACGGATATTCTGACCGGCAGCATCCCCAGGCAGCTGCTGGCCTTTTTCCTGCCGATCTGGTTCGGCACGCTGTTCCAGCAGCTGTACAACACCGCCGATACCCTCATCGTGGGCAACTTTGTGGGCACCCGGGCGCTGGCAGCGGTGGGCGCAACGGGGGCGTTCGTCAACCTGCTGGTAGGCCTGTTCGTTGGGCTTTGCAGCGGCGTAGGTGTCGTGGTATCGCAAAGTTTCGGTGCGCGGGATTATGACGGCGTCGACCGCCAGGTACACACGGCGCTGGTGTTCAGCGTGGTCATCGGTGCGGTTCTTACGCTGGCAGGCCTTGTGACGGCCCAGCCCATGATGCGCCTGATGGGCACGCCGGACGAAATTCTGGACGCATCCACGCTGTATCTGCGCATCTACTTTTTGGGCATGATACCCCAGATCTTGTACAACACCGGCACCTATATTCTGCGTGCCATCGGTGATTCCAAGCGGCCGCTTTACTTCCTCATCGCCGCGTCGCTGGTCAACATCGTGCTGGACGTGGTGTTCATCGCGGTGCTGGGCTGGGGCGTGGCCGGTGCGGCCATCGCCACGGTGGTCAGCCAGGTGGCCAGCGCCCTGCTCACCCTGCGCTGCGTCATCGGCTCTGAGGGCATGCCCTGGCATGTCTCGCTGGACAAAATGCGGATGGAGCCGGGCATCCTGGGGGCCATCTGCACCATCGGCATCCCGGCGGCGGCCCAAAGCGCCATGTACAACCTCAGCAACATGGTCATCCAAAGCTGCATGAACAGCTTTGGCACCGACACCATCGCCGCCTGGGGCGTCTACGGCAAAATTGATTTCGTATTCTGGATGACCATTAACTCGCTGGGCATTGCCATCACCACCTTTGTGGGGCAGAACTTCGGCGCCCGCCAGTACGACCGCGTGCGCAGCGGCGTGCGGGTGTGTATGGCCATGGCCGCCGGGCTGACGCTGCTGGTCAGTGTCAGCTTCTACTTTGGGGCCGAGCCGCTTTTCCGCGTGTTTACGCAGGATAACAACGTGGTGGCGGTGGGCGTGCAGATGATGCATGTGCTGACGCCGGTGTACATCACCTATATCAGCATCGAGGTGCTGTCCGGTGCACTGCGCGGCTGCGGCGACGTCCGCGTGCCGACGCTGATCACGGTGTTTTTCGTCTGCGGCCTGCGGATGCTGTGGCTGACCACGATGGTCCCGCTCTATCACACGATCGCCACGGTCGAGTTCAGCTACCCCCTGACCTGGACGCTGGCGTCGCTGCTGTTCATCCTCTACTACCTGCGCGGCGGTTGGCTGAAACGCTGCATTGCGAAGCGGGACGCACAAACCTGATCGTAGGGGCGACCACTGGTCGCCCGCGGCCGTTTGCCGCATGAGCAACTTTCCCGGCAAGGCGCTGCCACGCCAAGTTGACGGGCGAACAGTGTTCGCCCCTACATGCTCTATCATTACAGGGAAGTAGTATTGCAGTTTCCAGGTATTACTCTATACCTGGAAACTGCAATACTACTTCCTGTGCTATTTTCTCATAGAAAATTTCATGAGCTGGATAGTGAAATAATGAAATTTTGAGAATATGGTTAGTACAAACTACCCGTTATTTCACTTCTCTTTACACCATCGTTCCATAACATAAAAAATCAACGATGGTATGACGTTGTCTCAAAATCTCAAAATTTCAATATCCCACCACCCAGGGATTTGAAATTTTGTGAGATTTTGCCTATAAACCAAACAGCCAGCCCCCAAAACCGGGGCTGGCTGTTGTGTTCAGGTGCTGCGGTTGGTTTCCAGCGTCTCGACAAAATGTACCGGGTCGATAATGGAGTTGCCATCCGTGCCGGTGGCGGCGGTGGAAAGCAAATACCGCATGATCTCATCCCCGGTCAGGGTGGGGTCCACCTGCCAGCCCAGGGCCATCACCCCGGCGCAGTAGGGGATGCCCCAGCTCAGGCCGCCTTGTCCGTAGTGGGTGTAGCCGAACTGCCCGGCGGTGTATTCCTCGGCTGTTGTGCGGTAAGAGCAGGGGAGAGCAAGTGCATTTTTTGCAAGCACCGAGGAACCGTCCTCGCCAGGAAAGCCGACCCGACAGGCGGCTGGGTCATTCCGGGCGTTTGGGTCAAGGACAGCAGGATAGGGCATAAGGCGGTCCGGTTTTGTGCCTGCGCCCTCTACGGTCAAAACCAGAACCCCGGCTTCTTCGGCACGGGCGGCTGCGGCGTTCCAGAGGTCGGTGTTCTGGAACAGATCGGCGGAACCGGGCGCAGCCGAAACGGAAACGACCCGAATCTTCTTACCTTCGGGCAGCGCCTCGTTCTGCTCCAGCACCCAATCCAGTGCATCCGCGGCATAGCGGCTGTCTTTCAGCCAGGAAGGCCAGGCTGCATAGTAAATGTGGGCATCCGGCGCCACGCCGATGGTTTTGCCCGCCAGCAGGCTGGCTACCGCCGGACCGTGCATGGAACCGGTCTCCCCCTCGCAGCCGGTATCGTAGTAAGCGGCGATGCGGTCGGAAAATTCGGGGTGGTCGGTCAGCAGCGGCTGGTCCAGGATGGCGACGTTCACGCCCCTGCCGGTGATGCCGCGCGCCTGCAAGCTGCGCACACCCAGGCCGGGGTCTTTGCACGCCTCCAGCAATGCGGCGGCTTCGTCCTCGGCCCCGGCAAACGCAGTGCCGGTGTTGTAGGTATAGGTGTACAGGTCAGAGGCGTTGTATTCGTCGGGCTGATAGGTCTGCTTGGCATAGTCATCCAGCCAGGGCAGATAGCGCAGGTCGCTGTAAGGCTCAACGGAAACGGCAGGCTCAGCAATTTCAGGTGCGTTTTCGTCAGGCAGCGCAGTGGGCGCCGGTGCGGCAGGGGATGCGGCGGGATTCATCGCCCCGGCAGCCCCGCAGGCCGTAAGGCCCAGCGCCAGCAGCCCGGCAGACAAAAGCATGATGCGTCTCATCGGAACTCCTCCTTTTTCCGGCCTGTCAAAAAAAGCCCGGCCGCTCTGATTTTTCAGGGCAGACCGGGTGTTGCCTTAAACTTTAAAGCTGTCCTTCAACGTCACGATGCGGTTGTAGGTGCCCGCGTGCTTGCTGTCGGGGGTGAAGTAGCCGTTGCGCACGAACTGGAAGCGGTCACCAGGCTTGGCATCCTTCAGGCTTTCTTCCAGCTTGGCGTGGGGCACGGTGGTCACGCTGTCGGGGTTCAGGTAATCCTTGAAGTCAGCATCGTCGGGGATGCTGTTCATGTTGGATTCGGTGAACAGCTTGTCGTACAGGCTGACCTCGGCGTCGATGCAATGCTCGCAGCTGACCCAATGGATGGTGCCGCGCACCTTGCGGCCGTCGGCGGGGTTGCCGTTGCGGGTCTCCAGGTCGGCGTTGGCATGTACGGCCACCACGTTGCCGGCCTCGTCCTTGTCCACGCCGGTGCAGCGCACCAGGTAAGCGCCCATCAGGCGCACTTCGCTGCCCAGGGTCAGGCGCTTGAACTTCGGCGGCGGTACCTCAAAGAAGTCGCTGCGCTCGATCCACAGCTCCTTGGTAAAGGCCACGGGACGGGTGGTGGTGTCGTTGACCTCGCGGTTCGGGTTGTTGGGCAGGTCGAACATCTCGCACCGGTCGGCGGGATAGTTGTCAATGATGAGCTTGATGGGGTCCAGCACAGCCACACGGCGCTGGGCGTTCAGCTCCAGCTCGGCGCGCAGCACGGCCTCCAGCTGGCGCA
>ERZ772885.1220-NODE-1220-length-16360-cov-9.577430_pt1 | contig 16360 bp, 11 predicted proteins | sample MGYA00580580_ERZ772885 | MGnify/ENA primary metagenome ERZ772885 (study PRJEB29015, sample SAMEA2737673) | human gut metagenome | biome: human gut; feature: human-associated habitat; material: faeces | place: China | collected 2012 ...
ATCCGGATGGCAAGACCTGGCCGCTGTGCCTGGCTTACGCCAAGGCTCTGGGCGCTCTGCGTGCAGGCGCCATCAAGACCACCTTCACCGAGGAGACCGAAACCGATCTGTTCGGCGAGCAGAATGTGCTCATGGGCGGCGTGAACAAGCTCGTTGAAATGGGATTCGAAGTCCTCACCGATGCCGGTTACCAGCCTGAAATCGCCTACTTCGAGGTCTGCCACGAGTTGAAGATGCTCGTCGACCTCATGAACGAGGGCGGTCTGAACAAGGCTCGCTGGTCCTGCTCCGACACCGCCCAGTACGGCGACTACACCAACACCTGCATCGACGAGCACGTACGTGAGCGCATGCAGTACCATCTGCAGCGCATCCAGGACGGCTCCTTCGCCAAGGAGTTCATCGAGGACCAGGATGCTGGCGCTCCGAAGTTCAAGGCTCTGCAGGAAGAGTATGGCAACGTCCGCATCGAGACCGTCGGTCCGAAGCTGCGCGCCATGTTCTCCTGGAACAACGGCAAGGATGACGACGCTGATATGGCCACCTTCACCGGCAAGATCGCCCGTGGCTGATGTGGCTCATTCGGCTAATCGCTGAGTCTTTTACAAGACCGCTGCCCTTACGGGTGGCGGTCTTTTTTGTATGTTCTGTCGCATATTGTTCTAGGATAGATATGTACGGTTTCTTACGGTTTTTCTATAGGAAGAGATGTCATGGTCACTGCGACTGGTCCCGCACCTGGTTCTGAAATGACAACGTCGGCTGAACCTACCGAAGACCGTAGCACGTCAGGAGTTCTGCACGTTGCCGCGATTTTCGCCTCGCATATGGTGTTGCAGCGTAACAAGCCCATCGCCGTGTTCGGCGCGCTTGATGCCGATTGCGCCGGACTTGAGGTTTCCGCGGAAATCCGCGATTTCGATGGTTCCGTGATCGTGCAGGCGCATGCGTACGCCTCCAAAGAGATCAAGAACGGTTTTTCACCGTGGCGCGTCATGCTGCCGGCACAGCCCGAAGGTGGCCCTTACACGTTGCGCGTCACCGCAGGCAACGATTTCATCGAATATTATGACGTGCTTATCGGCGAAGTATGGCTGGCCGGCGGTCAAAGCAATATGGAACTTGAATTGCGCAACAGTGAGGACGCCGAGGAAGCCCTCGATAACTGTGCCGATCCGTTACTGCGCTTCTACAATGTGCCGAAAACCGGTGTGATCAATCGCAACGCCGAACATGCGGCAAGCTGGCAGGAATCATCGCCCGAAAATAGTGGCGTGATGAGTGCCGTAGCGTACTATTTCGCGCGAAAACTGCGTGATGAACTTGATTCCGACCTTCCAATCGGCATTATCGACTGTTATATCGGGGGTACGTCGATTAGCTGTTGGATGAGCGAGGACGCACTGAATTCCAGTGAATCCGGGCGCGATTATCTTGCTCGCTACGAGCAGGCGGTCGCCGGTAAAACGCAGGAACAGTTCGATTTGGAGTATCGCGAATGGCAGTCGCGTTCTGATACGTGGAATGCGTCGATTGCTGCAGCTCGTGAAGCCGATCCTGATGTGACGTGGGATACGCTGACCCAACAATATGGCGAATGCCCGTGGCCGCCGCCGATGACGCCGACTTCGCAGTGGCGTCCGGCTGGCCCGTTCCATGCCATGCTGGAGCGTATTGTGCCCTATTCCTTGGCTGGATTCCTGTGGTATCAGGGCGAGGAAGACGAGCCATATTGCGGATCCTACCGTGAGTTGCTGGGCATGATGATTGGTGAATGGCGTGCGCTGTGGAGCGAAAGCCTGCCGTTCTTGATCGTGCAATTGCCGCAGTGGATTGACAAGAAGGTCGACGAGGGCGACGGCGATCCGATGCTGTGGCCGGTGTTGCGCGAGGCTCAGTGGGATGCCGCGCAGTCCATCGACAATGTGTTCGCCATCTGCACTATGGATTGCGGCGAATACAACAACATTCATCCGGTTGATAAACGTACACCGGGCGAGCGTCTAGGCAATTGTGCGCTTCGCCAAGTGTATGGTATGAGCCGTATTCCGGTGTATGGGCCGACGGTACTTGGTTTCCGCTGCGACGAAGGCGGCCGCGTACGCCTGTTCTTCCGGTACGCGCACGGCCTGCATTTCAGCGGTACTACGCCCGACAGTGTTGGTGACGAGTTCGCCAAGAGCCTGCCTTCGCTGGTGCGTCTGCCGGAACGTTCCGGTTTCGAGCTTGCCGGTGCCGATGGTGTGTTCCATCCGGCCTACGCCGCGATTTTCGTGGATTGCGATATTGACGATCTGGTCAACGCAAAGGTCAACGTGGTCGATTACAACGCCACGGAATTCGGTATTCCGATCAACAGCCGCAGTATCGGCACGATTACGTTGGCCACGCCGGAAGTGCCAGTGCCGGTGATGATGCGCTACGCATGGCGTAGCTGGGGTCCGGCACCGTTGTTTAATGACAATAATCTGCCTGCTCACCCATTCAAGCTGGACCTGACCGATCACACCGACTCTGATCACGCTGAATAATCACGTTAGATAGTTGCGTTGAACGGCTGCGTCACATGATTGTCGATAGTTGACGATGAATAGCGTGCGATTGCTGTGCTTATAGTGTGCTGCAATCGCACGCTTTATATTGCGATTGAAGTCCTGCTGATCGCACGTCAGTCAAATACGAATCAAATACCAGTCAAATAAAAAATCGTTGAAAAATCAACGTTTTTGCGATTTATGCCACCAAAATCGCAGAAACGAATCAAATAAAATGCGCTGCACTGCGAGCGCATAGGCTATTGCCAGAGGTCCGGGCCGAATGATTCCAAGTATGCGGTCAGTTCGGCGGCCATCTGTTCGTCTTCCGGAACGCGCGGATGGCCATCCGTGCCGCAACCGTTGCGTGAATACAAGAAATGTTTTACGTGAAACTCGCCCTCAGTGCCGCGGCCGTTGCCGTGGAAGATGGCGTGGAACTTACCGTCACAGCCAAGAGCTACGTGCGCGACCTGTTCTGCATGGCAGACAAGGTCGACGCGAAGGCTTCGGTGGCCGAGGGCATGGTCTCGCTGCTTCCGGGCGAGAAAGCGTCGTGCTGCATATCGCCACTGCCGATGCCGCAGCGCTTGCCGCTCCGGGTGCGTTCGCAGCCGCCAACGTGCCGCGTTCCGCCAACGATCCGAAGCGCGAATGGTGAGCTTCCGCGAGTACGCCGTCTACTGAAGCGGTAGAAGAGTGGATAGAGGACTACTGAAATTTCAGTTGACGTGTTCGGTTGAGTAAAAACATAAGTTGAAGCGCCGCCAACCTTAAGAAACGAAAGTGTTGTGAACGCTGACTTTTCAAGAGGTTGGTCGGCGCTTTTACTGTACGATGTAGATGAACCGTTTAAGTTGTGATTTAAGTTAAGAAGAAGGACACGGACATGCCTATTCAAAAAAGCAAGGTGACGATTTTTGACGTTGCCAAGGCTTCGGGAGTCTCTAGTAGCGCCGTTTCGTATGCGCTCAACGGCAAGTCTGGTGTTTCCGATGTGACTCGAGACAAAGTGTTGAAGGTCGCACACGAACTGGGATGGAAGCCGAATGGCGCGGCACAGGCGCTGGCCAAGGCGAAGACGCGGCGCGTGGGTCTAGTGCTGGGTTACGACCCGAAGCTGCTTTCCGTCGAATCCTACATGATGGAACTTATTTCCGGTCTTGGCGCCGAGCTGGAAAAATACGATTATTCTCTGCTGGTACGCATGGCCGTGGGTGAGGACGCGAAGCTTTCGATCATCGATGATTGGATTGCTACTGGCAACGTCGACGCCATGCTGCTCGTCAATGTCGAGCTTGGAGACCCTTGCGTTGCCTTGCTTGAGGAGCATGAGGAGATGCCGGTGCTTGCCATTGCCGATGCCTCCGTGGTCGGCAATCTGCCGAGTCTGTCAAGCGCCGACGCCGATGCCGTGCGCCGAGCGGTGCGATACCTGTATGATCTCGGGCATCGTCAGATCGCCCGCGTCGGCGGTCCCGAATCGCTTGCGCACTCGTATATTCGCGATTCCGCCTTTGCGGACGTCGCTTCCGAGCTGGGCATGCGTTATCGTTGCCTGCACACCGACTACACGCCGGAAACCGGTCGCGAGGCCACGAAGCGCCTGCTGGCGTTCTCTGAGCATCCGACGGCGATCATCTACGACAATGATGTGATGGCGTTGGCTGGCCTTGGCGTGGCAGCTTCGCAAGGCATCAAAGTACCGGAGGAAATCTCCATCATGTCGTGGGATGATTCCCTCATGTGCACCGCGGCGTATCCGAACCTGACCGCCATGGGCCGTGACGTGGTCGATACCGGTAAGCAGGCCGCCGGATTGCTGCTCAAGCTGATCGGCGGCGAGCGTGTGGGGCATCTGATGGAAGGGCCGTACGAATTGCGTGCCCGCGCTTCGACCGGTCCCGCTCCGGCAGCGGAATAAGATGCGATGATGAGTTAATGCGATGATGAATTAAAAAATTGCGATTGCGCATTTGCTGCGCCCCGACAAGGGCAGGATGAAAGCGAGCAGCGAGCCGATCGCGGCGATCGCCGCAAGGGTTACGCCATACAGGATTGCGACGGTGTTGCCGGACTGCTTCGACAGGTACCACAGGTCGAACGGCGCGAGTCCCCAGAACAGCCCGGGAATCGCGGATTGGAAATCAAAATCTGAAATCTGAAATCGTAATCTGAAATCAAAAAGCGCCCGTGCCCCTCGCTTGAGGCATGGGCGCATTGTTGCCTTACGACTTCAGGCGCGCTTCTGTGTGATCTGATAGGCGGCGAGCAGCACGACCAGCCAAATCACGCCGGCGACCACTGCGATGCGATAGCTTGCGGAGAAGCACATCAGCACCACGACCAGCAGCATGAACGCGATCACCACATACGGCGTCACCTTGGCGAACGGCAGCTTGAACGCAAGTTTGTCAAGTGCTTCCTGGCCCTTCAATCCCTTTAAATCATTCGGACCGTCGCCGGCGGCGACAACGCGACGGAACTTAATTTCCGTAATCATGATCATGATCCAATTAATCGCAGCGGCAATCGTGGCAATCGACATCAAATAATTGAACGCGAAATCAGGCCACACGAACACCACCACCACGGCGATCGCAATGATGATGGCCGACGTGATCACACCCCCGACCGGAACGCCGCGCTTGTTCAGGCGGCCCAGATACGCGGGCGCATTGCCCTGCTTCGCCAACGAATACAGCATGCGCGAGTTCGCGTACAGGCCGGAGTTGTACACGCTCATCACGGCGGTCAAGCACACGAAATTCAGAATGCCGGCGGCCGCATGCACGCCCACCGAGTCGAAAATCTGCACGAACGGGCTGGAATTGCCGTCGATCGTGCTCCACGGCACCACGGCCATAATCACGCCGAGCGCGCAGATGTAGAACACGAGAATACGCCAGATAATGCCGTTCGTGGCCTTCGGGATGGTGGTGCGCGGATTTTCGGTTTCGCCCGCGGTGATGCCGATGAGCTCGGTACCGCCGAAGCTGAACATCACCACGACCAGCGCCATCAGCAGGCCGGTCCACGTGCCGTCCGCATTGCGAGACATCAGGCCATGCGGCAGGAATCCGCCGTCAACGGTAAACCAGTTGGCGAACGACGCGCGAATGCCCGAAGCGGTCGGCACATTCGCGATGATCACATACAAACCGCCGAAAATCATGGCAAGCACGGCCACGATCTTGATGATGGCGAACCAGAATTCAAATTCGCCGAACTTGTTCACGCCCATAAGATTCAGCGCCGCGATGGCCACCAGGAACACCGCCGCCGACACCCACTTCGGAATGTTCGGGAACCAGTAATTCACGAACGAGCCAACCACGGCCAACTCCACCATGGCCACGAGCACGTAGTTGAACCAGTAATTCCAGCCGGAAATAAAGCCGGCTCGCTTCGACCAGTACTGCGTGGCGTAATAGCTGAACGCGCCCGCCTTCGGATCCTCGACCGCCATTTCGGACAGGGCGCGCACGATCAGGAAAATCGCCAGACCGCCGATCAGATAGGCGAGCAGAATGGCCGGGCCCGCCAGCTGAATCGACTCGCTGGAACCATAGAACAGGCCGGTGCCGATCGCGCCGCCCAATGCGATCAATTGAATATGACGATTCTTCAAAGACTTGCGCAGCGTCGGCGGAACCGGCACATCGTCGGTTTCGCGCGGTTTCTTCGCAACGGTTGCGTCGCTCATGAATGCTTCCTCTTCTTGGGTGCCTCGGCAATATTCGGCAAATTCGGCAAAAGTTTGCGATCTTGGCGATGTTGCGTTCGGCAGTAGTGGTAGGTGACGCGCCTATGGTTTTTGGTATGGCGCGTCTTCCCCGATTGTAGCTGTAGCGCGTGGATTCGGTTTCATAGTGTTCAATAGTTCGATAGTTCAATAAAATGAAGGTTTTGGGAGCAATGGTTGGTGCTGCTTGAGCGCTACGGGCTGGAGGTCGTCATGGCATTCATCAAAGACATGGTGCGTATGTGGTTGCATGCGTGGAAGCGATTCATCTCCATCGCACTGATCTCGTTGCTGGGCGTCGCCGTGCTTACGGGCATTTACGCGGGTTGCCGAGACGCTTTTCTTGCGACGGATCGTTTTTTCGACACCCAAGGATTGCACGACATTCAGGTGTTGTCGACGGCCGGATTGACCGATGACGATATTGCCGCGCTCCGTAAGATTTCCGGTGTCGCGAAAGTGCAGGGCGAACGTTCGCAAACCGTGACCGTCGATCTGAACGGCAAAAAAACCGTGACCATGCAGGAGATCGGCACGAACGGCATTGACCAGCCGTATTTGCAAAGTGGCCGTATGCCTGAAAAGTCCGGTGAGATCGCGGTGACGCGCAAATTCATCAAGGATTCCGGATATAAAAAGGGCGACCATATTACGGTGACACCGCAGGATTCGGCGTCTTCTTCTGTGTCCGATTCTGCAGAATCGGACAATCAAACGGGCGAAAACGGGTCCCAGATGTCCGATTCTGCAGAATCGGACACGCAGGATGGCAAACGTGCCGCACGGGTGACCGATTCTGGTGAATCGGACAATCAGGCACCGAGCTTCCCCACCGAACTGACTATTGTGGGCGTGGTGCTTGACCCGCAGGATCTCACCAATCCAGACGGCTATTCGGGTACGAACGCATTCCGTTCCTCCGCCACCAGCGACTACACGTTCTTTGCGCCGTCCGACGGTGTGACCGGCAGCATGTACACGGCCGTCACCGTTCTCGTGAAAGGCGCCTCCGACAAGGACTCGTTCAGTGACGCCTATGACGACACCGTCAGCGAAGTCGCTGACCGCATCGACGGCACGGTACGCAAGAACCGCCAGCAAGCACGCCATCAGGAACTACTCGACGCTGGAACCAAACAAATCGACGAGGCGAAAGCGCAAGCTGACAAACAGTTCGCCGCAGCGCAACAGCAGATCGACAGCAATCGCAGTCAGCTCAACCAGCAAATCGACCAAATCGTCAATATGCAGGCGGGCGCGACTGCAGGATCCCTCGACGAAACAACCCGTGAAATACTACGTGAAACGGTAATTGCCTCAAGCCCGCAATTAGCGGAAGCCAAAGCGCAACTCGACCAGGCGCAATCGAAATTGGACCAGCAGAAAAAAGACACCGAACGGACACTGCAATCCAAGCAAAACGAGCTGGAAGACAGCATTCCGCAAGTGCGTTGGTATGTGCAGGACCGGTCGCAAATCGGCGGATTCAGCTCGCTGAAATCTGATCTGGAATCCATCCAATCGCTGGGCAACGCATTCCCGATCGTGTTCTTGCTCGTGGCGGTGATGATGAGTCTGACCGCCATGGCGCGCATGGTCGAAGAGGATCGCGGGCTGATCGGCACATACATAGGGCTCGGCTACGGGCGTCTTGCGGTCGCCTCACGATACCTGTTGTTCGCGCTGTTCGCCTGCCTGATCGGCGGTGGACTCGGCCTGATCGCAGGCTTCCTTGGCATTCCGGCGTTCCTGCTCGTCGTATTGCGAGGCTTGTATGTGATGCCGGACGTACGCTTGGCATACGACTGGCTGTACGGAACGGCCGGAGTCGCGCTGTTCGTGGTCGGCGTGCTTGCCGCAACCGTGTATGCGTGCGCGCAGGAAATGCGACAGAAGCCGGCCAGTCTCATGCGTCCGAAAGCGCCGCGTGCAGGATCGCGCATTCTACTGGAGCGTATCAAGCCGTTGTGGAATCGCATGAGCTTCCTCGGCAAAGTCACGGCGCGCAACATTTTCCGTTTCAAATCGCGTCTGATCATGACGGTCGGCGGCGTGGCCGGCTGCACCGCGCTGATTGTGTGCGGACTTGCGATCAACGACACCGTTGCCGCATTGGGCGCGAAACAGTATCAGGACGTGTATCAGTACGATTTGATGGTGGTCGCGAACGATGATGACGCTGATGCGATGCGGCAGAAAGTCGCTTCGGATGGTCGCGTCACGTCGAGCATGGACGTGCGCGTTGAATCGGGTGATTTGACCGGCGATTCGGGGAGCGAAAGCATTCAGCTGGTTGCCGTGCCCGACAGTGAACGCAGCGAGTTCGGCAAGATGGTCACGTTGCAGCCGGTGCGCTCCAGTTGGGTGGATGGTGCGGCCGATACGGTAAGTCTGGGCGATGACGGCGTGATCGTATCGCAGTCCGCGGCAAGCGCGATGGGCGTCAAAGCGGGCGGTATGGTAACGCTGACCAACGGTGACGATATGCAGGCCGAAGCGCATGTCAGCGCGGTGATCCGCAGTGTGATCGGATCGGACGTGTATGTGAGCGAAACCTATTATCGCCAGCTGTTCGATACTGCTGCATCCGGCACGTCTTCCGCATCTTCCGCGTCCGATTCTGGAGAATCGGACAATCAAAACGGCGAATCCGGTACCTCGAATGGCGCATCGTCAAACGGCCAACAATTGGTGTGGAACGCCATGTATGCGAAGCTCAAAGGTTCAGGCGAATCCCAGGCCGCCTATGCGGAAAAGCTGGAAGACGACGATGCGGTCATGAAAGCCGTGAGCTGCGCGCACATGGCGGAAAGCTTCAAATTCGACCTGATGGGCGCGGTGGTCGCGCTGATCGTGGCGCTCGCGGGCGGGCTCGCGCTCGTGGTGTTGTTCACGCTCGCCAACACCAACGTGTCAGAACGTGAACGCGAGATGGCCACGCTCAAGGTGCTCGGATTCTTCGACAAAGAGGTTCACCACTATGTGAACCGTGAAATGATGGTGCTCACCATGATGGGCGTGGTGCTGGGCTTGCCTCTCGGCCGTTTCGTCGGCGGATTGCTGACGGCTGCGTTGAATATGCCCGCACTGTATTTCGAAGTGGAATGCACGCCGTTGAGTTATGTGATCGCGGCCGGCACGACCATGGCTTTCGCGCTGCTCGTGCAGTTGTTCGTGAATCCGGTGTTGGATCGTATCGACCCGATTAGTTCGCTCAAATCCGTCGAATAGGCGCATGTCTGAATGTCCGATTCTCCAGAATCGGACAACTAGACGGGTAAAAGTGCGTTACGGTTGTCCGTTTCTCCAGAATCGGACACTTAGAGTGCCGGAAAGGCTCGGATTCGCGTTTCAGTTCTTCGGATAACGGTAGTTGTGTGGCAGTTGCGTGGTGAGCTGCGGGTCCAGGCCGAGTTCCTTCAACTGCCGGTCGATTTCGCGGCGCGCACGTTTCACAAGTTCGGCTCGATATTCATCGCCATGTCCCATCGTTCCCATCTTCTCCAGTGCGTCCAATGTTTCCGCCATACGCTTGAGCCGGTCCTGATGGTGCAGCAGCGCACGCACCTGCGCATGTTCGCGTACGATCGTCCGCCAATCGGATGGCGTGTGCGCAATCTCCCGAACCGCGGTGACCGGATGCACGTCGGCCACCTGATACGTGATCGAGCCAAGCAGTGGCATCAGGAACACCGTGATCGCGCCGGCTGCGACCAGTGTCGACGCGGTGTCGCCTTGCATGGTGCCGACCTTCACCGCCAGCGACGTGACGGCGACGATGATCGGCAGCGCGGTCGTGCAATACAGCGCTACGGTGACGCGGTGATGCGATGACAGCGGATTCTCGCGTTTGTCGAGCGACAACGCAACATATACGGGCACCGCGCGAATCAGCATGAGCATGACGATGAACGCGACGAGCAGTGCGGGCCGGCCTGCCACGGCGCGCACGTTGATCGCGGCGCCTGACACCACGAAGAACACAGGAATAAGGAAGCCGTAGCCGACGCCTTCCAGTTTCATTTCCAGCGACTTGCTGCCGTCGGGGATGATGTAACGCAGGATGAAGCCTGCGGCGAACGCGCCGAGCACCGCGTCAAGTTCGAACAGTGCGGAAATGGTGACAAGGAAGATGAGCAGGAATGTGGTCAGTCGCATGAGCGTTTGCGATGACGTGTTCGCGTTTTCCGTAAGGAAACGGTACAGGCGATGGCCGGTTTTCAGTGCTTTCGTAGGTAGCATCGCGCACAGTAGGCAGATGGCGAGGAACGCGCCGAGCACGAGCATGGTCTGCCAGCCGGTTCGGGTGGATAGCAGGATGGCCATGGCGAGGATTGGGCCGAGTTCGCCCCACGTTCCGTACGAGATGATGGCGTCGCCGATGGGGGTGCCTTCGAGGCTGCGTTCCTTGAGAATCGGCATGAGCGTGCCGAGAGCGGTGGTGGTAAGTGCGATTACCGTGGCGATGCCGTTGATGCCTTGCTTGGTGAAGAACGGAAGGAATGTCACGACCAGCCAGGCGAGGCCTAGCGTGATTCCCCATGTAAGCAGTCCGACTTTGCCTTGATGTCCGGCGAGTCGTTTGGGGTCGATTTCGTAGCCGGCGAGCAGGAACAGGAACGCCATGCCGAGCTCGTTCAAGAGTTTCACGGCGTCGTTCACTTCGATCACGCCCAGTCCGTACGGGCCGAGTGCGGCTCCGGCGGCGAGCAGCAGTACGGTTTGTGGAATGAACCTTCCCGGGATCAGCTGCGCCACAATCGGGCTGACGGCCGCCACCGCCATGATGATGGTCAGGGAAACAAGCTCTTGCGTCATGTTTCTAGCCTAGTGAGTCTGCATGACGGTGTTCAGAGACGTGATACCCCATGATGTACCAAAAGGGTACGCTAGGGCAAGGTTAAGTTTTTGCAAATTTTATGGGGGCAATTCTATACCAAGGTCGATCCGGACGGCAAGGGCATCGAGAACGTCACTTTCCAGGTGAAGGATGGTGGCACCGTACTGTACTTCGTGAAGCAGGGCGATGGTTTTTACAGGAAGGCTGCTTCCGCCACTACCCAGGGCGCAACGACCAATGTTAAGACTGACGCCAATGGCAAACTGACCTTCACCGGTCTTGATGCCGCCAAGACCTACACCGTCACGGAAACTGAGCGTGCTAGCGACGTCTATCTTGACATCAAGCCGAGCTTCACCGTGTCCTTCGAAAAAGGTGTAGCTGTTCTGTCTAGGAACGCCACTTCCGATCTGTGGGGCTTGGTCGACACCAGCCGCAAGACCGTGAAGAACGTGAAGTCCATCACCCAGCTGCCGCTGACCGGCGCAGCGGGCACCACGCTGTTCACCATCGTGGCTCTGCTCGTGGCAGGTGCCGGTGTGACCGTTGCGGTTAAGAGCCGTCAGCGCACGCACTAAACACATAAGGCGGTAACGCCAAAAGCCATGCAGGGGCCAATCCAACCGGGTTGGCCCCTTTTGCATGCGCCCGCGACCCGACTATCCTACGGTCCGACCCGGCCCCGCTGGAACTTCTGTGGGGTGTCATCCGCATCAGATGAGGATATTTTTCGAGGGGACAGTGCGGGTTGGTGCGACGTGTTGCAACAAGCTGAACCGTGGATGTGAGGCAGTCACAGACAGTCTCCGAAGAGAGGGGAAAAACGAGGGTATCGTACGGCAAGCGGGCCATAGAATCATAAAGCATATCCACGAGAAGTGAGCAATGGAGACACAGGACGGGAGGTATGCCGTGCGTGGCGGCGGAGTATTCAGCGACGAGGAGATTCAGTTGTTGCGGGAATTACCGGCGGTGGCGAATGTGACGCGTAATCGTATCACCTATTCCGATGCTTTCAAGCAGGTGTGCACCATCCGATATCTTGCGGGGGAATCTCCGACCAAAATCTTCCGTGAGGCGGGATTGCCACCGGAACTGGTCGGGTACAAGCGCATCGAACGCAGCGTGGCTCGTTGGAAGGCCGCCGCCATCAAATCAGTGAGCGGCAACGATCACCTGGATGACAGCGAAATCATTGCGCAGCTCGTTGAACGGTACAAGCGTACTTTGGTGACGAGGCGGAATCTTGACAATATGGCGTCCGGTGTTCCGGATTCGAGCGTTCCCGTTATGTCCGAAGGCGCTGTCGGCGCGCATGTTTCGATTGGCGCGCTCGACGGTGATACCGCTGACATCATCATCAAGCAGCAGGCCCGCCGCATCGACGAGCTGGAACGCGTGAACGCTTCCTTGCTAGACAAGCTCGACAAGGCGACCCCGTCACCGACTGTTGACAACTAAAACCATTCGTCTGCTTGATTGACATGTGAGTTTTCGGGCAGGCTACCCCGCGATTTGCATAAAATGTCCCCCATCTGGCATGTGGCAAATATGGTTTGCGCTATATGTGGCAGAGTCCCGCGGAAAAAAGAGGTTAGAGGGTATGATTTATCCCCTCTAACTACCTTGCATTCAAGATGGTCTGCCACATATAGTGAAAATCAGTTTTGGAAAAGATGCGAATCTGCCACATATAAGGCATATGGGTGTGTTTTGCGGTGCGAACAATGACGGAGATTGTGCGGCTCCCGCGGTAGGGTGTGAACATTATGACTTTTGGGAATACGAAAACCGGGAAGGCCGGCACAAACACGCAAGCTGCCGACGCGTCTGACGCAACGCAGAACGCGCAAAGCACACAATCACATATCAAATCCGTCGAAAGCCTCGACAAAGACAACGACATGGAACGCGGCCTGAAAAATCGCCATGTCCAATTCATCGCCATCGGCGGAACCATCGGCACCGGCCTGTTCCTCGGCTCCGGCAAATCGATCGCGCTGACCGGACCAAGCATCATCTTCGTGTACATCGGCGTGGGACTCATCATGTTCCTGCTCATGCGCGCCATCGGCGAAATGATGTACAGCGACCCAAGCCAGCACACCTTCATCAACTTCATCACCCGCTACCTCGGCCGCGCGTGGGGCAAATTCGCCGGCTGGACGTACTGGATTGTGCTCATCCTAACCGGCATGACCGAAATCACGGCCGTCAGCACCTATTTCGTCACGTTCTTCGGCACGTTCGGCATTGACCTCAACGCGTGGAAATGGCTTATCGAACTGTGCTTCCTTGTGGCGCTCACCGGCATCAATCTCATTGCCGTGAAAGTGTTCGGCGAGGCGGAATTCTGGTTCTCCATGATTAAAATCACACTGATTGTGGGTCTGATTGTCACCGCCGTGGTGATGCTGTTCCTCGGTTTCAGCTACCCGGCCACGCATATCGAAGGCGTGGACGGCACGGTTTCCGGTGCCACTGTGAGCCTTACGAACATTGCCGACGGCTTCCAGCTTGCGCCGAATGGCTGGATGAACTTCTTCATGAGCTTCCAGATGGTGTTCTTCGCCTACCAGCTCATCGAATTCGTGGGTGTGACCGTGTCGGAAACGCAGAACCCGCGCAAAGTGCTGCCGAAAGCCGTCAACGAGCTGATCATGCGCATCCTCATCTTCTATGTGGGCGCTCTCGTGGCCATCATGGCGATCGTGCCGTGGCGCAACTTCCACCAGAACGCGGACGGCTCGTTCGGCTCCCCATTCATCATGGTGTTCAAATACGCTGGCCTCGACTGGGCTGCCGCGCTCGTGTTCTTCGTGGTGATCACCGCAGCCGCGTCAGCGCTTAACTCGCTGATCTACTCGGCTGGACGCCATCTGTACCAGCTCGCGCAGGATTCCGAATCGCCCGCCATGCAGCGTCTCGGCGAAGTGTCGGACCGCAAGGTTCCGGCGAAGGCGATTATCGTGTCCGGCTGCATGATCCTGTTCTCCCCGCTGATCAACGCGATTCCGGGCGTTTCCGGCGCGTTCGTGCTGTTCGCCTCGGCCGCCAGCGCCGTCGTGATCTTCATTTACATTCTGACGATGCTTGCTCACCGCCGCTACCGTCAAAGCGCCGACTTTCTGCCGGACGGCTTCGTCATGCCGGCATGGCAGGTGTGCGACTGGATTGCGATTGCGTTCTACGTGTTCGTGTACGTCACGCTGTTCCTGTCCGCAGATACGCGCGGTTCCGCCATCGCCGGCCTGCTGTGGCTCGTCGTGTTCGGCGGCTACTGCCTGCTGCACGAGCGATTCCAGAACCGCGACCTGAAGGCGGCTCTAGGGAAGTAGACGTATTGCCTGTCGCTGCGGTATGCGTGGCATGCGCGTGTTGCGCTACGTGCCGCGCATCTGACGAAAGAGGGTCGGTGGAAACCTTGCGAAAATGTGCGTCTCCACCGACCCTCGTCGTGTAATCGCAATAAAACAGTGCGAAACGTTAGTGCACGAATCGTACGAAATCGGCGCGAATCAGCCGATGTAGTCGGCCTCGTTCGTCGGGCTGGACGGGACGGCGTGGTCCTCCGTAACCTTTCCCAGGCCGGACAGGTACGCTTCACGGCCGGCCTCAATCGCATTCTTGAAAGCGCGCGCCATCAGCGGAATGTTGCCGGCGGATGCGATCGCCGTGTATGCCATCACCGCGTCCGCACCCATCTCCATGGCCTCCGCGGCCTGGCTCGGACGGCCGATGCCCGCGTCGATGATCACCGGAACGTTGGCATTCTTGATGATCACCTCGATGAAATCGCGTGCGCGCAGGCCCTTGTTCGAGCCGATCATCGCGCCGAGCGGCATCACGCAAGCTGCGCCCGCGTCCTCAAGACGCTTCGCTGCGATCGGGTCCGGGAACATGTACGGCATGACCACGAAGCCTTCCTTCGCCAGCTTTTCCGTGGCCTTGATGGTCTCCTCGTTGTCAGGCAGCAGGTACTTCGACTCGTGCTCGATCTCCACCTTCACGAAGTCCGTCTGGCACACCTCGCGCGCGAGACGTGCGATGCGCACCGCCTCCTCCGCGTTGCGCGCGCCCGACGTGTTCGGCAGCATGGTGATGCCCTTCGGAATGTAGTCGAGCAGGTTGTTTTCGGTGGTGCGGCAGCGGCGCAGCGCCATGGTGACGATCTGCGTGCCCGCGTTCTCGATGGTCGCCTTGATGAGGTTCAGGTCGTAACGGCCGGAACCGAGGATGAAACGGCTCGTGAACTTGTGCCCGCCGAGGATCAGCGGGTCGGCGTCGCCGGTGGCGATCTCGTCGTACGCATGAGCGTCCGGCTCCGGCAGGATCGCGGTGTTTGTGGTGGTGCCGACCAGCTCGTCGAGCGTGGCGTTCGGCGCGGCCGCGACGTCGGCGGCTGCGGTGGTGATGGTGTTTTCGGTGCTCATCGTCGGTTCCTTTCGTTGGGGTGTTTGGTGTTGCTGTTGTTGCGATTGCTGTGCTGCTGTTGTGTTGCCGTTGCGTCGCTGTTGTGTTGTGTGCAACGTGCGTTTGTAATCGCAATAAAAATTTCGATTACGGCAGTGGAGTAACGTAGCAGTGCGTCAGGCGTCTTCCTCGCCGAGGATCAGTCGCGTGATCATGTTCGCTTCGTGGCAGGCGACCACGCCCACGCGCGGCGCCATCAGGCCGGCACCCGGTACCGGAGCCGTCTCGCCGTCGCCACAGAAGTAGAAGTTCTTCGAAACGCGACGCGTGCTCACCAGGTTGGAGCTGCGGAAGCCGGCCATGCCGGACGCGCTGACGAGCTTCTTGCCCGGCAGATTCTCCAGCACCGTGTTGACGAGCATCGTCTTGTTTTCCGGCACGTCGAACGCCTCGCAGATGATGTCCTCGTTTTCGAACAGCGTCGGCACGTTCTCGTCGGTCACCTTGACGGTGTCGATGGTGATGTCCGTGAACGGGTTGATTTGGCGCAGATTGCTGCGCAGCGCCTCCGTCTTGTACTGGCCGAGGTCCTTCAGGAAATACTGCTGGCGATTCAGGTTCGTCATATCCACGCGGTCGAAGTCGATCAAGTGCAGGTGGCCGACGCCGATGCGGGTCAGCGCCACCGCGATGGTGGAGCCGAGGCCGCCGCAACCGCAGATGGCCACGTGCGCCGCGTCGAGCTTGTCCTGCGTGGCGGCCGTGTGACGGTCGAGCAGGGCCGCGCGGATCTCCTCGCGGCTGACCAGGGTGGCCGGGTCGGGCTGG
>ERZ772885.1232-NODE-1232-length-16229-cov-2.918820_pt1 | contig 16229 bp, 10 predicted proteins | sample MGYA00580580_ERZ772885 | MGnify/ENA primary metagenome ERZ772885 (study PRJEB29015, sample SAMEA2737673) | human gut metagenome | biome: human gut; feature: human-associated habitat; material: faeces | place: China | collected 2012 ...
ATATGAATCTCATAACCCTCTACGGATAGATTATCAAGGTTATAAATATTGTGTTCTTCAGAAATATGTCCATGAATTCTCGTTCTTGTCTTCGCTTCTTTAAATATTGTTTTGGTATCGAGAAGCCCAAGTCCACGCATATCCCCTCCATGTTCTACTCCGTCCGGGTCATGCATTTCCTTACCAAGAAGCTGGAATCCTCCACAGATTCCGATAACTCTTGTTGTTCTTGCTGCGCGGATAATCGCACCTTCTAATCCGCTCTCGATAAGCCATTCCATATCTCCCATTGTATTTTTTGTTCCCGGAAGAAGAATCAGATCTGGGTCTCCAAGTTCTTTTTTATCGGTAACATAACGAAGAGAAACTCCATCAATTAATTCAAAAACACTGAAATCGGTAAAGTTAGATATATGAGGAAGACGGATAACGGCAACATCAATTCCCTCGGTAATTGTTTTCTGATTCAAGCGGTCAGATAAACTATCCTCATCGTCCACATCAATTTTTTCCATTGGAATAACACCAAGTACCGGTTTACCTGTCAAATCTTCAAGCATAGCCAGTCCTGGTTTTAAGATATCCACATCACCCCTGAATTTATTGATGACAATTCCACAAAAACGCTCCTGATCTTCCACAGGAAGTAACTTAATCGTTCCATATGCGGAAGCAAATACGCCTCCTCTGTCAATATCTGCAACAAGAATAACCGGCGCATCTGCCATTTTTGCCATTCCCATATTTACAATATCATTTTCAGCAAGATTGATTTCGGCTGGGGAACCTGCCCCTTCAATAACGATAATATCATTTTCTTCGGAGAGATGATTAAATGCCTTCATGACTTCCGGTGCGAGATTATCTTTCATTTTATAATATTCCTGCGCACTTAAATTATCATAAACCTCTCCGTTTACGATAACCTGGGAACCCATGCTGCTTGTTGGCTTTAAAAGGATTGGATTCATCCAGTGTGTCGGCTCTATCATTGCCGCTTCTGCCTGCATTGCCTGCGCGCGTCCAATTTCCAGTCCCTCTTTTGTAATGTAAGAATTCAATGCCATGTTCTGGGATTTAAAAGGAGCTACTTTATATCCATCCTGTTTAAATACTCTGCAAAGTCCCGCTGTAACAAAGGTTTTTCCTGAATTCGACATCGTTCCCTGTATCATAATTGCTTTTGCCATTATTCTTCCCCTTTCAAAATCATCCGTAATGCTTTTATGAGTTTTTCATTTTCCTCATGAGATTTCACCGCCACACGCCAGTAATCTTTTCCAAGATTCACATAATTGCTACAGTTTCGAATCATGATTCCATAACTTTCTAATCGTCTATCTAAATCCGTAATTCCCGGTGTCTGGAAAAACAGATAATTTGCCGCTCCATCATACAAAATAACCGGCAGCTTAAAAAACTCTTTCTTCATATAGGAAAGTTCCTCTGCCACCGTCTCTATTACCCTTTCTTTGTATACATTATCGGAAAGTGCCGCCACACCCGCACACTGTGCAATATGACTTACTGACCATGCCTGTCCGGTGCGATTTACCTTTGCAATCACATCTTCACTTCCTGCAAGAATGTAGCCAAGCCGCACTCCCGGAATCGCATATAACTTTGTAAATGACTTTAAAATAATAAGGTTTTCATATTTTTCTATAAAAGGCTTTACTGTATATTCACTCTCATTTTGACAGATTTCTAAGAAACATTCATCAGCCATCACAAAGGTATTCGTCTCTTTTGCCCGTTCAAGAACACGAAGAATCAATTCTTTCTCTGTAAGAATTCCTGTCGGATTATTTGGATTACAGATAACAACAAAATCCGTTTCTTCCGTTATCTGCTCTAAAATATCTTCTTTGATTACAAAATCATCACGCATAAGATAGTACTCCATCTGTGCACCTGCTGCGGACAATGCTTCCTCATACTCCACAAAAGCCGGAGCCGGAAGCAATACTTTTTTTGGATGTAAACCAAATGCCAGACGGTATAAAAGGTCAGCCCCTCCATTTCCACAGGTAATATGACTTTCTGGTACATTATCCTGCTTACTGATGGCTTCTTTTAAACGACTACAATCAGGGTCTGGATAATTTATTGTTCCATCAATCGCTTCTATCATTGCCTTGCGAATATGTTCCGGCAAGCCAAGCGGGCTGATATTTGCGGAAAAATCCAGGATATCTTCCTCCCGAATCCCCATCTCCTTCGCTTTCTTGTAAATGTTTCCTCCGTGTGAAATCTTCTTCATAACTTTAGCCTCAATTTTCTAAATCGTTGGTTATTATATATTAAGTATTTAAAATAACTGCACATAAATCAAAAATGTAATCAGACAACATACCGCCATCGATAAAACTGCGCTGACATACAATAACTGATTGGTTCTTTTTATATCTTCATACTCTACTGGACGGATATCATCCCCTATTGTCGGTTTCACGACTGCTTTTCCAAAATAATTGTGGGTTCCCCCAAGCTGAATCTGCAATGCACCTGCCGCTACTGCCTCGGTCTGCGCACTGTTCGGGCTTAAATGTGCAAAACGATCCCTTTTAAATATTTTCACTGCTCCCTTAAAATCAAAACGTAAAATAAGTGAGGCGATCATCAGCATTACTGCGGCAAATCTCGCCGGAATAAAGTTGCAGATATCATCCATTTTTGCAGAGAAAAACCCAATGTTTATCAATTCTTCATTCTTATATGCAACCATCGAATCTAACGTATTGACTGCCTTGTATGCAAAACCAAGCGGTGCGCCGCCGATTGCTATAAAAAGCATTGGCGCAATAACACCGTCTGCCGTATTTTCCGCGATAGTTTCCACATCTGCCTTTGCCACTTCGCTCTCATCGAGGTTCTCTGTATCACGTCCAACCAGATAAGAAACTTCCTTTCTTGCTCCGATAAGATCTCCCTCTTTTAACTTTTTATAGACCTTCATAGATTCTGTTTTTAAACTCTTTGTCGCAAGAATCTGATAAATAAAAAATGTCTCTAAACAGAAGCGAAGAACCGGATGAATCAGATTTGCCACATATAAAATTCCATAAACAACGGCAAATGTTCCTGCTACAATAAAAAGCATTAAGAAGAAACCTGCTGTCTTTTCTACTCCTGCTTTTCTCTCGATTTCTTTTTCTCTCACTTCTTCATAGCTGCAGCCGTAAATCATATGCTGCATGCCTTTTTTTAACTTATCGATAAACCACCCGATAATCTGTACTGGATGAATCAGCCCATGTGGGTCTCCAAAGATTAAATCCAGTATAAATCCGAGTAACATCGCATAAATCAGTCTCATTATTCTGTTTCCTCTCTTATGCTTTTTACATACTCAAATTCTTTGATATTTTCTCTGCCATATCTACAAATCGTTCTGCAACTTCCCTGCAGTTATGAAAATAAAAATGCGGATATCCTGCCATGATATTTTCTTTTACATAAAGACCGTTCCAGCATTTTCCGGAATACTTTTTAATCTCGCAGGAATCGCCTCTTTTGTCTGCCTTTGAATAGTGAAACTCATGGGCGCGAATATTCGTATTTTTCTTAAAAAATGCAGTATCACAAAGCGCATTTAGTGTCACATAGCCAAACTGCATGGACAGACGCTTTGTCATATGCACATCGGTATCAATCAGGCCAAGCATCTCCATCGAACTGTCATCCGTTTCCACTAAATGATTACAGACATATATAAAACCGCCGCACTCTGCAATAATCGGCTTGCCTGCTTTTGCTGCCTCGCAGATAGATTCTTTCATCGAAACATTCTCTGCCAGCTCCCTTCGATACGTTTCCGGATAGCCACCGCCAAGATAAATCCCATCGCTGCCTTCTGGAAGCTGCACATCATTTACCGGACTAAAATAGCAAAGTTCCGCTCCAAGCTGCTCCAAAATCTCCAAATTTTCTTTATAATAAAAACAAAATGCCTTATCCCACGCAACCGCGATTTTCGCCCGCTTTTCCGCTGGAACTTCCGGTCTTTTTACCGCTGTAAGAGGTTCTGCTTTTTCCCCGATTTCTAAAAGCAGATCAAGGTCAATGCACTCCTCCGCCGTCTCGCCAAGAAGACTTAAAATCTCGTCAAGATTATCAATCTCTGCTGCGGTCATCAGTCCCAAATGCCTGCTGCCGATATAGATTCCTTCTTTTTGTGGAAAATATCCCACAACAGAAATTCCAAGTTTCTCTTCAATTTCCGGCTTCATCAACTGATACATTCCCTTACTGCATCGGTTTAAAATAACTCCAGCTATCGGATTGTCCTGATATTCTACCATTCCTTTTATAAGTGGAATCATCGTGTGAGACATTCCCTTCACATTAAATATCAAAATGGTCGGTGTTCCCGTCTCTTTTGAAACTGTCCATGTACTCTTCTCACAACTGATACCAACACCATCATAATAACCCATGACACCTTCTGTCACAGAAAAATCCACATCCTGGCTATCCTTTCCTACAAGATACCTTAAGTCCTCTCCTGTAGAAAAAAATGGGTCCAGATTCCGACAGTTCCTTCCTGTAATATGACTGTGCAACATAGGGTCAATGTAATCCGGCCCACATTTATAGGATTGAATATGAAGTTCCCGGTTCACAAGAGCCTTCAAAATACCACAGGTAATGCTGGTTTTTCCACAACCACTATTTGCACCTGCAATCAAAACTCGTGGCATTGGTTTCATATTTTCCATATATTGATACACCTCCATATCACTTTCCCAAGACTTTTTACTTTCTTTATATTAGAGCGCATTAGGTCTGTCGATAAGAATCATCTTAATCCCTGTCTGCCTGCAGGCTTCCACTTTCACATCAACGCCACCCGTTTGTCCACTGTCTTTCGAAACAAGTACTTCTGCCTCTGTTTCCCTAATAAGCCTCACATTATCCTCAACTGTAAAAGGAGGCATTTTCCCGAAAACATGCCCCTCTAGATAACCAGCTTTTGCACATCCTTCCAGAGATGAAACATTATCAAGCACACGGATAAAAAGGCGCTCTGCTCCATTTTCTACACCGGACATATATGCTGCCGCTGTGTTCACTCCTGTTGTAAGAAAAACATTTCCCTTCAACTCATTTAAAAGGGTAATCGCTTCCTGTACATCTTTTACATGAACAATGCCTTCATAATCATATTGGAGGTTTGTTCTCTCATATCGCTCATACGGAATATCTGCTGACTCTGCCACCTTTTTCACCGTCTCCGATACAATCTTTGCAAATGGATGGGAAGCATCAATAATCTTTTCACATGGATTCTCCTTAAGAAGTGCGAGAAAACCATCCTGATCAAGCCTTCCTACATGAACATCAATGTCATATTCAAGAAGCATTTCCTTTCCAAGTTCCGTAGCCACACTGGCAAGAATCCTTTCATTTGGATTCTCTCCAAGCAGCTTCTCAATCACCTGTCTTGATTCTGTTGTCCCGGCAATCACCAAAACATTATATTTCATAATTACATCTCACTTTTAATAATCATTGTTGTGAAATATCCATACTCGCGGTCAGGAATCAGCGGACCAACATACTCGCCGTCCATTCCAACATTGCTGATAATCAATGCGTTATTCTCCATGCCGCGTTCAACCAATAGATCATACACTTCTTTCACATGACTTCCAACCTTCATAATAACAAGGTTATCAAAAACACCAAGAGTCTTCTCTACCTGATCAATTCCTTTCAGAGATGGTATTACACCAAAACCTTCATTTCCCTCTACGATAGAAATACCAGCCTTGCTTGCTCCAGCACAGAAAGATGGGATACCGGAAACCATTTCCACATCATATCCCTCTTTCAACAAACGTTTATGAACATATGCATAAGTACTGTAAATTCCAATATCACCAAGCGCGAGCATCGCGATTGATTTTCCTTCATCAAGTAACTTCATAATTTCTTCGGCAGCCGCCTGACGGCAAGCCTCACGCTTTGTCTTATCTTTTGCCATTGTAAATACGATTTCCTGAATCTTTTCCTCAGGAATCTTAACAGCACCTTTTGCAATATTTAAAGCGACACTATATTCGCCTTCTTTTTTCACCGGTACTGCAACAATATCACATTCTTCAATTAATCTTTTTGCTTTCAGAGTTAAAAGCTCTGGATCACCAGGGCCAACTCCGATTCCATATAATTTGCCTTTCATAATCTTCCTTTCCAGACGGATTTTGAGAAAGAAAAAGCAATCGTTTGAGTTATTATGTTTGAACCCAATTTTCAAATGAATATAAAAGAAGTTATTTTTGTTCCGTTGTGCTAAACGTTCCGTTTCGCCTGATAGTACAGACTCGCTCGAAAACGAGCTCGCGAGTCTACAGTCAAAACTCCACAGCACAAAGTCACAAAATATCTTCTTTTATATTCATTTGAAAATTTCACTACAGATAATCCAGCTCAAACTACTTTCTTTTTCTTCGTCAAAAATCCTGTCTATGTAAATCTATTGGTGGGTATAGTTAATTATTATCTACTCTTCCCTTCTGGAGCTAAAATCATTTTACAAAGACTCCGCCTTCTTCAGGTGTTTTACAAACATTTCTGCTATCGCATCAATTTCCCCTAAACCTTTCATGATAACTTCTGTTTCAAATCCATCTGCTTTTAAGATGGAATCCCAGGAGTCGGCTTCGGCTCCAGCGAGGTCATTTCGGGCATGATCGCCTGCTACGATCATAAGGGGCATAACATATACTTTTTTAATATCTCTTATTTTCAAACGACGGATAACGTAATCAAGACTAGGGAATCCTTCTACGGTTCCGACATATGTGCTTTCATGTCCAAGGTCTCTGAGCATGTTTTCAAACTGGCTGTATGCGCTGTTGGCAAAGTGTTCTGTTCCATGTCCCATGAATACAAAAGCTTCGTCTTTCGCTAATGGCTTTTCTAATTCCTGCATAACGATCTCGCAGGCTTCTTTGTAATCTTCCTCTTCGGTAAGAAGGGGGGTTCCAACCTTGATTGTTGGAATCTGATCTTTATATGCCAGAAGCATATTCATCATTTTGTCATATTCCAGTCCATTTATAATATGTGTTGGCTGACAGATCACTTCTTCGTAACCTTCTGCTACCAGTCGCTTCATCACTTCATCCGGATTATGGATAATGACATTTTTTGTTCTTGCCCATTTACGGATGATCATTCCGGAAGTAAATGCCCGATAAAAGTCATAGTCTGGAAATGCCTTTTTGCAGGTTTCTTCGATGTTAACGATTGCTGGAAGTGCTTCCTCAAAGCTTGTTCCAAAACTCACTACTAATAATGCTTTTTTTCCCATTTTTTCTCTCCTGTTTGTTCCTTGATAACAATCAAAAACAGACTGTTACATTTTTACACATTCATTTTTTTGAATATATTATATGGCTACAATGCAAAATATTCTGCACTGTATAATTATACATTATCATATAACCTTTAAATGTACGCTGTGAATATCATTACTGGATTATTCGTATCCATGATATGATAGCTACCGATTTTTCTTCCCCGTCCGACTGTCGCCTGAATGACATCGAAGTCTGGGGCGTATTTTCCTAAAAGTTCATTGGTTTCTGCGATAGTTTCGATTGTTACCGCAGAAATGACTACTTTTATTTTTTTAGGAAATGCCGCGATTATCTCTAATATCTGAGACATTTCTTTGCCGCTGCCGCCGATAAATACTTTGTCAGGTTCAGGCAGCTTTGCTACGGTTTCGGCCGCATCCCCTTCGTAGACGATTAAATTATCTGCCGAAAATTTTTCTTTGTTTTTGTAAATTAATTTTACGGCAGTTTCGCTTCGCTCTACGCTGTGTACTGTTCCAAATGGAACCTGTCTTGCACATTCGATAGATACAGAACCTGTTCCTGCGCCAACGTCCCACACAACATCATCAGGATGTAACTTCATTTTATGTAAAATGAGTATGCGGATTTCTTCTTTGGTCATCGGTGTTTTATCTCGCTCAAAATCTTCATCTGATAAAAAACATGGACGAACAATCTGGCGTGGAGATGGATTTTTAATCATTGCGACACAAAGAGAGGGGAACTCTTTTTTTACCATTTCAGCAGGTGTGCCGGATGCAAGGATTTCATCTTCGTAGGAAAGATTCGCTCCGGCGCAGACAGTCACATCATCAAGCTGATAGTCCAGCATAATCCGAGAAAGCCATGCCGGACCCTGTTCTTTGCTGCAAAGGAAAAATACTTTCGGATGTTCTGTTACCGCAAGTGCAATAGAACCTGCTGTTTTCGCTCTTCCATGTACACTGATGATCAATGCATCTTCCATTGTTTCTCCGAATGCTGCACCGAGCATCTGTAAGGAACCAACGCCAGGGATAATGTCCATATCCCAATTCTCGCTGATCGGATCATTGCAGATTGTGCGATAAAGGCTGTACATAAGCGGATCGCCGCTTACCGCCATTACAACATCATGTCCCTCGGAAAGAATTTTTCCAATCTGCTCTAGCGTGTCTTTAATTTTCCCCATTGCGAAAAAAGATATAGAATCATGCTGCAATACAGACGCTGAATCACTGACATCCTGGCACAATTCTTCTAAAATCGGTAAAACTCGCTTTGCCGCAATTACGGTGTGGGCTTTTTTCATTTTTTCAATTACTGCCGGTAAAATGTAATCGGCTTCACCTGGTCCGATTCCAGCTACGGTTAATTTGCTCATTCTAACCTCCACAGTTATTTTACTTCTGCAATTATTTTCTTTCTGATTTCGCCTACATTTTTGATTTCTGCAATTATTTCAAGCTATACATTACTAATCATTTCTTGCAGGCTGAAAGTACTTCTTTTATATTCTCGCTCGCCGCCAGAATTTCATTTTGTCCATCAAGGAAAATGATGCCTACTCTCGCCATTTTGTGGGCGGTTTTCTCGCAATACTCCGATGCTTTCTGTGCCATGTCCGGCCAGATATCCATCAGGCCTTCTTCTTCAACAATCTTCATTGCTGCCTTTGTCGTGAGACAGTCATAAATCTTTTTGATAACGGAAGTCGGTGCACCGTGAAGTGCTGCATGGGTACAGATAGTTTCGATTCGCCCGTCTGCCACATGACTGTGCGTATTCATTGTGCCTGAGGCTACTTTTACAAGTTTGCCGACAAAACCTCCGATTAAAATATCAGTAAAACCTCTTTCCACCGCTTCTTCTATCATAAAGCCGATGTAATTGCTTACCTGCAAAATGCACTGAAATTCGCCGTACTGTTCTTTTAATGCAGTCTCTCCCGTTCCTCCAAGTACAAAAAGAATGGTTTTATGTCCCTGTTTTGCATACATATCAAGTTCCGCAATCAGAGAATCTTTCATCGCTTCCTCACTCATCGGCCGGACAATCCCTGTCGTTCCAAGAACTGAAAGTCCATCTACAATTCCAAGCCTTGGATTAAATGTCTTTTTGGCAAGTTCTTTTCCACCGGGAATACTTACTGTTACACTTGCCTTTTTATTGCCGATAATCTTTCGGATTGCCTTTTCTGCCATCTGGCGGGGAACGGGATTAATCGCCGGCTGTCCCGGAGGAATCTTTAATCCTTCCTGCGTGATAGTGCCGACTCCTTCTCCTCCGAAAAAGAAAATGTCTCCTTCTTCCTCAAACAGCTCAACCTTTGTGACAATCTCGCTTCCATTTGTTACGTCCGGATCATCCCCGGCATCTTTTATCACGCCGCAGACTCCGAACTCTCTTGGAATAATATCAAGATAAAGTGTTTTCCCGATTGGGGTATCCACCTTCACTACTGAAGGACATTTACCCGTTGTCTGCCAGATCACGGAAGCCTCCGCTCCACCGGTCATACAGGAGCCAGTGGAAACTCCTTCTCTTAGTTTTTTCATAAATTCAATTCCAATATATTTTCATGAAAATAATCTCTTAAAATGATTTATTCAAATTCATTTTTTAGAAAATAATTTTTACAACTGATACAACATCGCGTTACAAATCGTTGCCGCAATGTTGCTGCCGCCTTTTCGTCCTTTTGGAACGATGAAAGGAACTCCGGCTTCCATAATCAGTTCTTTGGATTCTACTACATTGACAAAGCCAACTGGTGCGCCGATAATCAATGCTGGTTTTAACTTGCCTTCTTTAATCAGCTCATATAAACGGATTAAAGCTGTCGGTGCATTTCCAATAGCAAAAATAATGTTTTTCTCTTCTGCTAAAACCGCTCCTCTTTCCATGCAGATAGCTGCTCTTGTGCATCCGCGTTCCTTTGCTTCTTTTGCCACATCATCATCAGACATGAAGCAATGAGCTTCTCCTCCGAAAGATGCTAATTTTTTCTTGTTGATTCCTGACCATGCCATTCTTGTATCGGTTACGATATGTGCTCCATTTTTTAAAGCTTCTACACCGATATTCGCAGCATTTTCAGAAAAGCATAAATTATCTGCATAATCAAAATCTGCAGAAGTGTGGATACATCTTTTTACGATAGAGAACTCCGGCTCTGGCCAGGTTCTTCCGTTTAATTCGCTTGTGATAATTTCCATACTTCTTTTTTCGATTTCGGCAGGTTTTACGATTTGAATTTTATCTAACATTTCTCCTCCTGCATTTTATATTTAGTTCAATTCTTCATAAGTTCCAAAATTCGTCTGCTCAAAGCTTGGTAATTCCCAGTATGCTTTAAATGCATAATCTGCAATCGTAAATCCCATAACCGCTCCGGTTCCCTCGCCAAGGCACATATTGGCAAAGATATATGGCTGTTTGCCGATAGCATCCAGTATCATACGTCCAGCAGGTTCATTAGAACAATGGGATGGGAAAAGATATGGCGCACATTCCGGTACTAAGCGAATCGCAATTAACGCTGCTACGGATGAAATAAATCCGTCAATAAATACTGGAATATTGAGCGCCGCACCACCGATATAACAGCCAGCCATTCCGGCAATATCAAGACCTCCGACTTTAGCAAGTACATCAAGCGGGTCGTCCGCATTTACTTTATTGAGTGCGATACTCTGCCTGATGACTTCTATCTTATGTTCTAAATCTTTGTTTGTAAGACCAGCACCTTTTCCGGTTACCTTTTCTACACTCTGGTCAAGTAAAACAGAACAGACAGCACTGCTTGTCGTAGTATTTCCAATACCCATCTCTCCGGTAGCAAGAACGTTATAGCCTTTTTCTTTTAAATCAGCTACCATGCTGATGCCGACTTCAATTGCTTTTACCGCTTCTTCTCTCGACATTGCAGGGCCTTTTGCCATGTTGTCTGTTCCGTATTTAATTTTTCTTGGAAAAACACCCGGATTGTCACAATCCGTTGCAATTCCGATATCTACGGGATACACATCTGCTCCACTCATGGAGGACATAATACAGATTGTCGCATTATGCTTTGTCATATTTTCTGTTACTGTCTTTGTCACTTCCTGCCCTGTCTGGGTAACTCCTTCCGCTACAACACCGTTATCTGCTGCCATGACAATAACCGCTTTTTTCCTTAAATGCGGATTCTTATCGCGGTAAATTCCAGCGAACTGTGTCACCATTTCTTCGAGTCTTCCCAGACTGTGAAGAGGCTTCCCAAGAGTATTCCATCTCGCACGAGTGTACTCCATTGCCTCCTCATCCAGCGGCTGAATTTTTTTGATTGCTTCCTCCAGAGTCATAACCATCTTCCCTTCTGCTACTTTAATACCAACATATATTGTTCATATTTTTGTATAGTCTTGCTTCCACTTCATAAATTTATATTTTTCTACTTTCATATATAAATAAATATCAATAATTTTTTCTACAACTTTCCCTTATCATTATCTCATTTTTAAAAACTAAAATGGAAATAATGATAGTGGTGTCATTCCCGTATACTTTGTAAGAACGATAACAACAAGCAGTAATAATACTTCCGCAAGCTCGTTTCCTGCTCCCATAACATCTCCGGTGATTCCACCGATTTTCCCTGTGATATATACACGGAAAAGGTAAGCGAATCCAAAGAGAATCGCAAAGATAAGGACTCCCCAGCAGGAAAAGGCAAGTACCATTGCGATAAGTCCAAGAATGACGGTTCCGATTACTGTTCCAAGACTGACAGTTCCTACATAAATACCGATTCCTTTTTCACGAGGATAAATTGCTTTATACACAATCGCTCCCTGTACCATTTTTCCGGCGATTGGCATAAGAAGAATCATCAGCCATCTTATATCGCTGTAGTAAATTCCGGCAAACTTTAATGCCAGATCAAAGCACATCGCTACCGCACCGTTTGTTCCGATACGGCTGTCTTTCATGATTTCAAGCATACGTTCTCTCGTTCTTGCAGAGTAGATTCCGTCTGCGGTATCCGAAAGACCGTCTAAGTGAAAGGCTCCTGTCAGACAGAGGTTCGCAAGCATTGCAAAAAGGATTCCGAATACTTCTGGTAAAATAAGACTTACAAGAAGAAATACTGCCATGTCACAAAGTCCGAGAATCAGACCGACTACCGGATAATATAAAAATCCTTTGTGCATGTCTTCATCTTTTACTTCGCCAAGATCTACATTGACAGGAATCCGTGTCATAAAGCCAAGTGTTAACAAAAAACGTTTTATCTGAGTTTTCATTTATTTCTGACCTTCTTCCGCTGCATCCTGAATCATTGTTTCTACCATACCTCTTGCTGTATATACAACAGCAGTTTTTGCAATGGAGAGACCATTTTCCTGTGCAGTCTTTGTTGTAACCGGGCCAATACTGATATATTTTCCTTTGACCTCGTCAAGATTATCTACCATAGATACAAAGGCTCGAACTGCACTGGAACTTGCAAATGTTACATAGTCAGCCATCTTAATCAAACGATTCAATTCATCTGCTTTTCTCTCATCCGTTACGGTATGATAAAGAGAAATGCATGTGTGGGAAATTCCAGCTTCTTCTAATGCATCTGGAAGCACTCTGTTTGCTTCCTCTGCACGAAGGAGAAGAACACTTTCATCTTTTCCGATATGAGGAACCATCGCCTCTGCCATATCTTTTGAAGAATATGCTGTCGGAATAAAATCACAGAAAATTCCATGTTCTTCCAAAGCCTTTTTCGTTCCGTCTCCAATAACAGCGAAGCGGACATGCGCTAAATCTCTGATATCTTTTCGGATTTCCTGCATTTCCTCAAAGAAACATTCCACACCGTTTGCACTGGTAAATACAATCCAGTTATACTTATCTATTTCCTTCAATGCGACATCCAGCTCTGGAAGTTTCATTCTTTCAGTGCGGATTAAGCTAAAGGAAATGGCCTCTGCTCCCTCCTCTTTCAGAATCGGAGAAAGTCGGTCTACCATAGAAGTTGTTCCTGTCACAAGAACACTCTTGCCGGATAAAGGTTTGTGTCCGTACCAGTCAAGTACCTGACGTAAACTTACAACATCACCTACAACTGTAATGGCAGGAGTCTTAATTCCCTCGCGCTTTACAACTTCTACAATATCAGCAAGTGTTCCTGTTGCAACACGCTGTCTTGCGGTTGTTCCCTCCTGAAGCACACCGACCGGAGTCGCAGGATCTTTACCATTCTCAATAAGCGAAGCTACAATATTAGGAAGATTTTTGAGTCCCATAAGGAAAATCAATGTTCCTTCTTCTTTCGCAAGTGTCTCGTAATTTAATACACTCACACCATTTTTATGATTGCCTTCATGACCGGTAATCACATGGAAAGAAGATGCGAAATCACGATGTGTCACTGGAATACCGCAGTATGCCGGAACAGAATAAGAAGAAGAAATTCCCGGTACAACTTCAAAGTCAACACCAGCTTCTCTAAGTTCCTGTCCTTCTTCACCGCCACGGCCGAAGATATATGGGTCACCGCCCTTTAAGCGGACAACATTTTTTCCTTCTAATGCAAGCTTCACTAAAAGCTCGTTTGTCTCATACTGTTTTAAATGATGATTTGAAGAACGCTTTCCTGCGTAAATAAGTTCTGCGTCATCTCTCACTTCATTTAAAAGGGAACTGGATGCAAGGTTATCGTATACAACGACATCTGCCTCTCTTAAAAGCTTAAGTCCTTTTCTCGTCATCAGATCCTCATCACCAGGACCTGCACCGACAAGATATACCATACCTTTGTTTACTTCATGAGCAACGCTGATACCAAGTTCTGCTGCTATTTCTACTTTACTTTTTCTTGCCGTATCTTTCTCTGTTATCTCTTTGTCTGTTTTAACAGCTTCTTCGACAGAAACGGCTGCTGCCACAGCCGTCCCAGCTATCGGCTTGCTGTCTGCATCTTTTTCCGCTATAGCATCTTCTATATTCACTGTCATATACGTCTTTCTGCTATGAATTCCATCTTTCACATACATGGCACGCATGGAAAATTCACCATTTTCCTCACGACAAAGTGCTGCCGCCGGTGCGTTACAGCTTCCACCGATTGTCTTTAAAAATGCTCTCTCTGCCATTAAAAGACATTCTGCTTTTTCACTGTGAATCGCCGCAAGGATTTCTGCCATCTCCGCATCTTCTACGCGGCTTTCTACTGCAAGGATTCCCTGACCTGCGGCCGGAAGAAATACATCCGGGTCAAGATACTGATAGTGAAGTCCCTCTTCCTTTTCATATCCCAGTCTTTCGATTCCTGCCGCCGCAAGAATAATTCCGTCATACTGACCGTCACGAAGTTTACTTAAACGAGTCTGTACATTTCCACGGAGAAGCTTAATCGTTACATATGGATTAATTTCTTTAATTAATAATTCTCTTCGAAGAGAACTTGTTCCGACAATGCTTCCTGGCTCTAATTCTTCTAATTTTTTACCAGTTGTAGTAACAAAAGTATCTCTCACATCCGCTCTGTCAAGGACTGCACCGATTCCAAGCCCTTCCGGGAAATCCATCGGCATATCCTTTGCACTGTGAACTGCAATATCTACTGCACCAGAAAGAAGTTCGGCTTCAAGTTCAGCAGTAAATACACCTTTTCCACCAAATGAAGTAAGGGATTTATCAAGGATCTGATCTCCCTTTGTGTCAATCTTTACGATTTCCACTTCTATTTCAGGAAAAGCTTTTTTAATTTTATCTTTTACATTTTCATATTTTATTTCCGACATAATTGATTGCCTCTACCAGAAACTGTCAAATCTTTTGTGTAAATAGTTCTTTCTCGTAAATTGATTTTTTAATTATTTATTTAATCAAAGTAGGATTCTAAGGTGTCCTGAACCTGACCAAAGCCTTTATGAATTCGGTTGAAATAGCGGTCATTGTAGCTCATTGCCTGAATGCCAATAAAAGTATCAAGCGACTGTTCAGTTGGAAACTCTGCCTTAGGCTTAGCTTTGCGCTTGATCACATTGTTAAATGATTCAATCATGTTAGTCGAATAAATTGAAGCTCTGATCTGCTTGGGATAGTTATAAAAGACCAGCAGATCTGGTTCTATGTCTTTCAAGCTTCTGATAACATGGCTGTAAACCTTGCCCCATTTGGTATAGAAGTCATGCAGGACAGCTGTGGCTTCTTCTTTGTTTGTCTGTTGATGCACCTGTTTGAATTCGTTCATGATCTTTTCACGATCGTCGACGCGTACTTTAGCGCAGATATTGCGCATGACATGAACCAAACAGCGTTGAAAATGAGCTTTAGGATAAGTCCTGGCCAAGGCTGTTTTCATGCCAACAACACCATCAGAAAGAAAAAGCTCAACTTGCTTTAAGCCTCGGGATTTCATGTTTTGAAGCATCTCTGTCCAGACTTCAATGTTCTCGCTAGGCGCAATGCAGTAGTCAATGACCTCCTTGTGCCCATTAGGCTTGATGCCAATGGCAATATAGACTGCTTCACGCTCAAACGTTTCTCGGCGCAAAGGAAGGTATGTCGCATCCAAATAGACGCAGAAAAACTTGTCGCTTAGCTTGCGTTTGTGGTAAGCCTCAACCTTTGGAATCATCTGCTTGGAAATATTTGATACCTGAGCTGGACTGTAATGGCTGCCATACATCTTTTCAATTAGATCGGCTATTTCCCTGGTGGTCACGCCCTTGGAGTAAAGCTTGATAATCATGCTTTCCAAGACATCCGAGTGCTGCTTGTAGTCAGGCAGCGTGTGCTGATGAAACTGACCGTTGCGGTCTCGAGGCACTTGCACTTCAATTGGGCCAAATTGCGTATCAACTTTGCGGAAATAAGCACCATTTCTAGAGTTGCCGGTATTCCAGCCAT
>ERZ772885.1259-NODE-1259-length-15857-cov-7.094102_pt1 | contig 15857 bp, 11 predicted proteins | sample MGYA00580580_ERZ772885 | MGnify/ENA primary metagenome ERZ772885 (study PRJEB29015, sample SAMEA2737673) | human gut metagenome | biome: human gut; feature: human-associated habitat; material: faeces | place: China | collected 2012 ...
GCAATGATGGCAAAGGTGCCGGTGCCCGGGCCCACGATGCCGTCGTACAGGCCGATGCCCAAGCCGATGCCCAGCGCCAGCAGGATCTTTTTCAGGTTCAGGGTTTCGTCGTCCCGGTTCTGGTCCGGCAGGTCGCGCTGCCACAAAATGACCACCGCCGCCACTGGCAGGATGAGGAACATCATGGTGCGCAGCAGCTCATCGCTGAGCAGCAGCACGATATGCGCCCCCAGTGCACTGCCCGCAAAGCTGCCAATGGCTGCAAGGATGCCCACCTTCAGGTTCATTGCACCGTTTTTGAAAAAGTTGGCTGTGGCAAAAGTGGTGCCGCAGGCGGCGCTGAATTTGTTGGTAGCATAGGTGTAGTGGGGCGGCAGCCCGGCAAACAGATAGGCCGGCAGGCTGATAAGACCGCCGCCTCCGGCTGCCGAATCCACAAAGCCTGCAAAGCCCGTCATCAGAACGAGAAACGCCATCATCCATGGCGAGAGCGTGATACCCATTGTTATAATTCTCTCTATTTTTCCAGTTTTTGCACGTGCATTTCAGGACAGAGACAGCCGTCCCTCACAGGCCAGCACCTGATCCAGGATCATCCGCGAGACGCGGGCACCGTACACCATGGCGGGGTGTTCATTGTACTCGATGATATCGTGAAAGTCCTTGTTCATCAGCACGATGACATACTCGCCGTAGGGGGTGTGGACGATGCCGCCGTCGTTGCGGCAGGCGTTCATGCTGCCGCTCTTGCTGGCCACCCAGATCAGCTCCGGCACGCCGGTCTCCTCGCAGTCCAGATAGTACTGGGGAAAATCGTGGGTCAGCATGGTGTTGTAGTGCTGCTGGCGCAGGATGGCAAGCATTTCGGCGCTGGCTTCCCGGCTGACCAGCTCCCCTTTTGCAATGCGGGCGAACAGCGCCGCGTAGTCGCGCGGCGTGGTGGTGCCAAGCTGGCGGTAGCGGTCAAAGTGCAGCGGATTGTGCAGCACAGTATGCGCAAAGCCCAGCTCCCGGATGCAGGCGTTGATGGTATCCAGTCCCAGATAGTCGATGATCATATTGGTGGCGATGTTGTCCGAGCAAATGATCATCATGGTGGCGGTGTCCTTCACCTTGAGCTTTGCGCCCACGCCCAGCGCGCGCAGCATGCCGCTGCCGTCCACGAACTGGCTCTGCTCATAGGTGATTTCTTCGGCAAGGTCTGCTTTGCCGCGCTGCGCCTGCAAATACAATGCAGCGAGAATGAACGCCTTGATGGTGGATGCCGTCTCAAATTCTTCGTCCGCGCCCACCTCCACGGTATGGCCCTGCAGGTCGTCCACGAACACGCTCATTTTGCCCTGATAGCAGTACAGCTCCGCAGCAATGCGCTTTTCCAGCGTCATGTTTTTATCCATATCGGCATATTCTCCGTTGTTATTACAGGTTTTCCTCAAAAAAGCGCATGGCATTGCGGTAGTAGATGCCTTCCACCTCGTCCTCAGTAAAGCCCTCTTTGCGCAGGGCATCCGACAGCAGCGGCAGGAAGGCAGCATTTTCCAGCTGGTGGGGGCCATCGATGCCATCAAAATCGCTGCCAAGGGCAATCATCTGTGCACCGCCTACCTGCTTATAGTGGGCTGCATGCTTTGCGATCAGCTCCACCGTGCTGCGGCAGTTTTCCGGGTGGGTGGGGTCGGTGTCCAGAAAGGGCGCATAGTAGTTCAGGCCCGCAATGCCGCCGCGCTCCGAAAGGGTGCGGATCATCTCATCGGTCAGGTTGCGGGTGTGGGGTGCCAGTGCGCGGCAGTTGGAGTGGCTGGCCGCAAAAGGCCGGGTGCCGTGCCGTGCGATATCCCAGAAACCCTTGTCCGAAAGGTGGCTCACATCCACGATCATGTGCATCCGTTCCATCTCGGCCAGAAATTCAAAGCCCTTCCCGGTCAGGCCCTTTTCGGTCTGGGGCACCAGCACCCCGCCGGGGTTCCGCTGCGGGCTTGCCAGCTCGTTTTCGTGGTTCCATGTCAGGGTCATCATGCGCACGCCCAGCTCATACATCCGGCGCAGCACCCCCACGCTGCCCTTGCAGCAGGCGCCTTCCTCGATGGTGAGCATCCCGCTGATCTTTCCCGCCGCAGCATTCCGGCGGATGTCCGCCGCCGTGTACACCGGGGCAATTTTTTCCGGGTATGCCGCCATGATGCGCTTGAACCAGTCGATCTCTTCCAGCGCTGTCACCAGCGGGTCTGCCCCGGGGGCGGGGTCGCCCAGATCGACGAATGCCGCAAAGCACTGCAGCAGATAGTCGCCTTTTTGTAATTTTTCAAGGTCGATATGCAGATCGTTCTGCGCGAAGCTCTTGGGCCGGCCCGCATGTTCGGCTTTGCGCAGCTCGCTGAGGGTATCGCAGTGCAGATCCCAGACTTTCATGATGTTTTCTCCTCTTTATTCCTCTTGCAGCAGCTGCAGCAATTCCTCTGGTTTCATGGACAGGATCGCTCCGTCTGCCGAGCCGGTGACCGTCTCGGCAAGGTCCTGCTTTGCCTGCTGCAGCTCCACGATCTTTTCTTCAATGGTGTCCTGCGCAATGAGCTTGTACACCTGCACCGGATTACGCTGGCCGATGCGGTAGGCGCGGTCGGTGGCCTGATTCTGCGCAGCCACGTTCCACCACGGGTCGTAGTGGATGACGATATCTGCCGCCGTCAGGTTCAGGCCGGTGCCGCCCGCCCGCAGCGAGATGAGGAACACGTCCGCTTCGCCGCTGTTGAACCGGCGCACAAGCTCTGCACGCACCGGCTTTGGGGTGGAGCCCTGCAGGGTAAAGTGGCTCACGCCCGCTTCGTCCAGCCGTTTTGCCAGCAGTTCCAGCATGGAGGTGAACTGGCTGAACAGCAGGATGCGGTGTCCGCCCTCCACAGCAGCCGTCACCAGCTCCATGCAGGCATCCAGCTTGGCACTGCCGCCGTCCCAGTTGTCTGCCACAAGGCGCGGGTCGCAGCAGATCTCCCGCAGGCGCATGAGCACTGCGAACACCGCCATTTTATCCTCCGGCTTTGCAGCGCGCAGCTTTTCCCGCGCGTCCACCACAGCGGCAAGGTAGAGCTTGCGTTGCTGCTCGTCCAGCTCGATACGGTGGAGATTCTCGGTCTTGGGGGGCAGCTCTTTGAGCACCTCGGACTTCATGCGCCGCAGGATGAACGGCCCGGTGAGCTGGTTCAAACGGCGCAGTGCGTCTTTGTCGTCCTCCTGCACGATAGGCTTTTCAAACCGGGCGCAGAAGGTCTTGTAGGGCGGCAGATACCCCGGCATCAGGAAGGAGAAGATGCTCCACAATTCGCCCAAGCGGTTCTCCACCGGGGTGCCGGTAAGGGCAAACCGCACTTTGCTGTTCACCCCGCACACCGCCTTGTACTTTTGGGTAGTGTGGTTCTTGATGGCCTGCGCTTCGTCCAGAATGCAGGCGTAGAATTGCTGCCCGCTGTAGAGCTCCTCGTCCCGGCGCATCAGGTCATAGCTGGTCACCACAAGGTCGGCTTCCGCCCACTGCTTTGCCAGCTCTGCCCGGTGAGCAGCGTCACCGTCCACAGCCACGCAGGAAAGCTGCGGCGTGAACTTCTGGCATTCCTCCTGCCAGTTGAGCACCAGCGATGCCGGGCAGACGATGAGGCTGGGCAGGCGCTGGCCGCTTTCCTTCATGGCCAGCAGGTAGCTGAGCACCTGCACGGTCTTGCCAAGGCCCATATCGTCGGCCAGAATGCCGCCCATGCCGTAGCCGTCCAGTGTGCGCAGCCAGCGGTAGCCATCCCGCTGGTACTTGCGCAGCACATTGTGCAGGCTTTCCGGCGGAGTATACTCGCTGTCCTTCACGGCGTGAAAGCTGCGGCTGATGCGGCGGAACGCATCGTCGCGGTTGAAACGCAGGCCGTTCTGGCCCGAGAGCGCCCAGTCGAGACTGGGTGCACGGTAGAGCGGCAGCTCGGCGTGGCCGCTCTTGAGCTTGGCCCCGGAAAGTTCCAGTGTATCGTTCAGTTCGTCCAGCCCTTCCAGACTGTCATCCAGCCGCAGCAGACGGCCGTCCCGCAGGCGGTGGTAGCGCTTTTTCTGGTGCAGGGAACGCAGCAGGTCTTTCAGCTCTGCCACCGGGAACTCGCCGGTATCCACTTCCAGATCCAGCACACTGCCGTGCACCGAAACGCCCACCGTGATGCGGGGCGGCGCGGCCTGCAGGCTGCGGAAGGCATCCGTCAGGTATACTTCACCCTCGGCCAGCAGGGCCGGCACGCCCTCCTCCAACATGCGGTAGATCTCGTCCTCGTCAGCGGTGCCGTACACTTCCTCTCTGCCGTCCACACCGGGCTGCAGATAAGAGGCCAGCAGCCGCTTTGCCCGGCTCTCGGCGCGCACATCCCGCAAAAGCCCTGCCGGAGACGGCACGAACGGCGTGACCTTATCCTCCCCGTACAAAAACTCCGCGTGTGCTTCGATGCGGAAGCTGTCCGGTGCGTCCAGATAGAACTGCACCACCGGTTCCAGCGGGATCTGGTTCAGCAGCAGACGTTCCGGGTCCACGATGTTCAGCTTGCTGCCCAGCTCCGGCAGCACATAGCTGCAAAAGGCCGTGGCATCTGCGCTGGTAAAGAACAGGCTTTTGCCGCCCAGCGCCTGCAATGCGGGCAGGATGCGGGTGCACCCGGGCCGCTGCAGCCGCCAGAGCGTATCCTCGCTGAACAGGTAATCGTAGTCAAGGCCCTGCACAGCGGAAAGTGCGGGTTCGCCTTCCACCTGCACACCGCCGCGGCGGCGCTCCACGGTCATGGTAATGACGGGCAGACCTTCCCGCAGCTCGTACCCGCCCAAAAAACCGGTATGTTCGTACAGCTGCACAAGGTCATCAAAGATCTCGCCGGTCAGGATCATGCCTCCCGCCGGGCCTTGTTCGGCCCCGCCGTACACCCGCACGGCGGCTTTGTCCATGCTCTGCCTTGCGTTCACCTGACGGCGCAGCAGCTGCAAAAGCGCACGGGACTCTTCATCAAAGGCATCCCACCGGTGCACAAAAGCCAGTGCCTTGCCGTAGCTGACGCTTTTGCCCATCTCGACGGCTTCCATCAGGTTCGGGATGCTTTTTACCACATACTGCCGCCCGCCGTCCGAGATGCGCAGCCGCAGCCATGGCTGTGCGCCGGGCACGAGGGTCAGCTCCGGTTCCAGATGGGCAAAGCCGGTGCGCTGGGTGGTCTCGTCCACGCCAAGGTTTTCAAGTGCTGCTTCCTTGTAGGTATCCAGCAGCCTGCGGGCCTCGTGATCCGACACCGGCGTTTCGCCGTGCCACTTTTTGCCAAACAGCATTTCCAGCCCGGAGGCATAGCTGTCCCGCCGGGCCGGTTCCGGGGCAAGGCCCGCCGCGCCGCGCACAACACCGGGAATAGCATCCGGCTTTGCCGCCGGTGCAGGGGCATTCTTTTCGGCATCGTCCAGCAGCAATGCGCCGATATGCTTGCAGTAGGTGCCCTCGCCGTTCTGGTTATACGGGCAGCTGCAGGACGCACTGACAAAGCTGCCGTTCTCCCGCAGCCATGCCTGCGTATAGTAATAGCTGCCGCCGCTGCCCTGTACCATGGCCGAAATATGCCGCACGCCATCGGCGTTCACGGTGCAGGTGCTCTGCTGGATGCGCTTGCGGTATTTCTTGGCCCGCTCAAAAATGTTATCGCCCAAAAGCGTGCGGATCTCGTCTGCATCCATGACTGTTTCCTCCCGGTTTGGCTGTAAAACCTTCTAATTTTATAAGAATACCGCACCCGGTGCCCGGATGCAAGGGGCAAAATCGCAGCGGCAGCGCCGCAAACGCGCCAGCGAGCAAAACAGCCCCCGCCGTTTTCACGGCGGGGGCTGTTTTTACGCTTATAGCGTTCAGGTCTCAGAGATCTGTGCCGGGGCTTCGGCAGGGGTTTCCGCCTGCGCAGCCTGCTGCTCGTCCAGCAGCTTTTCCAGCTGATACCAGCGGGTCAGTGCGTAGGGACGTGCCACATAGCGGCCGGGCTTGAAGGTCACCGTCTCGGTGCCGTCGTCGTTCTGCTCGTGGTAGTCCTTCAGCAGGCCCTGCTCCACACACCAGCGGGCAGCGGCCTGTGCGTCGGCATCGTTCTGCCCAATGTCTGCGTACAGCTCGGTGCTTACCGGTGCCGGGCAGTTGGCACGCTTCCACAGGCCGAGAGCCAGTTCCATGCGGTTGGCGGGCACATAGCCATAGGTGCCTTCCAGCCATGCGCGGGTACCCAGCAGATAGGCCGTGCCGCCAATGAGGGCACCGGCGATGACGGCACCTGTGCCGCCGTCATCGGCAGGTTCCGGGTCGGGTTCCGGCTCTACCGGGGCGTTCACCGTAAAGGTGACGGTCACCGGGCTGGCGGGCATACTGAAGCTAGCTGCCAAATCGGAATCAGCTGTCACTTCAACGGTGGTCTGCTCGGGCAGCAGCTGCGTCACGACCCACTGGCCGAAGGTATAGCCCTCCGGCAGGGTGGTTGCATCAAACTTCAGGGTCACGAGCTGTTCCGGCTCTGCGCCAAGTGCGGTGGTGCTGGTGCGGTCGGGCTTCGGGTTCTCGTCGGTGCCCGTGGTGTCCGGAACAGACACGGTAACGGGAGCAGCATCTTCCGCAAATGCAACATCAGCGGGCAGCTGCACCTGCACGCGGTAAGCACGCGGAATGACCGGCTTGCTCTCAGCAGAAGCTTCAATGGTCACAGCGTTGGCAGGCATAGTAAAATGTGCCGGGTCATCGTCGGCGGCATCGATAACGCCATCCGGCAGCTCGGCGGTATTCCAGCTCCAATGGGAGCCATTTTCACCGGCAAATGCAAGCTGGATCGTGTCGCCCGCCTTTGCGTAATAGTAGTAGGTGCCATCCTCATTTTCGGCGGTGTCGCCGTACTTCTTGCCGCCCTTGATGGTGATTTTGTACTGGTCCACAGCGGTAGCGCTTACCGGCCCGGAGGGCATGGTAAAGGTAAGCTCGTGCTCGGCAGAGCCGTTGACCTTGCTGCCGGTGGCATCACCGTTGATGGTAAGGTCGTTATCCGTTTTCCAGTTTGCAAAAACGGTGTCCGGGCTGTCTGCATCCGGGTCTGCGGGCGCAGCAGGGGCTTTGGCCGTAATGGTCACCGGTTTTCCGCATTCCACAAGGTCGCTCGTTGTCAGGGTTTTCTCGCCCTCGCCAAGGTCTGCTTTTGCCGTTGCATTTTGGGCGGTAACAGTGTTCTGTGCAACAAGGCAGCGGTATTCACTTGATTGATCGTCCCAATATCTCTGTTCTCCAATACCGATCGTATAACCCGGATTCAGGCTGACAAGTTTAAGATTTTGCTGATAGGGAACGTAACTGCTTTCACCGTCATCTGCGTCCGGCGTTTCCACCGTGATTTTTCGTCCGTTGCTGGGGTTTTCTACCAGAACTGTCAGTTCCTGATCATAGTCCCGTCCGATCAAGACTGTGCTATCATAGTACGTCTCTTTTCCGAGATAGATATCCGCTACCGTGCCCGAAATGGTTCCTCCATTGATTTTCGGTTGATTTGAATCATCATATGTACCATCTTCATCATAAAGGCCATACTTGCCTCTGAGTTCGCCGCCATTAACCGTAACACATCCACGACTGGTTTTTATCGCACTTCCGTTCGGCGCTATGACCGTGCCTGCATGGATTTCTACGCTGCCTCCTTTGCGATAAATTGCCGCAGAATCGCTGGCTGCATTCTGAATCTTCGTTGTACTATATGTTTCATCAATATAGCATTCTCCATTGTCTATGCCGATTGTAGAATTATCAGACCCGTTTTTTGTATTGGAACTGATGAAGGTTCCTCCATGAATCCATGTTTTAGAAGCATGAGAAGAATATCCATCAAAGTAAGTATATACCACACAACCATCACTCGTATGGGTACCGCCATTGATCGTAAGTTCTTCTTCATTAAAAATACCACCCTGTGTGGTCACATTATTCAATGTAATCTTGCCGTTGTTTCCATAATGTGAGTTGTTGATCCAGCTGTAATAGGTTCCGCCGTTGACAGTAACGGTTCCGCCTTCCATTCCGATGGACGCAAGTTCACTATTTTCGCCCACTGCAGTTGCCGTAACATTGTTCAGCGTAACCTCTGCGTCGCGAACTGTTATCGCACCGCTGTTTTCATAATCCTCAAGATCTGTTTCCGTTCCATAAAAGTCACTGTTCGCTATCTCTACATCGCCGTAATCTATAACCACTGCTCGGTGTCCCGTTGCGGTGACCTGTTCCATGGAGACCTTTGTGGTATAGGATGCATTGCCTGCATAAAAATCAAAAGTGTCACTCTGCGTTGTGTATGTGCCGCCGACCACATTTATTTTCCATTCCGGCAAACTATTGTTTCTATTATCAGAGTACAAAAAAGTTCCGGCCTGACCTGTTACAGTCGCACCCGTACCATTGATGGTCAGTTTCGGAACCTTCTTGACATACAGCAATCCTTTCGTGTCGTACCAATCGCCTGTTACCGTATAATTCACGTTGCCGACAATGTTGATCGTGACCGGTTTGGTGCTCTCAATGGTGATTTGCTGCGTGTAATCATCGCGCAGAATGTATTCGCCCCCATTGCGAATCGTCTCTCCGCCCGTCAGCACCGTGCCTGTGACTGCCGCCTGCGTGCTTATGCTGCTTTCAGGGTCTGTCGCCGTCCCCCCCGGATGCAAATGCATTCACCGGGAGAACAGAAGCCATCATGCACGCCGCAAGCGCTGCACTGATGAACCGCATGCCAGATTTTCTCATGGTTCAAATCCTCCATCTTTCGTTGTTTTTTCTGCCAAAAAGGCAGGTTTACACCTAAAGTATAGCACCTGCGGGATAAAATGCAATATGTCCGCTATGCCTGATACAGACGAATTTTGTGTATGTTTTTTCAGCAGAATGCCAAAAGGGCCGCTGCACATTCCTGTGCAGCGGCCCTTTGCCGGTACAAATGATTCTGCCGTCACTGCGGGGCAGAGCCCTGCTCGGTGTCGGTCTCCATGGCGCGCTCACGGATCTTTTCCAGCGTCTGCTCACTGAGGATATGCTCTGCCTTACAGGCATCCTCGGCGGCAGTCTTTTCGTCCACACCCAGCTGCATAAAGAAGTGGGTCAGCAGACGGTGACGGCCATAGATACGCTCCGCGATCTCGCGGCCCGGTGCCAGCAGGGTCAGGTTGCCCTCGCCGTCCACCGCGATATAGCCGTTCTCGCGCAGCTTCTTCATGGCAATGCTGACGCTGGCTTTGGTAAAGCCCAGCTCATTGACCACGTCAATGGAGCGCACTTTGCCCATACGCTGACTCAGCATCAGGATCGTTTCAAGATAATCTTCTGCGGATTGGTGGATCTGCATGGTATGTTTGCCTCCTGTCTGTGCCGGGATGCAAAGCACCACGGTTTCATATAGTACAAGATATCACACTTTTTGCCGATGTGCAAGCAATTCGCGGAAGTTTGTTAAAACAAACCAAATTTATCCTGCACAAATCTGCTGTTTTGCCGGTTTTTAGTCGGCCGCGTTTTGTGCAAAGGCGATAAATTATTTTGCTTCCAGATATGCCGCCGGGCCGGACTGGTACAGGTCGCCGCCGTGGGCATCCAGGATCACTGTCAGCGGCATATCCTTCACAGTCAGGCGGCGCACGGCTTCACAGCCAAGGTCCGGCCATGCGATCACTTCCAGCGTCTGCACGCTTTTTGCCATCAGCGCACCGGCCCCGCCAAGCGCTGCCAGATACACAGCCCCGTTGCGCACAACAGCAGCCTTTACAGTATCGTCCCGCTTGCCCTTGCCGATCATGATCTTATTGCCAAGGTCCAGCAGGCGCGGGCTCATGGCATCCATGCGGCCGCTGGTGGTGGGTCCCGCCGAGCCGATCACCTGGCCCGGGCGTTCCGGCGTGGGGCCAACGTAGTAGATGGCGCTGCCGGTCAGATCAAAGGGCAGCGGTTCGCCTTTTTCCAGCGCTTCGGTCATCCGCCTGTGGGCCTGATCGCGGGCGGTGTACACCACACCGGAAAGCAGCACGGTGTCGCCCGCCTTGAGCGGGGCAAGGTCCTCGGCCGTGCAGGGAGTCGTCAGTCTGTATTCCATCTTTGCCCCTCCTTACAGTTCCGCGCTTGCACGGCGGGTCACATGGCAGGAAACGTTCACTGCCGCAGGCAGGCCCGCCACATGGGTAGGCATCTGCTCAATGGCAAGGCCCAGACAGGTGGTCCTGCCGCCAAAGCCCTGCGGGCCGATGCCCAGCTCGTTGATGGCGGCAAGCAGCTCCTGCTCCAGCTGTGCGTAATAGGGGTCCGGGTTCGGCACATCCAGCGGACGCAGCAGGGCCTTCTTTGCCAGATACGCCACCTTGTCAAAGCTGCCGCCCACGCCGATGCCCAGCACGATGGGCGGGCAGGGGTTGGAGCCTGCCAGCTTCACCGTGTCCAGCACGAACTTTTTGAAGCCCTCCACGCCGTCGGCAGGCTTGAGCATTTTGATCTGGCTCATGTTCTCGCTGCCAAAGCCCTTGGGTGCCACCGTGATGCGGCAGCCCTCGCCGTCCACCAGATGCACTGTGATGGCCGCCGGGGTGTTGTCGCCGGTATTGCCCCGGCGCAAAGGGTCTGCCACGATGCTCTTGCGCAGGTAGCCGTCGGTGTAACCCCGGCGCACGCCCTCATGGATGGCAGCTTCAAAGCTGCCGTCAATGTGCACATCGGTGCCAAGCTCCACAAACACGCAGGCCATGCCGGTATCCTGACAGATGGGCAGGTTTTCTTCTTTTGCGGCGGAAAGGTTCGACCACAAAAGGTCGAGAGTGCTCTTTGCCAGCGGCCACGGCTCTTCCTGCCGGGCCTTGTCCAGCGCCGCCTGCACGTCCTGCGGCAGGCGGGTGTTGGCTTCGATGCACAGCCGTGCAACGGTATCCGTGATCTCCTGTGCGGAAATGGTTCTCATAAACGCTTCCTCCGCTTACAGACGGGCAACGCCGGTCTCGCGGGCAGCCTTTGCCACGGCATTTGCCACAGCTTCGGCCACGCGGGGGTCGAACGCGCCGGGGATGATGTTCTCCTCGCTGCGGTCGGCATCGGTGATGAGGTCGGCGATGGCGTAGGCGGCAGCCAGCTTCATCTCATTGTTGATGTCCCGGGCGCGGACGCTCAGTGCGCCCTTGAACAGGCCGGGGAAGCACAGCACGTTGTTCACCTGATTGGGGAAGTCGCTGCGGCCGGTGGCCATCACCCGCACGCCGCCTGCCTTGGCCTCGTCCGGCATGATCTCCGGGGTGGGGTTGGCCATGGCAAAGACGATGGCATCCTTGTTCATGGTCTTGCACAGCTCAGTGGTCAGGATGCCGGGCTTGGAAACGCCGATGAACACGTCGGCACCTTCCAGTGCTTCCTTCAGGCCACCCTTGACCTGACGGGGATTGGTCACCTCGCCCAGCCAGTTCTTGTGGGCTTCGGCGCTGTTGCAGCCCTTGTACAGGGTGCCGAACTGGTCCACTGCAATGATGTCCTTTGCACCGGCGGTCATGAGCATCTTGATGATGGCAGTGCCGGCAGCGCCGGGGCCGTTCAGCACGATGTGCACATCTTCCATCTTCTTGCCCACCACACGCAGGGCGTTGATGAGGGCAGCAGTAACGACGATAGCAGTGCCGTGCTGGTCATCGTGAAACACAGGGATGTCCAGCTCACGCTCCAGCGTTTCTTCGATCTCAAAGCATTCGGGGCTCTTGATATCCTCCAGATTGATGCCGCCAAAGGTGGGCGCAATGGCCTTGCAGGCTGCAATCACGCTGGCAGCGTCGTGGGCATCGATGCAGATGGGGAAGGCATCCACGCCGCCGAACTCCTTGAACAACACCGCCTTGCCCTCCATGACCGGCAGACCGGCTTCCGGGCCGATATCGCCCAAGCCCAGCACGGCGGTTCCGTTGGAAACGACAGCCACCATGTTGCCCTTGAAGGTGTACTTATACACATCCTCCGGGTTTTCCTTGATCTTGCGGCAGGGTTCGGCCACACCGGGAGTGTAGGCGGTGGACAGATCATCGCGGGTGGCGACCTCCACCTTGCTTACGATGCCCACCTTGCCCTTGTGGGTCTCGTGCATTTCCAGAGCAGCTTTATTGTAATCCATTTGAATTTCCTCCAATATCTTACCGTCCTCGCCCTCTCCATTGCACAGCGATGACGGAAGGAGGAACTCCTCCAGTCTCGCATACGCTCGACAGCCCCCTCAGGGAGGGGCCTTATGTTCCCGGGAAGGCTCACTTATTTTTATTGTAACAGAACCGCCCGCCCATTTCCACCGGTTTTGGTCACTTTTGCGCCTGTAGACGGGCAAAAGTGATACAAACCTGCCGCAGGATTTGTGGAAATTTTGCAAAGAACTTTCCTTTTGCCGTCAGAACGTATATAATAAATGGGTATCTGTTCTGCCTGTACCGGTCTTTTGCTGTGCATCAGGCCGATTTTTATGGAGGTATTTCTTTTGAAAAACAACACAAAAAAACTCCTGTGCATCCTGCTGGCCATCGCCGCAGCGGTGTGCGTCATTTTTGCCTGTTTCATGCTGACAAAGCACAAGCAGACCGACAGCGCTTCTTCAGCTGCCGCATCCGTCTCGCAGTTTGGCTCTGTTGCCGACTTCGACTACGAGGCCTTTGATTACAGCGATGGTCTGGACGAAAACGGCTATTGGAGCGGCATCAAAGCGCTGGACTATGTGACCCTGCCGGAGGACTTCGGCTCCATCGCCCTGAAGGAGAACGACCTGACCCCCACCGAAGATGAACTGCAGCAGCAGGTGGACAACCTGCTGAACCAGTACACCTCTTCCCAGCCCGTTACCGGCCGTGCCGCCCAGAGCGGAGATGTTGCCAACATCGATTACACCGGCACCGTGGACGGCGTGGCCTTTACCGGCGGCACTGCCACCGGCTACGACCTGACCCTTGGCAGCGGTTCCTTCATCGATGGCTTTGAGGACCAGATCATCGGCCACAATGTGGGCGATACCTTTGATGTGACCGTCACCTTCCCGGACGGCTACGGCGATTCCACCGATGCCGAGGGCAACACGATCACCCTCAGCGGCAAGGAAGCCGTGTTCAGCGTGACCCTGAACTCCATTTCCGAAAGCGTGACCCCTGAGCTGACCGACGAGTGGGTGGACTCCAACTTTGGCACCAGCGATGATCTGCACACCGTCGATGCCCTGCGCAGCTACTTTAACGATGCGCTGTATGCCACCAACTACGAGAACGCCATCGTGGACTACCTGATGTCGAACTCCACCTTCAAGGAGCTGCCCAGCGAGATCACCAGCTATTACATCCGCATGTTCCTGAACTACTACAACCAGTACGCCACCGCCTACGGCATGGATCTGAATGCTTTTGCCCAGACGCAGGGCTACACCGATGCCGATGCCATGCTGGCCGCATCCGACGCTTACTTTGAGCATCTGGCAAAGCAGGACCTGATCCTTCAGGCCGTGGCCGAGACCAAGAGCCTTGCTCCCACGCAGGAAGAGCTGGACGACGCCGAGAGCACCTATGCCGACACCTACGGCGAGAACCGTGCGCACCTGAACGCCCTGCAGTCCTGTGTGCTGGACTGGCTGGAAGAGAATTCCACCGTAGCGTAAAAACACAAAAAACATTTAGAATGCCCTCCGCTTCGCTCTGGGCATATTCAGAGGATAATTTATCTTTCATTTGCAGCTCCGAAAAGCCTGCGGGCTTTTCGGAGCTGCTTTTTCACAGGAAGGGCCGGAGCTTTCAGATGCTGTTTTTCTTTGCGGCCCCTTCTGTGAAAAATGCAATACCGGACAGACCGCAGTCTGTCCGGTATTGCTTTAATAAAAAATAGTATTTCCGCTATTTATGCCCAGAGAAAAGCGGAGGGCATTTCAAATCGTCAGGCTTTTTCTTTCTTCCCGCCGTTCAGCTTCCAGAGCAGCCATGCATAGAAGTAATTCATCAACAGGATGGCGATGCACCACAGCACCGATGCCTGCACGCTCTGGTCATACACCTTCATGAAGGGATATGGCCCATCTACCACGCGCTGGATGTTCAGCCACAAAATGATGCCGCCGTACAGCACCGTGGGCAGCAGCGCCCACTTGACCGTACTGCGGGGCAGGCGCGGTGAGCGCTCCAGCAGCACAAAGGAGAAGATGGCCGCCAGCGGGTTGAGCAGGTGATGGTACAGCATGGAGCTGGTGCACAGCATGATGTACCAGCCGTTGCCGTCCTCATACATGGGACCCAGCACGAACACCACCGTGAGAAAGGTCATGGTCAGGCAGCAGGTGGCAATGTACTTGAGGGTGTGCAGCCAGTGCGGCAGTTCCCTGCCGGTAAAGATGCACACCAGCTGGCCCACCGCCACCATGGCGCAGATGCAGGCCGAAAGGATGTTGGAATCCTCGGTGTAAAAAATGAACATCTGCTCTTTGCCCCAATCCCAGCTCATGGGCAGGGCAATGGGCTCCGCCCAGACGATGAACAGGTTCAGTGCGATGGAGAGCAGGCGGCGCACTGTATCAGCAAATTTTTTCATGGAAAGCCTTTCCGTCTTGTAATATTTCCTCGAAAATTTGAAAAAGGGCAGGTCTCCCTGCCCTTTTTCAAAAAACGCTTTATTTTGCGGTGTTGATGAAGCTGCGGTTGTCCCACAGGTACTTGATGCCGGAAATGGCCGTCACGGCAGCCACCAGCCAGCACAGCACCACCGAGGCTCCCACAACCATGACCGTGGCATCCCAGGACACATTCGCCGCAATCGCCATGCCAAAGAAGTAGAAGATGATGCTCAGCATCTGCAGCACGGTCTTCACCTTGCCCCACATGTTGGCGGCGATCACCTTGCCGTCCTTGGCACCGGCGGCCACCATGCGAAGACCGGACACGGCAAACTCACGGGCCAGAATGATGCACAGCACCACCGGGCTGCATACGCCGTCCCGCATCATGTAAATGAAGGCCACAGTGGTGAGCAGTTTGTCGGCCAGCGGGTCGGCAAACTTGCCGAAGTCCGTTACCATGTTCCACTTGCGGGCCAGATGGCCGTCCAGAAAATCAGTAAAGCTGGCGGCAGCAAAGACGATGCCTGCGATCAGGTAATACGTCGGCTGGAAGGAGCCATCTGCGATGCCGTTCAGGCTGGTGAGGGACACAAAGACCATGAACACCGGCACCAGCAGGATGCGGGTCAAAGTGAGTTTATTGGGCAGATTCATACAGATTCCTCCAATTTGTTATTTTGCAACAGTACCATACAGATCGTAAAGGTCGCTGTCGTCCACCAGAACATCGTAGAACTGGCCGGGGTACAGCGGCTCCTCGCTGGAAACACACACATTGCCGTCCACCTCAGGAGCATCGCCGGTGGTGCGGCACAGATACAGGCCGCTCTCCTCGTCGATGCCGTCGCAAAGCACATGCACGGTCTGGCCCACCTTTTCGGCCTGCTTCTGGGCCATGATGCCGGTCTGGATCTGCATCACCAGTTCGGCGCGCTTGTCCTTGACTTCCTGCTCGATCTGGCCGTCCATCTTGGCAGCAACGGTGTTCTCCTCGGCAGAATAGGCAAAGCAGCCCAGACGGTCAAACTTTACTTCCTTGACAAAATTGCACAGATCCTCGAACTGCTCCTCGGTCTCGCCGGGGAAGCCTGCGATCAGAGTGGTGCGCAGGGTGATGCCGGGAATTTCGCGGCGCAGCTTGCCGATCACCTCCAGCAGCTCGGCGCGGTTGGAGCGGCGGTTCATATTCTTGAGGATGGTGTCATTGCAGTGCTGGATGGG
>ERZ772885.1268-NODE-1268-length-15821-cov-6.002727_pt1 | contig 15821 bp, 12 predicted proteins | sample MGYA00580580_ERZ772885 | MGnify/ENA primary metagenome ERZ772885 (study PRJEB29015, sample SAMEA2737673) | human gut metagenome | biome: human gut; feature: human-associated habitat; material: faeces | place: China | collected 2012 ...
CCACACCTGTAAGTGTCTCAAGAGTACGGATATTACGGCCTTCACGACCAATAATCCTTCCCTTCATCTCATCGCTCGGAAGCTGAACAACCGAAATGGTAGTTTCAGCTACATGGTCAACTGCACATTTCTGGATGGCATTGACAACATATTCCTTAGCCTTCTTACCAGCTTCTTCCTTTGCCCTGCTTTCCAATTCCCTGTAAAGTCTGGCTACATCCACTTTTACATCATCTTCAACGGATCTGAGTAATTCTTCTTTTGCCTGTTCGGAGGTCAGACCTGAAACTCGTTCCAGTTCCTGTACTCCTTTTTGCTCAAGTTCTTCTACCCGTTTTTCTTTCTTCTGCACCTCAGCTGCTCTCGCTGTGCATTCCGCTTCACGCTTCTCAACTGCATCTGCTTTCTTGTCAACCGCGGATTCTTTTGCTAATACACGATTTTCATATTTCTGCAGTTCGTTTCTTCGTTCCTTGGTTTCTTTCTCCAGTTCATTTTTTGTACGGAGAGATTCTTCCTTCACTTCCAATAAAGCTTCTCTTTTTTTAGTCTCAGCTGTTTTCAGAGCTTCATCTATGATGCTTCTTGCTTTGTCTTCTGCTGTCCCAACAATCTCGGCATCCTTCTGGATTTTATTGTTCACAGCGACTTTGCAAGTAACAGGAACTGCAATAAGTAGCGCGACTACCACAGCGACAATTGCAACAATAATTGTTGTTGTCACAGGAGCACCTCCTTATTTAGTTTTCATTGTACAAATACAACAATACAAGTTTATCTTTTTTTCATACTTATGTCAAGTTTTTCAGGATAATTGTTTGAATATTTTTCCTATATTTAATTACTGTTCGTTCTGTTCTCAGTAATATATTTTGCAATATACATACAATGGAGTATACTATGATTCATCCGAATATGTATGTACAAGTCTGATATTCATATTCTCAAGAGTATCTGCAATGTCTGAATATCCAAATCCTCTTCTCACAAGATAACCATAGAGCCGACGCATTTTTTTCTCATCCAGCTCAGTATCCGGCGGATATTTCTTTTCTATGGTTCGATAGAGGATTTCTTTTTCATCAGGCATATTTAAGGCAGCCTCTTCCTCCCATGCATTTATCGCTGTTTTCCTGTCTATTCCCTTTCCCATAAGTTCCCGGATGATCTTCTGCCGGCTCTTTGTATCCATTCTGTATGCAATATAAGTTCTGGCATATCGTTCATCATCTATATATCCATAGGCTTCAACATATGTCAGAGCATGATCAACCGCCTGACTGGTAAATCCCGCCTGGCGCAATTTCTCTCTCAATCCCTTCTCCGTCCGATCCATATGTTCTAAGAGACGCATGGCTTTACGCCTTGCGTCTCTGTATTCTTCAGGTTCTTCCGTTAAATTTTTCTGTTGTTTCTGTACAGTCTGTCTCTTTAAAGCCTCTGCATTCCTGAGAAATTCTCTCAGATCTCCGGATGAATTCCCCATGATCACTCCTCAGAAGCATCCGGTGCATCACCTGTTGCCGGCACCGGCTCTTTGGCCTGTCCTTCTTCATCCGGAAGAAGATGATAATGGATTCTGACTTGCTTCTCAATCTCATCACAGATATCTGTATGCTCTTTCAGGAAAATCTTCGCATTTTCACGTCCCTGTCCGATCTTATCTCCGTTATATGCGTACCATGCACCGCTCTTATTTACAATTCCGCATTCCGCTGCCAGATCAAGAATATCTCCCTCTTTGGAAATGCCGGTTCCGAACATAATATCAAATTCTGCCTGTTTAAACGGCGGAGCCACCTTATTCTTCACAACTTTGATTCTGGTGTGGTTTCCCACCATCTCACCGCCCTGTTTCAATGTCTCTACTCTGCGGACATCCATGCGGATAGATGAATAAAATTTCAGAGCACGCCCACCTGTCGTTGTCTCAGGGTTTCCAAACATAACTCCAACCTTCTCACGCAGCTGATTGATAAAGATAACTACACAATTAGATTTACTGATCACTGCTGTAAGTTTACGGAGAGCCTGTGACATCAGTCTGGCCTGAAGACCTACATGGCTGTCACCCATATCTCCATCAATCTCCGCCTTCGGTACAAGTGCGGCAACCGAGTCAACGATCACAATATCCACAGCTCCGGAACGCACCATCGTCTCTGTGATCTCAAGTGCCTGTTCTCCATTGTCCGGTTGTGATATGTACAGGTTATCGATATCTACACCGATATTCTTTGCATAGACAGGATCCAGAGCATGTTCTGCATCAATAAATCCGGCAATCCCGCCTCGTTTCTGCACTTCCGCAACCATGTGAAGTGCAACGGTTGTCTTACCGCTGGATTCCGGTCCGTAAATCTCGATGATACGTCCCTTGGGAACACCGCCTACTCCAAGTGCAATATCAAGACTTAAAGATCCGGTAGGGACTGTCTCCACCTGCATATTTGCTCCGGATTCCCCGAGTTTCATGACTGATCCTTTCCCGTAATGTTTCTCAATCTGTCCAAGCGCTGCTTCCAGTGCTTTCTGCTTTTCTTCATTTATCATTTATTTTAATCTCCTTCAGCCCTTTAAGAACTTATGTTCGTTTTCTATTCATTATAGTATTATACTTCCTGTCAAATGTCAAGCTTTTTATTCTTCCTGAATAACCTTTTCATGTTACTGGTTACTGTTCACTCCGTTCTCAGTAACGTTGCCAAAATTCATTCCAAATTGCCTGCGGCAATAGAATTTTGGCTTGTATGTCTCGGGATTTTGGCATATTCATGCCAAAACACCTCGCGGGATAATGGTGTGTAAACAGTAACAACATAACAGTAAAAGCAGGAAATGTGCTTTTTTTACATTCCCTGCTCTTTCGTAGTTTTTAATATTTCTCTCTGTTTCTATTTATCACCAATCAGCCAGTTGTACATTTCTTCATACTGACGTGCGGAATTACCCCATGAGAAATCAGCTGCCATAGCACGATCAACCATTTTATTCCATTCACGTTTCTTATCATAATAGATTCTTTCCGCATTGCGCACTGTTGCAAGCATCTCATGCGCATTGTAGTTTCTGAAAGAAAATCCGTTTCCAGTTCCCTCATATTCATTATAAGGTACGACCGTATCCTTCAGTCCACCTGTTTCTCTGACGATCGGAAGTGTTCCGTAACGGAGACTCATCAGCTGACTCAAACCACATGGCTCAAATAAGGACGGCATCAGGAACGCATCTGCTGATGCATAGATACGGTGAGACATTTTCTCATCATAATAGATCTGAGCAGATACCTTTCCATGATATTTCCAGTCAAAGTGACGGAACATATTCTCATAACGTTCATCACCGGTTCCAAGAATTACAAGCTGGATAGCATCCTGGCAAAGCTCATCCATCACATATGCGATCAGATCAAACCCTTTCTGATCTGTCAGTCGTGATACAATACCTATCATCATCGTCTTCGGATCTTCCTGCAATCCAAGATCTCTCTGCAGCTGAAGTTTGTTCTTAACTTTCTCTTTTCTGAAAGTTGTTGCATTATAAGTCTTTGTGATATATGGATCTGTTTCAGGATTGAATTCATTGTAATCAATACCATTTACAATTCCACGCAGGCTGTTTGCACGCGCACACATCAGACCGTCCAGTTTTTCTCCATAGAACGGTGTCTTGATTTCCTCTGCATAAGTATTGCTTACAGTAGTGACTGCATCTGCAAACACAATACCGCCCTTCAGATAGTTGGCATCTTTATATGCTTCCAGTTTGTCTGCTGTAAAATAATAATCGGACAGTCCTGTGATATTCTTGATTGTCTGTACATCCCATACACCCTGGAATTTAAGGTTATGTATTGTCATGATCGTCTTGATATTCCAGAAAAATTCATTCTGCTGGAAGCTGTCGTGCAGATATACGGGAACAAGTCCGGTCTGCCAGTCATGACAGTGTATAATATCCGGTCTGAATCCGATAACCGGAAGAACTGACAGTACAGCTTTGGAGAAGAATGCAAATTTCTCCAGATCCCATGTTCCTCCATCATACGGTTTGGGTCCGCTGAAATAGTATTCATTGTCAATAAAATAAAACTGAATTCCTTCGTACTCCATGTGCATGATTCCTACATAGCAGTTCTTATATCCAAGATCCATGTAGAAATGTGTGATATAGTTCATTTTATCTTTCCATTCCTGTTTCATACAGGCATATTTCGGTAAGATCACACGAATATCAAAATATCGTTTATCAAAATATTTCGGCAATGAGCCAGCTACATCTGCCAGACCTCCTGTTTTGATAAATGGTACAGCTTCAGATGTTGCAAATAAAATATTTTTCATGCGAAAAACCCTCCTTGGTAGCCTTTATTGAATAATTATACTCCAAACTATGACTATTGGAAAGAGCGATTTTTATATTCCAGTCTGATTTTATCTGCAATCAGAGCAATAAATTCTGAATTTGTGGGTTTTCCTTTTCCTGTACTGACTGTGTAACCGAATAATTCATCTATTGTGTCCATTTTTCCTCTGCTCCAGGCAACTTCAATGGCGTGTCTGATAGCCCGTTCCACTCTGCTGGCTGTTGTCTGATGTTTCTTTGCAATCGTAGGATACAGTATCTTGGTAATGGAATTGAGCATCTCCATGTCATTAACTGACAGGATGATGGCGTCACGCAGATACTGATATCCTTTAATATGTGCAGGCACTCCAATCTCATGAATGATATTTGTCACGTCTGTTTCCAGATTTCTCACAGGTACCGGATTGTCTTCTGTCCTTTCAGGCTGCCGCCCGATCTGACGTATTCTTCTCTCGCTGGCTCTGCGCACATGTTTGATACGATTAAGCAGCATCTGATTATCGAAAGGCTTCAGGATATAATAATCTGCCCCTAAGTTAAATGCATTTTCTGTAATACGTTCCTGACCGACTGCCGAAACTACGATAAATGATGGGATCTTTTTGAGACTTTTGTCATTGGCAAATTTCTCCATTACTGCCAGTCCGTCCATTTTCGGCATAATAATATCCAGAACCACAACGTCCGGTTCCTTTTCACGTATAATATTACAGATTTCTTCTCCGTTATGCGCTTTTCCCACAAGTTCCAGATCTTTGTCTTCTTCTATTATCTGACCAAGTACTTCCACCATTTTCTCATTATCATCTGCAATTGCCACATTTAATTTTTCCATAAATTTCACTCCTCCCCCATTTTTCAATAAATCTCTTTTCTTTTTCGGTTCATCACATATTATAGAGGAATGCTTACGGAAAAATCAAGACACAGAGAGAAATTTGTCCTATTTTATGTCGACAGCTTTGGTGATTCTTTTTTCTTTATTTTCATTTTTCACAGGCATCTGATATATTTCGACAATAATCAGATTTTTGTTTCATAATCCTGATCATCCATTAAAAGAGTCTTTCTGTATTTTTCAGCATATTTTCAATAAAGATTCCATATCCGCTGGAAGCATCCTGAACAAATACATGAGTTACCGCACCAATGATTTTTCCATTCTGGATAACCGGGCTTCCGCTGACCTATGTGTCAATATATTGATAACATTTTTTTCTTTATTTTTTGGAATTTTTTTTAAAAGAACTATAAGATTGTGAGAAAGTATTGGCTTTTTTCACCAACACTTTCTTCACTTTAGACTTTCAGAAAATGTTTCGTTTTGCTGGAATTAAATTCCATATTCTTTATACATCTGTTTTCGTATTTCTGCATTTGTTACTACAGACTGGATCTCTGTACTTCTTCCATCCAGTATCAGACGATTAATCAAAACACTCAAACGTTCCTCACCTTTTGTTTCACCTTCTGCTTCACCTATCGCTTTGCCCTCTGCCAAAAGTCGTTCAGATTCCAGTTCAAGAACTTTTCCACCCATAATCTCACCTATTCCTTTCCTGACTACTTCTTCACTCTGGCATATGTAGTCTGCTATTTTTATGATAAGTTTGTTTAAATCCATATATAAAGTTGCCTTGTCTTCCCCTGACAGTTCTTTAATCAGGTTTGATCTGATTTCTTCATATTCATTCAATAAATTCTGGAATAATTCCGGATTCTCACTCATCTCATGAATATCATTTTCATACCTCATGATATAAAACGGCAGAAGCATCAACAGATCTTTCTCAAAAATACTGTCTTTCGTATATCCCTCCAGTTTGATGGTCGGAATCCGGTAAAGCAATGTATGCTCATCGGAAAGTGCCATTTCCACTTCCAGGAAATCCGGCGTATTGTTTCCGCTCCTTAAATATAATACGCAGGACTTTGGAAACTCTATCCTGTATCTGCGTCCCAGCTTTTGTGCATTCTCAACAGCAATTGAAAAATCATATTCTATCATCCGGATTGCCATGGTCGTATCATCTACGCTCTGACATTCAATATGATACAGTTTACCGCCAATCTTTAAGCAGGAATCCGTGATGATTTCTCCGTTTTCCTGCTGGTGCTCGTTACGAAGCTGCACGATCGGTACATCCTGCGGATATGAAGTATGAAATACTTCATTAATTAATGGAACTGCCAGGTATGGCATTTTCTCAATCATTGTACGAAATACATCATCAAATATTGTATTATTCATCTGATACCTCGTTTCTATTATAACATTTCCCTTGATGATTCTCAAACTATTAATTTTCTATATTGACTCATTTTTGTTCCTATCCTGATTTAATTCATCTCGAAACTTCCATAAAATTTCAATTTTACCGTCAGGATACACTGTTATCTTTTCAACTAATGCCTGTAACATTTCCCTTGTTATCTCTTCCTGGTTATGAAACTGCAGTATAATTGAGTCTTTTCTTTGTTTCTCTTTATCCTGTTCTTCTTTTATTTTCTGTTCTTCCAACTGTTTTTTTAAATCCTGTAACTGTTCTTCATATTTCTCTTTCAGATCCTGATTATCTTCTTTTTCAGCAAGATACTGTTCCCTTGTAAATTTTCCCTCTATATAGTTTTCATACAAAAATACCCCTCGATTTACAAGGTTTTTCATCTGTTTCTCCAGCTTTTCTATCTGCTTCTGAATGATCAGGCTTTCTCTTTTTCTTTTTTTCCGTAATTGTTTCATTTCCTTTTCCTGTTCTTCCAGAAACAATAATTGTACATTTACGGCGTTCTTTATAATGTCAAGCACCGTCTGTTCCCTTACACGTATTTGTTCACAATCGCTGCCAGGTATATATCTCCTGTTAACGCATAAAAAGTTTTTATTCTTCTTTTTACCTTTCAGCAGATTAGTTCCACAAGAGCCGCAAACAAGTATTCCAGTAAGAACACTATTAGATTCTTTTCCTCTTGTTCTTTCCCCAACAGGTTTTATCACATTTCTTGCCTGCCAGTATTCCTCCCGGCTTACGATTGCCTGATGAGTGTTAAGCACTACCTCCCGTTCCTTCTCCGGAATCACATTTACTGCATTACATCCCACACGTTTTACATGAGATTTATAACACTCTGTATCCCCGGTATAAATACGATTCTTCAATATATTCTGTATGGAATTATAGGTCCAGCATTCATTACTTCTATAATTTATCCTTTTCATATATGTGGATGGAGTAATCACCTTTTCCTCATTCAAAATCCTGCAAATTTGCGTGATTGTATTCCCCTCACATGCCAGATCAAAAATATGTTTTACTATTTTGGCAGCTTCTTCATCTGGCACGATTGTATTATGTTGTTTCCCTTTCTTGTACCCAAATGCAACTGCTCCGTAACAGTATTCTCCGTTTTTCTTCTTTATACGTGTTGAACTTGTTACTTTTTGGGAAATATCCCTGCTGTAGCATTCATTCATAAGATTTCTAAGGGCCATTTCCATACCACCAGTACTACCTGACGCTTTCTGGGAATCAAAATTGTCATTAACAGCAATTACCCTGACCCCATAATAGGGAAATACATATTCCAGATAATAACCTGCCTCCAGATAATTTCGCCCAAATCTGGATAAGTCTTTTACCAACAAGGTTCGTACTTTTCCCTCGCGCACCTCTGATAGAAGCCTCTGAAAACCAGGTCTTTCAAAATTTGTCCCGCTAAAGCCATCATCTATATATTCTTCCAGTTTTGTTCCCTGACCCTGCTTTTTCCAGAAATCCCAAATTCGTTTACGCTGAGAAGAAATACTTGTACTTTCATCCTTTCCATCACCATCCGCAAGAGAAAGCCTTAAATATGCCACATCTTTCTGTACACTATCCAATGTTTCGTTCTTTCCTTTCTGCTTCTCTTGCAGCTCCTGTTAACTCTTCTATTTCATTTTTAAACAAGAACACGATTTCCACGTTTTTATTGCCATACACATAAATTGTGTCAATCAAATGTTCAATCAACTTTCTGTCAATATTTTTCTGTGGCATAAACTGCTTCATCAGCTTTACCCATTCCTCTGTTATCCGTAACTGCTTTTCCTGTTTTCTTCTTTCTTTTTCTGCAAAATCAAGAATTTTTCTTAACTTTTGTTCTTCATCATCATATTTCTGACGAATATACCTGTATTCTTCATTGCTAACCATGTCATCATTATAATCAATCAACAGTCGTTCTTTCTTCATTTCCATCTTTGTAAGTTCATCATTTATTTCTTTCCGTTTCTTATCATGTAATGCCAGCATTTCTTCTTTATCATCCTGAATACTTTTGATGACTCTGTCTGACTCTGCAATCAATTTGAACTGCACATTCATGGCATTTTTTATCTTCTCCAACACATCTTTCTGACTTATATAGTGATTAAAGCATCGGGTTCTGCCAGAGTACTCATAGCCATCACATTGATAAAATATCCGAGGTGATTTTTTACTTGTAAGCCGCTGATTGCCTTTCCTTGCTCCCATTAATGTTCCACAATCTCCACAATAAATTTTTCCGGTCAGAAGCCGCCGTTCTTCCAAAGAACGTTTCTGATGTTTATTACACTGTGCCTGTTTTTCTCTCCCCTTTTCCTTTATCTGCCGTATTTTTTGGAAATCTTCCTCACTTATAAGTGCCGGATGTACATTATATACATACTCCCATTCCTCCTGTGGTCTTCTTTTTTTCTCTGCTCCCAGACAGTCTCTCTTCACTTTTCCATGTACCCGGTGCCCCAGATATACTTCATTGGACAGAAGTTTTCTAAGTGTTGATCCAACCCAGACTGCATCTTTATACTTTTCTGCTTTTGTCATTCCACGTAAATACCTGATCTTTCCAGGTGATGGAATCTGTTTCCGATTCAAAGTCCTGATGATCTCACAATCAGAAACTCCCTGCAGCTTCATTTTGAATATCTCCTGAACAATCGGAGCTGTTTCTTCATCAATTATATACGTGTTATTTTTTTCATCTCTTAAATATCCATAGGGAATACTTCCTGACGGCGGTAAGAATTCTCCGCTTTTCATCAGAATTTCAATAGATGAACGTATTTTTCTTGAAACATCTTTCGCATACATGTCATTTACAATATTGGAAAATGGAATTACAATTTCCTGCTTTCCATTCAGCTTACGGATACTGTCATATCCATTATTTACTGCTATGAAACGGATACCTGCCTCCGGAAAAAATTTTTCCAGATATTCACTTGTTTCCAGATAATTTCGCCCCAGACGGCTTAGATCCTTAACTACAACACAATTGATCTCGCCCTTTGTCAAATCCTGAAGCATCTGCTTAAACCCAGATCTGGAAAAGTTTGTGCCTGACGCTCCGTTATCTATATAAGAAGCTATTACTTCAATTTCCGGCAATTTTTTCAAGTGTTCAAGACATATTTTTTTCTGATTTCCAATGGAATTGTCTTCTATGTTTCGTTTATCCTCATCCGAAAGCCTGAGATAAAGACACGCTTTATAGAGTTTCATCTCCTCAGTTGCAGAAACTGCAGTTACAGCTATATTTTTCCTTGATACTCGTGCCATATGTTCTCCTTATCCCGCCATATCCTCTTTTAACTTGTCTACACATTCTTTCAATTGTTTAAATTCGTCCTTAAACCTGAATGTAATCTCAATACTTTTATCCGCTGAAACTTCAATCCTGTCTATCAAAGTCACAACCAGTTCCCTTGTCAGCTCTGTTACATTCCTGTTTTCCTTAAAAGAATCCATCCATGCCAGATCTGTTTTCCTTTTTGAAAATGCCAGGTCTTTTTCTTCCTCTATGCGCTTAAGTATCTCCATGGTTTCTTCAATTTTATCAGAATACTTTTCTCTCATATAAAAATATTCATCATCTGTTATCATTCCTTCTACACGATTTTCATACAACTTCATACGAAATTCCCGCTGCTGTTCCAACTGAGCCAGCATTTCATTCTCCTGGGCCTTCAGACGTTTTAATTTCACATCAAAAAATACTTCCTCTTTGACTGTATTTAAAAACGCCTCCATTTCCAGGATTAGATGGATCTGAATCCGTATCGCATTTAATACTTTCTCATGGAGCCGGTTCATTTCCATGCTATGACCGGAACTGCAGATTTTCTTCCTGAATCCCATACACACATAGTAATTAAACTCTTTTCCTCTTCTGACCACTTTTCTCTTATACATAGTAGAATGACAGTCTGCACAGAACAAAATTCCAGACAATGGATAGGCAGTCTCTGCTGACGGTGATGTATAAGCATCCATCTGCATAATCTTCTGCACCGTATCAAAAGTTTCTTCTGATATAATAGGATCATGGGCTCTTTTTACTATAATCCAGTCCTCTTTTTTCTTTTCCTGCATTTTTTTTATCTTGTAATTGGGCGTACCTCTTTTTCCCTGTTCCAGATCACCTACGTACACACGGTTTGTCAAAATACGTCTGATCTGTTTGTCTCCCCATCTGCTGACTGTATTCTGTTTAAATCCACTCTTATAGTTCTGTCCTCTGCTGACTTTATAATCACTGGGAGCAAGAAATCCCATCATGTTAAGATAATCTGCTATATTTCTACAGGAATAGCCCTCAATTCTTTTTGCATAGATCAGGCGTACCACCTGTGCAGCATCTTCATCAATGATCAGATGATGCTTGTCTTCCGGCGATTTCATATATCCAAAACAGGCAAAATTTCCTATGAATTCTCCATTACTTCTCTGTGTCTTATATTGAATGCGCAGCTTATTAGACAGTTCTCTGCAATAAGAATCATTAATAAGATTCTTAAATGGGATTACAATTTCATCTGAAGCATCTCTGTTTAAAGAGTCCACGTTATCATTTAATGCGATAAAGCGCACTCCCATAGACGGAAATACTTTTTCTATATATTTCCCTGTTTCAATATAATCTCTTCCTAAACGGGATAAATCTTTGACAATGACACAATTAGCTTTTCCCTTTTCCAGCATCTCCATAAGGTTCTGAAACCCCGGTCTATTGAAATTGGTTCCGGTAAATCCATCATCCTGGAATTCACCGACTAATTTAATGTCCTTTGATTTTGATACATAATCCTGAATCAGTTTTTTCTGATTTGTGATACTGTTGCTCTCTCCTTTGTCACCGTCTTCCCTTGACAGACGAAGATATGCAACCGCATAATAGATTTTAGATTTTGGGCGTGCCATATTCTACCTCCTGTTTATTTTCGCAGGAAATTCAATATGACGTTCGTTCTTTACTCTTTTTATTGACCATTTTCACTATATCAGTTATCTGAAAATACGTCAACTGTTTTCCTGTTTCCAATTTTTCCCATCATATGATTGTTTTTTCGGAAATATATGATATAAGCTGATCCGTCAATGTTTTTTCTGTATCAGAAAAACGAATCCTTACCCGGGTGTCCCCATCCTGATATTCATACGGATTTTCCATCTGCTCAAGATAACTTAAAATCCGCTCCTCCTTTCCCAGTGAAGCGTCTATTTTCAAATCCTTAATATCTTTTACATATCCCATGTCCGTTCACTCCTTTGTACCTTTTAAGGTTTCCAGCATTTCCAGTTTTATACACTTTCCTGAAAAACGATTTTGCTTTTCTTCACTCTATCTCCCAATTCAGACAGGCAAAATGTTCGGGTTTTGTCAAACTTTCTTCCTATATAAATACACAAAGTATGTATAATAATAAAAAAACAGCCTGTATCTCATTTTCAGATCTACAGACTGCGTTCTTACCATAATTTATTTCATAACTTGAATTTTGTTTTATTTATCTCATTTTCATACAGGATCTCCTGACACCCTTCCTGTCAGTTATCTGCTTTTCGTTTATATTTCCAAATGATCCCTGCTGATAAGCCCATCAGCAAGAGCCATCTTAAAATATCAGTATCATCTCCTGTTTTTGCCCCTGGTTTGCGGCTGCCTTCTGTTGGCGGCGGTACCGGCTCCTCCGATACCGGAGGTGTTTTGGTCACAATTGGCGGAATGGATTCATTTTTGAACTTTGGTTCAATAATAACGTCCCATACAACCTGACCGTCATAGTATCCAGGAACTGTTACAATAAACGGCTCACTTTGGTATATCCTGTTTCCTATGTGTTTTTTATGTGGCTGCACAAAAAGATACACGCCTTTTTGCAGGTCCTTAAACACAACCTCACCATTCATATTGGTAGTGTCTGATTTTCCCTCCAGTTTATTATCCCGGGCATACTTTTCCAGTTTGTCAGCCGCAGCTCCCTGAGCAGAAGAATCCTCGAAATCAAACAGAATGCCTGAATTTGCAAATTGCGGAGTTAATATCCAGGAATTATTTTTGCAGGCTCCAACCTGATACATGATAAATTCTGTATTATCCAGTTTATATGCCATGTCATCATCTTCCGCAACTGCCTTCAGCAATATGCTTCCTCTTTCTCCTGCAGATACTGTAAAAGGCATAAGAACCAAAAGCACACAAACTATGCCGATACATATTCTCTTGCCATTATTTTTTCTGTCCACGTTCTTTCTCCTTTCGTCGGCTGTAGATCTTCGTGCTAATCCAAATGATAACTACTGCCGCAATTCCTCCTATCAGAACGATCATATAGAACGGGATCGTGCGGTGCAGTCCCACTTCCTCATCCACTTTCTTGGCTTCTTCATATGGGATCCTGGTACCGCGGACAAGCAGTCTGTGAGTATTTACTGCATATGGAGTACATGTAACCAATGTGACATAATCCTTTCCCTTTTCAATCTGCAGGGCATCTGTTTCCGACGGCAGTACTGTAAGGATCTGATCGACCTGGTATGCAAAGGTGTGGTGAAGTACTTTAAAATAAAATACATCCCCGATCTCCATCTTGTTTAGGTCAGTAAATATCTTTGCATTTGCAAGTCCCCGATGTCCGGATAATACCGCATGACAGCTCTCACCGCCTACCGGAAGCGAGGTGTTTTTCAGATGTCCTACACCTGACTGCAGTACTTTTTCGGATGTTCCATGATAAACCGGAAGAACAATATCTATCTTTGGAATATCAATATATCCCATCATTCCAGTATCATCAATTTTCAAAAGTTTGTTATACTCATCTTCTTCTGTCTGGTTTTCATTGCTTTCTGAAAATGGATCTGCTATGGAACCAATTCCGATCAGGCTTTCGTTGTAGTCCTGTGCCTGCTTGATCATTGCATTTTCCTGTTCTTCCGACAAATGCGAAACTTCCTGTTCATAATCTGTAGCAATGGTTGTGCTGTTCATCTGATTAATGTAATTACTCACTACCGGATACAGGATTAAAGAAAATGCCATCAGATATCCGATTCCTCTTAGTATTTTTACTACTTTCTTCATAATACCTTTCACCTTTTCGTCTGTTTCTTCTGAAATATCCAGTCCACACTGGACATTTCAGAAAAAGCAGACATCCTCCCGGTACAATACCGGGAAGATGAACTGTCTTTTTATCCATTCTTAAACTTCAGAATGCTTAGTTTTTTGTTTTCTTTTTGCCAAAAGCTTTGCTTGCTGTTAATGCACCGAAAAGAACGATACCAGCCAGTGTTACCATGAGTGCTCCCTTGCTACCAGTAGATGGAAGCTGTGCACCTGCCTTGTTTTCTACAGCTACTTCTGGAGAGTTATCTTTGCTTGTGATTGCAGTACCAGTTGTAGTCTTTCTATTGTATATGTAATCAACAGAATAGCTTGTCAGTTTGCCAGTTGTTGTATCATATACTGGTTTAATCTCAACAGTGATGTCACTCTGAAGTTTGTTGTATCCTTCTGGAGCTGTTGTCTCTCTTAAGTAGTAAGTTCCGGCATCAAGACCTTTTACAAGTACCTTTCCGTCGCTACCAGATACAATTTTATCAGATTCAAAACCTTCTACTGCTGCTTCCTCAGATGCTGCCACACGGTATACACCATCACTTACTTTTTTAATGTTAACCTTTTCTCCAACTACACCACCATTTTCCTTGTAAAGCTCGAATTCTGCATTTGCAAGTCCAGTCTTATCATCTTTCTTATTCTGATCTTTTAAATAATATTTGAAGATTGTGAAATTGAAAGTATGTACATCTACGATGCTTGGTTTGGATTCACCTTTATCAGTTGTTCCCGGTTTATTACTGTACTCAACGGTAGCAGAGTTCTTGTTTGCATCAAAACCAGTTACTGCATTTTCATTTAAGGTTGCCGTATAAGTTACTTTAATTTCCTTTCCTGTCTTGTCTTTATTAGAAGCAAGGAAATTGTTCATTGTAATTGTGATGTTCTGTCCGTCCTGTGCTAGTGTATAAGTATTGTCTGCTTCCTGGCCTACATCTACTTTAGTAATTGTAGTTTTATCAACTGTCACAGAAGTAATTTCTTTAAAAGTAAGACCTGCGGATAATGTATCCTTGAAGTTAAATACATAAGAAGTATATCCAGTCATATCCGGTACTTTAGATGTCAGTGTGTAAGTCACTTCTTCACCAATGTTGACATCATCTGCATTCTTGTCATTTACTTTTTTTACTACTGTCGGATAATTGCTCTTCATGTTAATCTGAGCATCCTCACCTGTAACACTGACTAAAGATGCTACGGATGTATATGTCTGGTTTCCAGGTGCTGATGAAGTATCAGTTGCACCTTCTGGATAAACCAGGTAGTATCCATATTCCATATTATCAATCACTGTTGAACCATCGGTTGTATTCGCAGGTGTAAGAGTAGCGTCTACAGCTGTTTTAACATCATCTTTTGCTGCCAGAATCCATGCCAAAATATCTTTAGCAAATGTCTTAGCTGTTTCAGCTTCTCCAGTATCTCCAACCTGTGTTTTAACATATTCATAAGCTGCTTTACTTAATGCTTCTTCTTCTAAGGTAGCGCCATTGTCTACCTTTTCTTTAAAAAATCCATCATACGCAGTATTTAATGTATATAATACACTCCCATTAGCGTTAACTGCTGTAAAAATCTGATACAGATCCAGCTTCTTTCCTGCCACTGTGTTGTTAACTGTTAATTTGCCTGTTGCCGCAGCTCCTGTTACTGCTTCTTCTGACGCAAATGCTGTCATACTCATTGTCAGTATCATAGCTACCGTCAGCAGAACAGCCATACATCTTGATATGATTCTTTTCATGTTCTTTTTCTCTCTTTCTTTAATTTGTTTTATTTGTCTGAGATCCTTTCTGCCTTTACGGTGGAAGCTCCCCACGCAGCCATATCTCTTTCATGACTCTATTACCTCCTTCCCTGCATGCTTTGTTTCTTTTTTCTCTGCCCGGTATAAAGCAGGAACGCTAATAATAAACCTCCTGCCATTATAAACATCATAATGCCTTTTCCGCCGGTATCCGGAAGAAGTGCAAAATGCCGGTTGATAATCGTGAAGGTAAATCCATCTTCAGAAGTTTCGA
>ERZ772885.1280-NODE-1280-length-15738-cov-59.452018_pt1 | contig 15738 bp, 28 predicted proteins | sample MGYA00580580_ERZ772885 | MGnify/ENA primary metagenome ERZ772885 (study PRJEB29015, sample SAMEA2737673) | human gut metagenome | biome: human gut; feature: human-associated habitat; material: faeces | place: China | collected 2012 ...
TTTTAAAGTTTTTTAATGTATCTTTGAATTTATTTTTATTACACTTAACTTAGAATTTAATTAATTTCAAAATAAAATATTTAAGGAGGTACTTAAACTATGTTTGAAAAATCTACTACTAAACTTCAATTTAAGTTTGATATGGGATTAAATAGCTCAGGTAAAACTATAGTTATGAGTAAAACATACGATAACTTAAAAAATGAATTTGATGATACTTCTGCTTTAACAGAACTTGGAGAGTTAATAAAAGAAGCAGTAGGTGCTAATTCAGTAATAGAAACTTTAAGAATAGTATACGAACAAGTACTATAATAAATAAATTTTAAAAGGAGGAATGTTAAAATGGCTGATGTTTTAGGACAAGAAAGAAATCAATTAGTTATAACTTTAAAAGACGCTCATGGAGAAACTTTTAACTTCAATATATCTAATCCAAAGCAAGATATAACTGAACAAGAAATAAAAGCTATAGCAGAGCATATAGTTACTAATAACTACTTTAAGTCTACTAAAGGTAGTGATTTTGTAGCATTTGTTAAAGCTAGAGTTGTATCTTCTGAAACTGATAGATATGACTTAACTGTTTAATTTTAAAAAAAGAAGCTTAGATCACAAAGTGGTCTAAGCTTTTTTTTAGTTTTCAGAATAGATTATATATTACTACTCACTAGCCGAAGCCCAATGCGATAGGGTGGTTTTTACCCTATGGCAGAAGGGCGAAGGTGGTTTTAAATATAAATGTAAAAAGCTATGGCATGGTTTTTATGCTATAGCTTTTATACTCCTTTTTTAAAACATTTCTTACAATGATTATATCTTAGCTTCTTAGCTTCAAATAATGTAATAGCCTTAGTATTTTTTAAATTATGAATATCCTTAAATTTATGGAATACCTTAGAACTATTATCCCTTTTTATATAAACTATTTCTGAATTATTACCAACTACAGTCATATCAAAACTATTATGTATTACATATCCTTTTATGGACCATATATTTAATTTTTTAAATCTAGCTTCATCTTGTGCTGATAAAATTCTATTCAAATATTTTCTTTGAGAAAATACATAGGCTACTTTTGCTAATCCTACTCTAACTACTTCCTCATTGTATAATAAATAATTATCTGTATCTTTATCTTGATACCATAGATAAGCTAAGTGTCTATCATATTTATCCTTAACAACATCACCTTCAAATTCTAGGAATATTATACTACCTATTTTTAATACTTCTTCTGCAAATTTAGTAGCTTCATATCCATATAATTGTTGGTCTACTTTAGCTTTCTTATACTCTGGACTATCTATTAATAATAATCTTACAGTTATTATAAAACCATTGGTAAGAGTTACTTTTAGAGTATCTCCGTCTAGTATTTTAGTAACCTTAGCTTCTGTTAGATTAGCCATTTTATATTGCATTTATTATCCCCCCTTTATAATTAGATTATATCCTTTTTGGGAACGGTCGGCACAAGGTTGCCTCCACTATTCCGTTAGCTTTTTCTCCATATCGTGAAATGAAAATATATTATGCAAATTTGCAAATTCACTATATCGTGAAACCTAACGTAGAGTTTTGGAGAAAAATCTAACTCCATACAGAATAAGCCACCACATAAAGATTAGCATTGAAGCTAGTATATTTTCCTATAGGAAGCTAATAATAATACTAATAATTTAATATTGTGGTGTCTTATTCTGAAAATCGGTCTAGCGACACCTAAAGCTTCGCTTATCCCCTCCTTGCCTTTATTTATAGTGTTCAAAGATACCTAAACTTTATGAGAAGAAAAAGTTAAAGTATCTTTGAACACATCTTTTAAGAGGTAGGCAATTCCTCGCCACACCCGAAGCCATTAGATAGTTGCAACCTATATTTTGAGGTTATCGCCTTGTTGTTACATATTGGAGTGGCTACACAACTTATCATTAAAATGATAAGTAGGCTTATGGATATTTTTTGCCTTAGTTATCAGTAAATTAAACTTTATCAATAAAATAAACTCCTGGAGTAAAAGAAGCTTATCAGTAATAAAGGCAAAAAATTTTTATTTATGTTGTAGCCACAAGTTAGGTTATTGGTATCACTTACTTTATATAGCTTATATGGTGGATTTGCTCTTGGGTGCTTGGCTCTCTTGTCCCTTGTCTTGTCCTTGTGGGGCTTCGCTCGGCTCTGTTTGGGGGGGCTTTCGCCCTCCCTTGTGCCTTTGGTTTTATGCTGTTTCTCTTTCTTCTCTCCTGTGGTCTGCGATAGCTCTTTTCTGTTTGGCTTTGTTGGTTTCTGCTTCTGCTTCTTTTTTTCTTTTGTTTGCTTTTCTCTTTTGGCTTCTTGCTTCTGCTTGTGCTTCTTCTTCGTGTCCTCTCATGGCTTCGGCTTTTCTTCTGTTTTCTTCTGTTGGGTTTTCTTCTTCTTCTGCTTCTGCTTTTTCTCTTAGCTTCGTGGCTTCCTTTGCTTCTGCTTCGGCTCTTTTGGCTCTTGCTTCTGCTTGTTGTGCTTTGGCTCTTGCTCTGTGTGCCTTTCTTGCTTGTTTTGTTGCTTCGTACTCTGCTTTTGCTTCTGCTTCTTCTCTTTCTTCTCTCTCTGCTTGTGCTTGTGCTTGTCTTTCTTGTTGCTCTGCTCTTGCTTCCTTCGCTCTCTGTGCGATGTTTCTTTCTGCTCTTGCTTGGTCTTTGCTTTTTTCTCTCATTTTCTTTTCTCCTTTTTTTCTGTTTTCTTTTTATACTTGTATTTTCTCCCTTTTTTGGGTTTTTTATACCTGTTTTTTTGCTTTTTTTTTGCTCTGTTTGGCTTGTTTACTGGGTTTTAGATGTATAAAAAATCACTATAAAGTGAATAATAGTAATATAAAAATTAATAAAAAAGGTGGTATAAAAAAAATGGAAAAAATATTTATAGAATATGTTTGTTTATCTCTTGAATTAGTTGATGAAAATTTTAATTGGGATAGTTTAGATAATATTGAAGATAATGAGGTTGAAGCTTTTTAGCTTCAACTTCTGGACTATATAATAGGAGGTTTTAAGATATGTTTATAAATAAATTAAGTATACCTTTCACTAAAGGTAATTATGAATTAATGTTAGATTTAGCTCATAGGGAAATTATTTGTTGTTGGAATTGGTCATATAATGAAAATGAAGGGAAAATATATATTGATGTAGAGAATGAAATTAATTATAGAAGATTAAATAATGAATTAAAGTGTTTAAATATTTTATATGAGGTATTAGGTATAAAAGGCTCAAAAGGGGAAATAATAGAAGAATACCACCATTTAATAAATTAAAATTTCACTATATAGGGAATAATATGTATATATATTATTCCCTATATATACATATATTAAGAAAGAAGGTACAAGCATTATGTTAATTGAAATGAAAAAAATAAAATTATTGGATAATGAAGAAAATATATTATGTCAATTAGATACTATTATAAACTATGAAGAAAATGATGAAGAAATACAAGTATATTATGTTCACCCATTAACAGGTTTAATAAGTGAAACTCCTAAAAGTTGCTTACAAGGTTGGAGCGAACAAAATGAAATTGAAAATAATAATTGGAATATATTAATTGAAAATATCATAAATGATATTGATTTATGTCAGAAACTTTATGATTTAGAAGAAATTGAATATTTTATATAAAAAATAGTATTGCAGCAGCTTCCAAAGGAGCAGCTGCAATACTATTTTTTTAGTTAGCTTCTTGTGCCAATAATTCTTTTTCGGCTTGGATTATTTTTAAATCTTTTAAAGTCTTATCAGTTTTATATATCGTAAAGCCTATACTATTGAGTTCCTCTTTAAGCATTTTCTTTCTATCATTTTCATCAATATTAGGTAATTCAACCATATATGCAGTTTTAGAAAGTCTATGAAGCTTATTAGGATAATTAAAATCATTTAATGTGCTCATAATATAGTGAGCTTCTTCTTCAAATAAATATCTGTTAATTTTAGTTATAACTTTTCTTACTTGTGCCATTGCAAATACCACCTTTATATAAATTTATTAGTAATATTATTTCCTCTCAAAGTGAAAATATACTTAATAATATAGGTATAAATAATCCCTTCAAAGTGAATAATAGTAATGTAAATAAATATTAAATGGAGGTATTACAATGAAAGGTATATCAGTAAAGGACTTTACAATAGAACAAATAGATAAGGCTCAAAGTTTATTAGAAGATGTTGAAAGAGCAGAAAGAGAATTAAATAATTTTATGGAAACTAATTCGAGCTTACAAGACTTAGAAACTGTAAGAGTTTTACAAGAAGAAATTCAATATAGATATTTAAAATACTTAGATTATATAGGATTAAATGAAAATAAATTTTTAAATTAGGAGGTTATATTATGAGAATGAATTTAGTAAAAGACGGTTTATATGAAAGAGAATATTATTTTGGAAGAAAAGGAAATACAGTATCTTATTATAAATATCGTTGGAATAGTGATATTAAAAAATACGTTCCAGATTATAATGAAACTTTTAAAGCTTTTGAAGGATTAGAGCAATTTGAAAAATCTATGAGAGAAAAAGGCTTTTTAAGTATAGCAGAAATGGAAGCTAAAGGAACAATAAGAAAGTTTAATTAGTATGATAGCCTTTTAATAGGCTATTGTACTATTATGGCATTTAAGGAGGATATAATAATGGAAAGATTTGAATTTACACCAACACCAAATTTTAGAGTAACTGATATAGAAGCAGAAATAGAAAGACATTTAATATTTGATATTGATGTTTTTTGGGAAGTAGAAGATTGGTCTTTTTTAGAAAATGGAAATATAGAAGTATTTATAAATATTAGGTAGGTGATCTAGTTGTATTTAAACATAGTTTTAGAAAATCAAAATGGTACTTTGGATTATAACGAATTTGATAATTTACAAGAAGCTAGGGAATTTTACTTTTATAATATAGATGATGTATTTGAAATAAGAGGTAAAAATCATAATGGGTACTATAGTATCTATAATGAAAATATATTTTATAAAAAAATTTTTTAGGAGATATTTATTGTTACACATATAGTTCGGGAATATATATTAAAATATTTTATGAGGTGATATAAATGAAAAAATCATTAGAAAATAAAATTGAAAAGTATGTTAATAGTACAGAATATCCTTTTGAAGTTTATTATACAGAAACACCATTTAATTTTGGAGGATATGAAGGTTATAAATATTTCTTCTGTTATCATTGTACTAATAGTATATCTAAGGCATTTAAAAGTCAAAGAGAGTTAGAAGAATTTTTAAATGATGAATTATTTTAATAAAAAATTTTTAGGAGATATTTATATCTCCTTTTTTCATAACATTTTTTAGAAGCTAATTTCAAAGTTCCACAATTTAAGAAAATATATAAAAATTATTAGATGTTAAAATACCAACAATTAAAAAATTTTAAAGGCAATATGTTATAATATATTTGTGTTACAAGGGGAACACACGAAGGGAAATAAAATATCGTTCAATAAATGTGCATTTCTTGAACGGTTTTTGCATAAAATAAGGGGGAAGAAAAATGAATAATGTAATTTATTATAAAAAAATTTATAGGAGATTATTAAATAAAAAGAAGCTTGGACTATTAAGAAAAGTTAAAGAATGGGAAATATACCTAAAACTTTTAGAATGGGTTTCACATGAAGCCAATAAATAAGCTTCTAAGCTTCTATAAAAACTATTATAAGGAATTACATCAAGATACTATTAAAAGTCCTAATTTTATTATTATGTTGGAATTTGATATTGTAGTTAGATTTAATATAAGACCAACTAAAGAAGAATTAGAACAAATTATAGAAGCTATACAAGGAGGATAAAATGGAAAAACAATTAACTAGAGGTTGGTTAGTATTACAAGATAACAAAAGATTTGGAGCAATAACTAAAGAATTTAGCTCTGGAACAACAGTAGAAGTATTTATCGAAGGGAAGCTGATAAAAGGTACTATTGAGTACAGTTGGGAAAATGAAGAATACTATTTACTAGGTGATGATAATAAATATTATGAGTTAAAAAATAATATGGAGATACTATTTTACTAATCCAAAGGGAGATATATTATCTCCCATTTTTTATAAGGAGGTATAAATATTATGAAAAAAGTTGTAGCTTATGTTAGGGTATCATCACAAAGTCAGATAGAAAATACATCAATAGAAACTCAAATTGAAAAGATAGAATTACATTGTAAGCTTCACGATATAGTGATTGATAGGATATTTAAAGACGAAGGTATTTCTGCTAAAGATACTGAAAGACCTTCATATAATGAAATGATAAAGTATATCCTGGATAAAAATAATAATATAGATAGTGTAGTAGTATATAAATCAGATAGACTTCATAGAAGCTTAAAGAACCTATTAATAACTATTGAAGATATATTTATTCCTAATAATATTAGCTTTATATCAATAACTGAACAATTTGATACAAGTAATCCTCAAGGTATGCTTTTTTTACAAATGCTAGGCTCTTTTGCCGAATTTGAAAGGAAGATCATCAACGAGCGAACTAAAAGTGGAAGGTTAGCCAAAGGAAAAAACGAATTATATTTAGGTGGTAGAGTACCATTTGGATATACTTTAATAGATAATGATAGATTAACATTAAATTATAGTGAAGCTGATATTATAAAAGAAATATTTAAACTCAGAACTAAAGGAATATCTATTGGTAAAATTGCATTAAAATATAATATGTCTAAAAGTAAAATTCATTATATCCTAAATAATAAAATTTATATGGGGATTTACAATTATAATGGTAAAAAGGAAAAAAATAAAATTAGCTTTAAAGTGCCTCCTATAGTATCAAACTATATTTGGAATAAAGCTAATTCTATCAACAACAAATTATAAAATTATGAATAGAGATATTATAATCGACTATTTTGGGGAAATAGCCTAATAAGAAAATAAGTATTTAAACCATTTTGGGTATAAGTAAATGAAAAATCATCACTTAAATTATAGCAGATTAATTTATTAATTGGGGGAGAACTATGAAAAAAGATATTAAGGTTTCTGAATTAAAAGAAGCTATAGGAGAAGAAGGAATAAGATTATTGTTAAATTATATTAATGAAGCTATAAAAAAAGGAATAGATGAAAAAATAAATAAGCTTCATAGTATAAATATAAAAGAATATCTATAAATAAAAATAGTATTGCAGCAGCTTCTTTTAGGAGCTTATGCAATACTATTTTTTAATCTAAGATGTTAAAAACTATAGCATAAATGCCATAGTTTTTTTATTATATAAAACCACCTTCGCCTAAGTGCCAAAGGGTAAAAACCACCCTATCGCACTTGGCTTCGGCTAGTAATCAGTAACTAAAATGTAAAAGTTTTTAATACACTAGCTTCATCTACATTTACATTCCAATCATCACAAGGTAAATCTTCATCATCATCTCCATAGGATAATGAAACTATTTTTTTAGCTTCAAGTTTAGCTTTTTTCTTAGCTTCTTTTTCTTTTCTAGCTTCTTCTTTAATCTTCTTAATTTCTAAAGCCTTTTGCTCTAATAAATTATTTTTATATGCAATAAATAATTCTTTTCCAAAATGCTCGACCATAGCTTGTTCAGTTATAATCCATGTTTTACCGAATTTTTTTATTTCATTCTCATAAAATTTCTGATTTTGAACTTGCTTTCTAATTGTTGAAGCGTCTATGTTATAAATTTGAGCTACATCTTGAAAAGTATATAAACCTTTAAAACTTCCTCTTGCCATTTTTACCACCTCATTTATTTTATTATACATTTAGTATAACCATATCAAAGAATATTATAGTATAATATTTCTAGTAAACTGAATATAAACTCCTTCACGATAGGAGGAAATATTTTATATTTTTTGGGTTTTTTTACTTAAAAGTATTCCCCCCCCTTAAAGCATTGGAATTACTAGGGTGTAGAATTTTTTAAAATTGTGCTATATAAAAACCTAAAAATCAGTTTATAACTTGTATATGGTATATCCGAAATTCATTTTATAGTATAATTTCCTTAGTCTTATTTCACTATATTGTGAATTTTTCAGATTTAAAATTTGTATCTTAATATGTATCTTAATTAAAAAAAGTTTATGTTTTTTTCATAAACTTTTTTTAGTATAATTAACTTATACTGTAATAAGCACTATCAACAAAAAATATTTTGTACATTAAAAACTACATATAATTTATTTATAATTAGTAAATCTCCTTTAAAGAAGCTTAGTTCCTTGCATAAGCTTCTTTTTTTGTATTTATGTACTATAATTAGATTAAAATATTTTAAAATTAAGGAGTGTATTATGGGAAATAAAGATTTATTATTTATGCTTGAAAATGGCGAGGAATTTATAAAAGGAATATATAAAGCTGATGAAGATAAAATATATTTTTTATCAGTTGATGAAAATGAATTACTTGAAAATGTAGGATTATATACTGAAAATCTAATGCACCTATACGAAGAAAATAGAATTGAAGTAGAGTTGTTAATGCAAGAAATATCAAACGATAAAAGCTTACTAGATAAGATAAAAAATAACCAAAGTAATAAATTATTATTTAGATATAATAATAAAGACTTCAATAAACTATTAAATCTTTGCTAAAAGAGTAAAAGATTTAGGTTACTTCGAGCCAAAGGTTATCAATTATCTGTGTTAGTGCATAGCTTCGATTTTAAGTTATTAATAAATATCTAAGGTTATTAGTATCATATACCTAACAGAATGACCGTAGTGCATTAAATTTTAGCTTTTAAGGGGATTAGTTTGGGCGAGGATTTTTTACATATTCTTTTATATTTTACTTTTCTTATTGCTCTTAGGCTTCGCCTTTTGTGGCTCTTTTGGGATAAAAAATAAAGAAGCTGTTTAGCTTCTTTATTTTTTATTCAAATATAAATAAATATTTTTCAAGTTCATCTGTTTTATATATATCAATAAAATAATAATCCTTTCTTACCTTTTCAACATCAATAAAATGATGTTTATGCTCTGGAATATCATAATAAAAGTCGGTTTCTATTAAATAATTTTCAAATACATCTTTTTCACTTGTACCGTTATAATATGCGTAATTTTTATTTTCTAAAATTCTTTTAGCTTCTTCAATATTTCCAACTGCGTTTAATATGTCTTTTATTGTGTCTATATCCTCATTATATTCTTCTAATAGCTCTAAAACCTCATTAAATACTGAACAACTATATCCACTCAAACAACCGTCTATATATTGTAATTCTATATCTCCACCAAATGCAATTCTTTCGTCAAAGTCCTTGTAAGCTTCTTTTAAGTCCTCCATACAAGTTATATTGAAATATTCCCAAACTCCACTACCTAAAGCCATTAAACTTACAGTTTCATTTAAAAAATATGTTTTACTATTCATTTTTACTACCTCCAAAATATTAAATTATTTATACTTATATTTTCACCATATAGGGATATTTTTATACTTGAATAAAAAATTATTTTCACCATAAAGGGAATAAAAAATATTAAAAATTGGAATACTAAGAGTAAATTAAAAATCAAATAAAAGGTGGTATAAGATATGGAAAGTTATATATTAGAAATACATTCAAATGAGGACTTTGACCTAATAGAAAATGAAGAAGAAAGGGAAGAAATGCAAGAAGCTTACGAAGATGAAATAGAAGCAGTTTATCAATATTTAAAAGAAAATAAAATTAATTGTGTTAATTGGGAACAAATAGATGACTATAGATTTAATATTGATATTGATACTTATAAAGACCGTTTCAATGATGACATAATAAATGGATATATGGGGGATATTGAGGCGTTACTAAAAATTGAAGATATAGCATTTCCAATAATAGAAAACTATATGAATATATAAGAGAAAAGGAGCTTACAGCTCCTTTTTTATTTGAATAAAAAAAGAATAGGCGAAGCCTACTCCATAAAAGAATTTAAAATTATTTCTGCTAAAAATTCAGTTTGTTCATGTTCTGGAATATTATCAAGTGATTTACAAAACATATCAAATTTATCTAATTCCGAAGGTATTTCTTCCCAACTTATATTTTCCTCTATTAAATCAAATTCATATTTCATAACTTATACCACCTTTTATTCTTTTTATTTTTAGTATTCCACGATAAAGGGAATTTTATGTATAAAATAAAAGGTATTTTTTACCAACCAAAGTAACGGACACTCACCGACAGAAATTCTTATTAAAAGCTAATTGAGTATATGATACTGATAACTTTTATTGTTGCTGCAATATAAATAAAATATTTTGCTTTTATTCATTAGCTTTAAAATTATTTATTGAATGTTTTTTATTTATTGATGTATATAAAGATTTTTTTTAGGGCAAAATATTTCCTAAAGCAACCATTTTATTTTAATAAAATGGTGTGTAGCAACTCCAATATGTAGCATTAAGGCAATAACCTCAAAATATAGATTGAAGCTATAAAATGGCTTCGGGTGTGGCGAGGAATTGCCTACCTCTGAAAAACTGTGTTTAAAAATACTTTAACTTTTTCTTCTCATAAAGTTTAGGTATTTTTAAACACTATAAATAAAGGCAAGGAGGGACTTCCCCGTAGGGATATTAGAAGCTATTCATTAGAGTTAAAAAATATACTAGATAAGCAAAAATAAATTTTAGTTAATGGTGTCGCAAGACCGATTTTCAGAATAAGACACCACAAGGATATAAATTTTATACTACCATTAGCTTCCTATAGGAGAAAATATTAGCTTCAATGATAAATTTTCTGTGGTGGCTTATTCTGTATGGAGTTAGATTTTTCTCCAAAACTCTACATTAGGTTTCACGATATAGTGAATTTATAATTTTAAAACCACCTATTTTCATTTCACCATATGGAGAAAAAGCTAACGTAATAGTGGAGGCAACCTTGTGCCGACCGTACCCAAAGAAGCTTTTAAAAATAGGGTAGTGATAGTATTATGTATGGCAATAGTATATATAACAGTATAAGCATATATAACATATTGTTGATATTAACATAATGATTATTAGCTTTAAGTATAACTAATATATAGAGTAGGACCATAAAGAAGCTTATATAATCCAATAAAACTATAGAATAAAAGACATTCCAGAGTATTTCATATAACATCACATAGAACAATAGATTAGTTTTTTACCAATGCACTTTGAAGCGAAAGCACTTGCGATGTTGTGGTTTTTACAACTTGGCAAGTGCTGTAGCACGATTATAAATAAAAGTATTGTGGTGCTTTAGCACTACAATACTATCCTATTTGAAAGCTTGGGTTGGGTGGGTTTGCACTCTCCTTGCTATGTATTAAAAAATAAATTTATGTGCAAATGGGCTTGGCGAAGCCATTTAAAAGTATACTAGATATTAGACTTGGCGAAGCTATAATTTTAGATTAATTACATATGAGTTTTAAATAAAAGAATATTTGGAAATCAATTCCAATAGTGGTATAATAGTTATGAAAATAACATTACTCGTTATTAATTTTTTATATTTAGAATTGGTAACTCTAAATATAACATGGTTATTGAAATTGGTAACTTCAATGACTTAATCTTAAATTCTAGATTTTGAAAAAATATTTAACAAACACAATTATTTATTAGGTGCATTTGTAATCTTAACAACTATTTTTACATTGTATTTTAGGAAAATTCTTAGTAATATCAAATGAACAAACTTTAAATTTAATAATAACTTCTTGAAAATAACTAGCTATGAGGGTGGCTAGTTATTTTTTTTATTTAAAAAATATTCTTAAAGATACTAACCTAGCAATTACTATCAGTATTAAACCTATAGTGTCCATATAATTAGGCTCAAAGCTTAGTATTATAAAACTACCAATAAAATATAATAAAAAATGTAAAATATTTTCAAAATTCATAATAACACCTCTAAAATCAAATTTAAGCTTCTTTAAAATTCTACTTAAGTATTATATCAAAAACAATATTGAAATTAAAAATAGAGTACAAAAAATAAGAATTTTGGGTATAAAAAAAGAATATGAATATACATATCCTTTTTTATTTGATATAAGTTTAGGTTTTAGTTGTTTAAATAATAAAAATAGATAATTTAATTAATTAATAACATATAGGTTTATAAACATTTTAAAGCTAATTAGTAAAATAAGATTTAATTCCTTCTTCTATAAACTTTGATAATATTTCGTATTGGTTGTAACTTGATTTTTCGCAAAATAATAAAAAATCTTTTAATACACTATCATAAATTCTAAAAGACCTATGAACTATTTTATCCTCTTTAGGCTCTATAAGAAGCTGATTATTAGTATTAGGATTATCTTGTGGAGAATTAAAAATCTTAATAACTACCTTTTCTAAGGCTCTTTCAATAACTTCTTCATCAAGAGGAAATATTTTTTCTACACACTCATACCTATTATTCAATTTATTATATACATAAAAGTTTTTACTAAATCTATCTCTAATAGTATTGTATGAGATATTTATTTCCGAGCAAACTTGTGTAATATTAAGTCCATGTTTTAGTCTTTCGTTAAAATAGTTAATCTGTTCTATGATAGTTAAACTATTAAATAATTTTTTATTCATTCCCAATGCTCCCTCCAATAAAAAAAGAAAAAAAGGTTATAAATATTTTACCCCTAATAAAATATCTATAACCTTATTGTAACACAAATAATTTATATTAAAAATAAATAATAGCTTCCTAATGATTTTTATTAAGTATCAGAAGCTTAATTTATTTATCTTTTTTTAGATTTACTATCTTTTAGATAATCACTACATAGTGAATAATAATAATTTAATGTATTATGTTCTACTTCAACACCATTTTTCATAATTAAATTATTCTCATATTCACATCTAACATTTATAAAACCACCATCAATTAAAGCGTCAACACTATCAGATATTACATATCTAGTATTATTTGATAGACCAACAACTTCACATAAAGTTTTTTGAGTAATTCTTTTTTCGCCATTTCTTAATGTATATAACATATATAAATATATTCTAAGTGGATAATCACTATAAGCATTTACTAATTTTCTTAAAGCTATATTATCTATAAGGACAAATTTATCAATTAAGCCTGTTTCAGTATTAAAAGATCCATAGTTTAATTTATATACTAATTTATTATCAACCTTAGTTAATACTATAGCTTTTATATCATTAGCTTTTAGTTTATTAATATGTCTTTTAATAGTACTTTGAGAAATATTCAAATCTTCACAAGCATTTTTTATAACTTCGTCCCATTTATCTTTATATAAATACCTATCTTTACAATTAGCATATTTACCACCCCAATTTGAATTAAGCATTAAATAACCATAAATTTTTATGTTTAAACCCCTCTTGCTTAAAAATTCTTTTGATGTAGGCATAGGTAAATTAAAAACCTCCTTTGTGATTTCACCTTTCTTATAAGAATAATTATGAGCTATATATCTTAAAGTTTCTTTTAATTCTTCTTTCTCTTTAATATTAGCTTCTTCATATTCTTTCTGATAATATTCTTTTGCTTTTTGAAATTCTTCTTTATCAAACATTAAACTATCTCCTTAGGAAATAATTAAAGAAATAATTTCTATTTACAAAATTCTACAAAGATATTATTATTTTATTTATGACAAAACTAAAGAATTTTATAAATATTAAAGCAAAGCTTCTTTCTGCCAAAAGAAGCTTTTTTTATTTCTAATTATTTCTATAAATAAAAATTTTAGTCTAATCAATAATACCATATTTTTTAAAAAGTTAATCTTGTAATTTTTTCACAATAAAGAGAATAAATAAATTAGGTTTGATTTCCCTTAATAATAAATCAAAAAATCAATATAAAAATGATAATATTATCTATAAGATAATATTATCTATAATATACTGTATTAAAAATGACTTTTGAATGTAGCGAAAATGACCTAACCCTTGCAATTACTAGCTTCCGACCACCTTAAAAAAATGGCATAATTTCTAATGTCAGTTCAACACCCTTACACACTAGCAATTCCAATAGGTACAGAGGATATAAATTTTTTTGTTATAAAAAAAATATCCACATATCCACAATTTTATCAATTCACGATACAAGGAATTTTTTATAATAAATTTAATATATTATAGGACTAATAAAAGTATTTTAGGAGGTATATATGGAGCAAGAGAAGCTTACAAGGTTTTTAATAGGAATGGTATCTTTTCTATTATCTATTACTTTGTACTTACTTAATAAAATTCAAGGGAGGATATAATTTTGAAAATAATAAATAATAATGGACATACTTTAAATGGTCTTGGAAGTGGTGCGATAGGTTATCTTAATGAAAGTGTATGTACTAGACAGATAGGAAAATACTTTGTAGAAGGTATGAGAAGCTTAGGACATACGATATATGATGTAACTATAGATAAATCAACAAGCTATTTATTTGAAGCAGTAAATAAAGCTAATAAATATAATGTTGATTATGCTATTACTCACCATTTAAACCATTATTCAGATGAAAAATCTAATGGAGTAGAAGTCTTGATCTATGATTTAAAAGATAAAAAAACTTATGAAGTAGCTGATAGAATATGCAAGGAAATAGCAAAGTTAGGCTTTAGAAATAGGGGAGTTAAAGAAAATAAATCTTTATATTGGCTTAGAAAAAATAATAATAAAGCTATGATTATAGAATATTTCTTCTGTAGTAATAAAAAAGATGTGAGCCTATATAATCCTCAAAAACTTGCTAATGCTACTATATATGGTCTAACTAATTCATATCCTATTACTACAAATAAGCTTCCAATAGTAAATAATAATCCTACTTCAAATAAATATCTTAATGGGAATTATGATTGTAAGGGTAGAGTAGTAAATACTAATGGAGAAGGTTTAAATGTTAGGTCAGAAAGAAATGCTAACTCTAAGGTCATAGGGAAGCTTGTGGAGGGTTCTATAGTTCATCTTGATTATTGTATAGATAATTGGTTTTCTATATGGCAGAATGGAAATTTAGGATTTATTAATGGAAAATATATAGAATTATTAAAATAATTGTCATATTATGCTATACTTTTATTAGTCTAAATAATATTTAGTAAAAACCTTACTTATTAGACTTGGTAAATCTAATAAGTGCTTAATGGAATTGGTAACTCCGTTAAGTAAAATCTTTTAAACTATGAATATATTAATATCTTGTATTGTATCTTTATTAAATTTATATTTATGCAAAAATGGTATGGCCGCAGCTTCCGAAGGAAGCAGCAGCAATACCATTTTTTTTAGTATAAATTATTTATTATATTTCTAACTTGCATTTCAGATATTTTAAATTCCTTTGCTAGTTCCTTATAATTATTACCGTTAAAATGTTTTTTAATAAGTCTATTTCTTATTGGCTTTAATACACTATTCTCATTAGGAATATATAAAGAGCTTCCTCCATATTCCTTAATTAAATTTATAAAAGCTTCTATTCCCATAATGTCAACTAAGCCTTGCAGAAACTCTGGTAAGTCCTCTTTACTTAAATAATCTATCAAAATACCACCTTCCTAAATAATATTTAGCATATATCTATAACTACATTATACTAAATAAAATTATAAACCTTTAAATTCACGATAACGTAAAATTTTTTTTTAAAGTTTTTTAATGTATCTTTGAATTTATTTTTATTACACT
>ERZ772885.1287-NODE-1287-length-15659-cov-4.717829_pt1 | contig 15659 bp, 9 predicted proteins | sample MGYA00580580_ERZ772885 | MGnify/ENA primary metagenome ERZ772885 (study PRJEB29015, sample SAMEA2737673) | human gut metagenome | biome: human gut; feature: human-associated habitat; material: faeces | place: China | collected 2012 ...
ATCGTTTTCGGACAGGGCCGAGGCCACAGTGACTCCGCTGCCCGGCTCCCCTGGTTCCAGCAGGATATGTGCTTCGGCATAATGACGGAGCGGCTCGAAATGACCTGCGCCTTCGATTGGCGCAGTGATGGTCTCACGGTACAGGATGGAGCCGGGGCCAAACGACACATCCAGCCCGAACCGGTCGTGCAGCGTCTGCTGGATGATCTCCAGCTGGACCGCGCCCATCAATTGCACATGAATCTCGGCCAGCCGTTCCACCCACACCACATGCAACAACGGGTCTTCGTCTTCCAGCTCACGCAATGCGGTGATGACCTTATGCAAGGTCAGATCATCGAACTGGGGACGGGCCGGCGAGCTATTGTCCGCCGCGGTCTGGCCGGCAGTGTCGTTCTCCTCATTGCGGCTGGTTCCCGATGTGGCAGCATCATGCTCGGCATCGTCCCGATTCACGCTGTTATGGCCGGTGCCACCGCGTTTGGCCGCTCCCGAGGTGCCGGCCGTATCGGATTCCGCTCCGGCGGGCAACACCGTGTAGGTCAACACGGGTTGCAGTGACGGTGATTCAGAGTCCGGTTCCGCTCCCAGCCCTTCACCGGGGAAGGTCCGCGTCAGTCCGGTCACCGCACACACCGATCCGGCAGGCACCTCGGTGACCGTCTCGAATTTGGCACCATTGTAGATGCGCACCTGATCGACTTTCTCGGACCATACCGTGCCATCAGCCCCCTGTACCGGCGACGGTGCTGATGACGCCGCAGCGCACGAGGATGAAGAGACGATCTCCTTGGCTTTGAGCGCACCACCGGTGACGCGCAGCCACGTCATACGGTTGTGCTGGCCGTCGTGGGCGATTTTGAACACGCGTGCGGCGAAGGCGGCCGGCCATTCACGTTCGCGGGTGAACGTCTCCAGCCCGTCCAGGAATTCCTCGACCCCTTCGAGTTTCAATGCCGAGCCGAAATATACGGGGAACAGCTCGCGTACGGCGATCATCGATCGCAATCTGCCCACGGACAGCGCGCCATGTTCCAGATAGTCGTTCATCGCCTCCTCGTCCAGGGTGGCAATGTCTTCGGCGAACGCGTCCAACGGTACCGCGCTGCCCTCAGTGGACTGCTCCATTGCCGGCAGCGGATATATCGCATCGCTCAGGCGTTTGCGCAACTGTGCCAGAATGGCCTCGCGGTCGAATCCGGCGGCGTCGCACTTGTTGACGAAGATGAACGTCGGCACACCGTATCTGGCCAGCAGACGCCATAGTGTCTCGGTATGGCCTTGCACGCCATCCGTGCCGGAGACCACAAGAATCGCGTAATCAAGCACACGCAGCACACGTTCGGTTTCGGCTGCGAAGTCCACGTGCCCCGGCGTATCCAGCAAGGTCAGGCGCAGGTCGCCGTGTTCCACCAATGCTTGGTGCGCGAAAATCGTGATGCCTCGCGCCTTCTCCAAGGAATTGGTGTCCAGAAACGCATCGCCGTGATCCACTCGCCCCAATTTGCGGATCTCACCGGTACGGTAGAGCAGAGCCTCGGACAGCGTGGTCTTGCCCGCGTCCACATGCGCCACGATGCCTGCCACTATCTGTTTCATCAGCTGTGCTCCCTTCCCGATGCGCCGCGCAATTGCCGGCCGCCTAACCAATATATCCGAGAAAATCCGGGAGGGAAAAATTTTACCGACAGACCGGGCTGCCGGTACAATAAGTCACCGAACACCGACTGATATGAGGAGCCTCCGTGACCACTTCCGGCATTACCGTTTTCGGCCAACCATCCCAGCCCAATCATGGTGCCGGCGGGCGAATCGCCATGGACGATGCCGTCTTCCCCACCGATTATGTGGCGCTGGATTTGGAGACCACCGGCTTTTACCCGAACAGTTGCGCCATCACGGAAATCGGTGCCGTGCGCGTGCGGGAGGGGCATATCGTCGATCAATTCCAGCAGCTGGTGAATCCCTTGCGGCCGATTCCGCGTCAGATCACCACGCTGACCGGCATCACCGATGCGATGGTGGCCGATCTCGATCCGATTGACGAGGTGCTTCCCCGATTCATCGCATGGCTCGCTACCCCGGCTGCCGGTCCCGCCGTTGAGCCGATTGTCGGCCATAACGTCAGCTTCGATCTGCGATTCCTGGATTACAACACCCGGCATATCGCCGGCTGCGGCTTTGCCTGCGCGGATTATGACACGATGCAGATCAGCCGCGCCCTGTTCCCCGCGCAGCGGCATCACCGTCTGGCCGACCTGATCGTACGCTTCGGCATCGCGGACAATGAGGAGCACCGCGCATTAAGCGATGCCATCCAAACCCAGCAGTGCTTCGAATGGATGCGGCATTACGTCACCGAGCATCACGAAACCGAAGCAATCCGCTGGAAGCAGGCGCCGGCCAAAAACAGCGCCGAAATCCTCCACCAGCAGTTGGTGGTAAAGCGGTAGTTTACAGCCCGTATTCCTTGGCGATGACGGACCAGAGGTCGGCAGCGGCCTGATCGACGGTTTCGTTGACGATGGTGACGTCGAATTCGCTTTCGGCGGCGAGCTCCACCTTGGCGGTCTCCAAGCGACGGGCCTGCTGTTCGGCGGTTTCGGTGCCGCGGCCGATCAGGCGGCGCTCGAGCTCTTCGAAGCTTGGCGGCGCGATGAACACGTACACCACTTCGAGGTCGAGCTCGGCGGCGCGCTGCTTGACGCGGCGGGCACCCTGCAGGTCGATTTCCAGAATCGTGGGCACACCGGCGGCCAGATGTTCCTCCACAGGCTTCAACAAGGTGCCATAATGGGCCATGCCGTGCACCACTGCAGTTTCCAGGAACTCACCGGCCGCCTCACGGGCCAGGAACTCGTCTTCAGTGAGGAACCAATAGTTGACGCCATCAACCTCGCCCGGGCGCGGAGCGCGTGTGGTGGCGGAGACGGACACCCACACTTCGGGGTGGTCGGCGCGCAGCTTGGCTTCCACGGTGCCCTTACCTACTGCGGTGGGGCCAGTCAGGACGATTAGACGGCCAGCATGGGTGTTTTCAGTCATGGGTTCCTCCGGAGATGATGTGGTGTGCAGCGATTATGAATCCAATGTGGTAACGGCTCACCGGCGAGATGACCGGTAACTGCTACAGCCCCGACGAACAGGGAAGAATATGAATCGTGATGCGACGTACGCGATGAGATAGACACGTACGCATGCCGCGACATCTGATTCCGTTCTGATTACTGGTTTTCCGAGCCTTCGACAGTGGCTTCCATCAGCGCCTGACGTACGTCAAGCGCAATCGACTCGGTGGCTTGGCTCAGTGCGGCGATATCCGGCCCATGCGAGGCGATAAAGCGGGACACGGTGACCAGCACGTTGCCGCGCGTACCGCGGAACACGGTTTTCAGATCCTTGGCCTCGGCACCCTGCCAACCGTAACCGGGGGAAAGAATCGGACCGGTGAACTTGGAGGGGTCCACGCCGGAATCCTGCATCCATTGGCCGATGGTGGCACCGATGATCAGACCCACCGAGCCCATGCCTTCGATATCCACGTTATGCTTCTGCGCGGTGGAGGCGATGCCGTAGGCCACGGTACGTCCCTTGTAATCGCCGCTCTGGCGCAACGCGGTCTGCAGACTCATGCCTTCCGGGTTGGAGGTCAGGGAGGCGATGAACACGCCGCGTCCGTTTTCCAGCGCTTCGGTAATCAGGCCGTTCAACGAACGCGCGCCATAGTACGGCAGCAGCGTGATGGCGTCGGCCAGCAACGGTGCACCGGGCTTGAAATAGGCGTCTGCGATGGCGGAAATCGTGGTGGACAGGCCGCCGCGCAGGCAATCGACGATGGTGATGACGCCCATTTGTCGTGCCGCGTAGAGCACGCGCTCGAGCGCTTCGAAACCTTTGGCTCCGTAGCGCTCGAACATCGGCGTCTGGAATTTGACTGCTGCGGCGCGCCCGTTGGCGGCCTGCAGCATACGCATGGAGAAGAGTTCGGCGCCTTCGGCGTCGACGTTGTATCCCCAGTCGGTGAGGAGCTTGCGATGCGGGTCAATGCCCACACACAGCGGCCCGTATTTGGCCATTGAATTGCTTAATCGCAGACCGAAATCCGAACGTTGTGCCTGCAATTCCTCACTGCTGAGTGTAGTCATCAGAACTCCCGTCGCTCCAATTCGAACAGCTGCTTCGAATGCTCCTGAATGCTCATGATCTGATAATCATTATGCTTCACGGCCTCGATAGCGAGCAGTGCGGCCTGGAACTCGGTGATGGTGGTGAACTGCGGCAGATCGGCGGCAATGGCGGCGGCACGGATGGAGTAGCCGTCGGAACGGGAGCCGCGCGAGTTCGGCGTGTTGAGGATCATGTCGATCTTGCCTTCCTCGATAAGCTGAACCACGTTCTTGCCCACGGATCCGGCAGCGTGATGCACCTCGACCGGGGCTTCCGGATCGGTATCCACGCGGGTGCTGATCTTGTCCACGATGTTCGACTCGATGCCGTAACGGCGAAGCACGGAGGCGGTGCCCTCGGTGGCCCAGAGCTTGAATCCAAGCTCCTCGAGACGAACGGCGATCAACGGCAGCTGACGCTTGTCGGTGTCGTTCACGGAGATGAACACGTTGCCGTGGGTCGGCAGGCCACCGTCGTAGGCGGCGAGCTGGCTCTTGGCGAAGGCGTGTGGGAAGTCACGGTCGAAGCCCATGACCTCACCGGTGGAACGCATCTCAGGTCCGAGCAGGATGTCGACGGTCTTGCCCACCGGGGTGCGGAAGCGCTTGAACGGCAGCACGGATTCCTTAACCGCGACCTGCTGGCCGGGGTGGATGTCGCCGCCGTCGCCCTTGGGCAGCAGCAGACCGTTGGCACGCTGATCGGCGATGGTTTCGCCGGCCATGATGCGGGCAGCAGCCTTGGCCAGTGCCACGCCGGTGGCCTTGGAGGCGAATGGCACGGTACGGGAGGCGCGCGGGTTGGCTTCGATCACGTACAGCGTGTTGGCCATGAAGGCGTACTGCACGTTGATCAGGCCCTGCACATGGCAGCCCTTGGCGATGGCGTAGGTGCCTTCACGCAGGCGACGAATCTGGTCGTCGGACAGGGTGGACGGAGGCAGGGTGCAGGCGGCGTCACCGGAGTGGACACCGGCCTCCTCGACGTGCTCCATAATGCCGCCGATGTATAGTTCCTCGCCGTCGAACAGTGCGTCGACATCGATTTCGATGGCGTCTTGCAGGAACTTGTCGATGAGCAGCGGGGAGGGCAGGCGGCCGGAGACCACGGTATCGGCCTTGGCCTCGGCAAGTGCGCGGTCCACGTACTTGTTGAGCTGCTTGTCGTCGTAGACGATTTCCATGCCACGGCCGCCGAGCACGTAGCTCGGGCGCACGAGCACCGGGTAACCGATGCGGTGGGCGGCTTCCTTGGCCTCTTCGAGGCTCAGGGCGGTGCCGTAACGCGGGGCGTTCATCTCCGCCTTCTTGAGCACTTCGCCGAACAGCTCACGGTTCTCGGCCAAGTCGATGGATTCCGGGGTGGTGCCGAGAATCGGCACGCCGGCGGCCTTCAGACGCGCGGCCAAGGACAGCGGGGTCTGGCCGCCGAGCTGGACGATGACGCCCTTGACCGGGCCCATCTTCTTCTCGGCCTCGTAGATCTCGAGCACGTCCTCGAAGGTGAGCGGCTCGAAGTAGAGGCGGTCGGACATGTCGTAATCGGTGGACACGGTCTCCGGGTTGCAGTTGACCATGATGGTGTCATAGTCCTTGCCAAGCTCCTGCACGGCGTGCACGCACGTGTAGTCGAACTCGATGCCCTGACCGATGCGGTTCGGGCCGGAGCCGAGGATGATCACAGCCTCGCGTTCGCGCGGGCGCAGCTCGGTTTCGTCGGCGTAGCAGCTGTAGTAGTACGGCGTGGCGGCGTCGAACTCGGCGGCGCAGGTGTCGACGGTCTTGTAGACCGGGCGCAGACCGTAGGTCCAGCGCAGTTCGCGGATGGTGTTCTCGCCTTCATCGCCCAAACCACGCAGGTGGGCCACCTGCACGTCGGACAGACCGGCGAGCTTGGCCTTCTTGAGCAGCTTCGGGGTGAGGGTTTCAGCCTCGCGCACCGTCATGGCGGTCTCATTGATGAGGAAGATCTGCTTCAGGAACCACGGGTCGATCTTGGTGGCCGCGAACACCTGCTCCAGCGTGGCGCCGCCCCAGATGGCGCGCATGAGCTGCAGGTAACGGTGTTCGGTCGGGGTGTGGATGGTCTCAAGCAGTTCGGCCACTTCTTCGGCGGACGGCTTCTCGCCATCCCAATTGAAGCCCATGTGGCGCTTGTCGATGGAGCGCATGGCCTTGCCGAGGGACTCCTGGAAGTTGCCGGCCAGGGCCATGGCCTCGCCCACGGACTTCATGGAGGTGGTCAGGGTGGGGTCGGCGCCCGGGAACTTCTCGAAAGCGAAGCGCGGCACCTTGGTGACCACGTAGTCGATGGTCGGCTCGAAGGAGGCCGGCGTGGACTGGGTGATGTCGTTGCGAATCTCGTCGAGCGTGTAGCCGAGAGCCAGCTTGGTGGCGATCTTGGCGATCGGGAAGCCGGTGGCCTTGGAGGCCAGTGCGGAGGAACGGGAGACGCGCGGGTTCATCTCGATGACGATGATGCGGCCGGTGTCGGGGTGCACGGCGAACTGGATGTTGCAGCCGCCGGTGTCGACGCCCACGCCACGGATGATGGCGATGCCGATGTCACGCAGCTTCTGGTATTCGCGGTCGGTCAGGGTGAAGCAGGGGGCCACGGTGATGGAGTCACCGGTGTGCACGCCGACCGGGTCGACGTTCTCGATCGGGCAGACGACCACGACGTTGTCGTTGCGGTCGCGCATCAGTTCGAGCTCGAATTCCTTCCAGCCTTCGATGCCCTCCTCCAGCAGTACCTCGTCGGTCGGCGAGTAATGCAGGCCGGCGCCGGCGATGCGGTGCAGCTCCTCCTCGTCGTGCGCGATGCCGGAGCCGAGGCCTCCCATGGTGAAGCTCGGGCGCACCACCAACGGGTATCCGAGTTCGGCGGCGACGGCGTCCACTTCCTTCATGGAGTGGGCAACTTCGGAGCGCGCGGATTCGGCGCCAGCCTCGTCGACGACCTTCTTGAACAGCTCGCGGTCCTCGCCGCGGTCGATGGCGTCAAGGGAGGCGCCGATCAGCTCGACGTTGTACTTCTTGAGCACACCGGCCTCGCCGAGCGCCATCGCGGCGTTCAGTGCGGTCTGGCCACCCAGGGTGGGCAGCAGGGCGTCGGGGCGTTCCTTGGCGATGATCTGCTCAAGGATGGGCGTGGCGATCGGCTCGATGTAGGTGGCGTCGGCCATCTCCGGGTCGGTCATGATCGTGGCCGGGTTGGAGTTCACGAGGATGACGCGGATGCCCTCTTCGCGCAGCACGCGGCACGCCTGGGTGCCGGAGTAGTCGAACTCGGCCGCCTGCCCGATCACGATCGGGCCGGAGCCGATGACCATCACTGACTTGATGTCGGTGCGTTTAGGCATTGCGGTTTTCCTCCTTGGACGTCTTCATCAGATCGACGAAACGGTCAAACAGATATGCGGCGTCGTGCGGGCCGGCCGCCGCCTCGGGATGGTACTGCACGGAGAACGCGGGGATGTCCACGCACTGCAGGCCTTCGACCACGTCGTCGTTCAGATCGATGTGGCTGACGAACACCTTGCCGTACTTGCCGTTTTCAAACGGCGCGTCAACGGTTTCGCCGATCGGCGCGTCAACGGCAAAGCCGTGGTTGTGCGCGGTGATTTCGATTTTGCCGGTGGTCATGTCTTTGACCGGCTGATTGATGCCGCGGTGACCGAACTTCAGCTTATATGTGCCGAAGCCGAGCGCACGGCCGAGCAGCTGGTTGCCGAAGCAGATGCCGAAGAACGGATGACCTGCGTCAAGTACCTGGCGAAGCAGGTTCACTTCAGGATCGGCCTGTTCCGGATCTCCCGGACCGTTGGAGAAGAAGACACCGTCAGGATTGAGGGCTTCAAGCTCATCGAACGTGATGGTGGATGGCACCACATGTACACGGCAGCCACGCTCGGCCATACGATGCGGAGTCATGGCCTTGATGCCGAGATCGACCGCGGCGACGGTGAACAGCGGTTCCTTGCCTTCGAATTCACCACACGGCTCGATGGTATAGGCTTCTTTGGTGCTGACTTCGTCGTAGAGGCTCATCCCCTTCATCTGCGGAGTGGACTTGACCTCGTCAAGCATGGATTCGATGGTACGCAGCTTGCCATTGGCGTCAAGCAGAGCATCACCGGAGAAAATACCTGCACGCATCACGCCTGCGGAACGCAGGTGGCGTACAAGCTTGCGAGTGTCGATTCGGCTGATGCCAACGATGTGATTGGATTCCAAATCGTCATCGAGGCTGCCGGTGGCACGCCAATTGCTCACATTCGGGCTGGGATCGCGCACAACATAACCGGCAACCCAGATTCGTGAGGATTCTGGATCCTCCCCATTGATTCCCGTGTCCCCAATGTGTGGGAACGTCTGCACCACGATCTGACGATCGTAGCTGGGGTCCGTAAGCGTTTCCTGATATCCGGTCATACCGGTTGCGAAAACGATCTCCCCGCTGGTCGTGCCGATCGCGCCGTATGGCTCGCCCACATACACCTGTCCGTCTTCGAGAACAAGAACGGCATCCTGAGGGTCAAACATCACGGCTTCGGAATCATACTGGTTCACCAAAACCCCCTTATAGTCAAGGTATTCGTACCAAGGATAGCGGCCGGTTAGGACTCGCGACCCGGCCGAATCGCTTAACTTTCGGCTTTATTCAGCCGAAGGTTCGGTCGGTTGTTCGGCCACTTCAGTGGCTTCCGCATCGGCGCTCACCGCGCTGAGCAGACCATGGATGAACGCCGGCGAATCGTCGTCGCACAGCGTTTTGGCAAGGCTCAACGCCTCATCGATGGCCACCATGTTGGGAACATCATCGTTGAACATGATCTCCCATGCGGCGATGCGCAGGATATTGCGGTCGACGACGCCCATGCGCTTGACCTTCCAACCGGTGGAATGTTCGTCAAGCATGGCGTCGATGGCGGCGATATGCTCCGCCACGCCACGGACGATTTCGATGGCGTAGTCGGGCAGCGGGGTCTGAGCGCCGGGCTGCTCGATGCGCTCAGCAAGAAGGGACAGGATGTCCTGTCCCTTCTCATCCGCTTCATACAACGTGTTCAGAGCCCTCTTGCGAGCGGTGGAACGTGCCATGAAACTTCGCTGTCCTTACTCTCAGTTCTCGCGGCCGAGGTAGGAGCCGTCGGTGGTGTTCACCTTGACCTTCTCGCCTTCGCCGATGAACAGCGGCACCTGGATCTCGGCGCCGGTTTCGACGGTGGCCGGCTTGGTGCCGGCGTTGGAACGGTTGCCCTGCAGGCCCGGCTCGGTGTGGGTGACGGTCAGGACGACGGAAGCCGGCAGCTCGACGGACAGCGGGGTGCCGTCGTGGAAGGACACGACGCAGTCGGTGCCTTCGAGCAGGAACTTGGCCTGGTCGCCGACCAGGGTCTTCGGAATGAAGATCTGGTCGTAGGTGGTCATGTCCATGAAGACGAAGTTGTCGCCGTCTTCATAGGAGTACTGGAGGTTGCGGTTGTCGACGGTTTCGAATTCCATCTTCATGCCCGCGTTGAAGGTCTTGTCGACGATCTTGCCGGAAAGCACGTTCTTGATGGTGGTGCGCACGAAGGCGGGGCCCTTGCCCGGCTTGACGTGCTGGAACTTCGTGACGGTCCACAGCTGGCCGTCCAGGTTCAGGACGGATCCGTTCTTGATGTCATTGGTAGTCTGTGCCACAGTAACTCACCTTTTCATGTTTTCAATTTCGGCAAAGCTCAAAAATAGCCTTGTCTATTATGCCATACCGTCTATACAGCGCGTCGCGGCCGAACAATCCCCCAATGGCATCTTCCGGCTGCATCAGCTGTTCCTCATGCAATTGAAACGGAACAAGCAATAGTGGTTAACGACAATTCACCTAATGACTTAGTAGCTGAATAACGAACATAATAATGACAATGACGACATGTCGGCTGAACCGATAGGAGACAACCGACATGACGCCATTCTCACGTAATCAATCGATGCAGTTTATAGTGTTGATGCAAAGAACGGAATCAAGCATGTGGTCTGAAACACGAACCTGCGGCGCGAAGATACGCGTCGCGCACTCATTGACGTCTGGCAGTAATTCTATGCACAGGCAATGCTTCGCCTCAACATATCCTTCCTGCCTAGTCGACTTACTTGGTAACGTCTCGACTTCGGTATCCATAATCATTCGCCTCCTTTCACTAACATAGTGTTGCCGCATTTATTACACCGCTGTGTTTACAGACAACCAGTTTCCGGCCTTCTTCTGGAAGTTACATGTCTCGCTTCCTCCTCGCGACTACGAAAGACACACTCAATCAATAATTGACTTCCTGGTGATGAGAAAAGTCGATTTCAAATTGCCGGATATGACGTTCCCTCAAATACTATTCAACAGCAATTGGAATCGTGCATACAATATCTGACGTTCAAAAGGGAAGCCCTCATCCCCTATGGGTGGAACGATACAGCAGAGCATCCTGTATATGGAGATGACGTCAACAGTCTCTTCGATGTAATCGAACTATTCATATCAACAGAAAGAAGAAAAAACCGTGACTGAAAAACGTCAGGAAAAAGAATCAACAATCTCACCATGGAGGGTGAGGGATTACCGGTCCTGGTTCGTGGCTGACACTGCGTCAGCACTGGGAACCACAATCGGCGGATTTGCGTTCACGCTGGTGGCATATGCGGTAAGCCATGATGTAACTACGGCAGGTATGGTCGGCACCGTGTTCGCACTGTGCGAAGGTTTGGGAACACTTCCAGGCGGGCACCTGTCGGATAGAATCGATCGCAAGAAACTCATGATTGTTTTCGGTCTTATATCGGCTGCAACACTGTGTGTGATGACATTGGCCCTGGTTGCGAAAATGATGTCGGCCCCTTTGCTATTCCTGTTTGCCATTGTACGGGGACTCACTTCCGGTGTGTTTTCCAATGTGTCCAATATCATCTTGCCTCAAATCGTCACCGGGAATCAGCTGGTGCAAGCCTATTCCGCGAATGAATCGCGCGATGCATGCATCCAATTGTTCTCCAAACCGCTGTCAGGGTTCCTGTACGGATTAGGCCCCGAGATTCCATTCCTGATCAGCGCCGTCCTGTATGCGCTGATGTCCGTTGCGACTCCGCTGATTCGTTCGGATCTACGGCCCAAGAACGACGCCTCCCCATCGGATTCCGATGATTCCACGAAGAAAACACCACGAAACCACATTGGCGGCAGTTCATCGCATTCATCGTTGATCGAAGGCTTTGCATGGTACACGCGATGGCCACAAGCAGTATCCGTATTCGGCAGTGTGCTCTTGTTGAATTGTGTCCTCACCCTGATGGTCAGCATTGTGATTCTGAATCAACAGATGCTGAACATTCCCGGCTGGCAGATTGGGCTCATCTCAACCGGAAGCGGTGTCGGACTGCTGAGCGGGTCGTTTCTGACCACTCCCCTTGCCAACCGTCTGACGGGAGGCAGAACAGTACAAGTCTCCTTCATCATCATCATGGTAGGATGCGCTTTACAGCCATTCACCCAGAATACATATCTACTGGCCGGATGCATGGCGATCATGAATCTCATGGTCGTTCCCGCCAATTCCGTCCTTGGTGCCTACGCGTCGCTGATCATTCCGAATGATTTGCGTGGCCGCGTGTTCTCAGTGTTCTCCTTGTTTAACATCACGCTTGCCTCATTGGCGTCCGGTATTGCGGGAATCATGCTTTCCTCTCTGGGGTACATGATTGCGGCGGCGACCACCGCCGCAATCATGACAGGTACCGTATTACTGGCCTTCATGAGTAACGGTATTCGTGAAATACCTGACAAGGCGGCTTTCTCGAACCTTGAACCGTGGCGCTGACTACTCTCGCGATATCCGCAGCCGCCTACCCGCAATGAGGACGAGCCCCGACGTGAGAGTCACAGCCGCGAGCATGAAGACCGCCGTCACGGCCGCGCCCGTGTGAGCCAGCCGGACGGTCGATCCGCCGAGACCCGCACCTGAAGGCCTCTGAATAGTTGCACCATACTGCTGCCCATCGCCGTTGCTCGGGTCGGCGACAAACACTGACCGGTCGATCTGCACGTTGACGATTCGCGTCGTCTCTGTGGTGTCGAAGTTGTTGTCGGTGAGCAGGCTCAGATCGAGCCGGCCATTGTCGTCCGCATGGGTGATGACCAGATCCTCGAAGTTGTCAAGCAGCGGGTTGGCGTCCGTGTATTGCGCATTCGGCTTGAACTGGGCGCCAAGAGTCAGCTTGCCGCCGAAATCGGCGAGTTCCGTGACCGGCAGGAACGACGAGTCGGCGCTCTTCGACAGCGACGCGACATCGGAGACGTCCGGGGCGGCCGCGATGCCGTGCGCATACGCAAGCTTCATGCCGTACCCATGGGTCTGGTCCCAGGAGCGTTCCAGCACCAGGAATCCGTCCTCGCCGATCGCCGCGAACTCGGTGATGCCCATGTTCACGTCGGCGGCCTTGAACGCCACCTGCTTGACGAGCTTCCACTGTCCCTTGGCACCTTTCACGTCGTCACGGTAGACCAGCGCGCGGCGGGCTGTGGTGGCGATGTCCTTGCCGCTGGGCGAATCGTTCTTGAGGGCGTACTCGTTGCCGACCACGATCTGATGGCCGGACGGCGATACCGTCAGCGCTTCCAGGCTCTTGTTGTGCACGGCCTGTCCCCTGCAGTTGATGTCGAACAGTTCAGGCACGGGCAACTCGTTCTTCTGACGGCCGTCGATGCCGAAGATACGGATCTTCGGCTGCTCATGCTCGCCTTCCGCCGCGTTCGGATGGCCTTCGGAGGTGAGCAGGAAGTCGCCGTTCGGCAGCACGCCGAGCCCCTCATCATCAGTGGTTTCGCCGTTGTATGGCGTACCGTTCTCATCGGTCAGGACGATGCTGCCGGTCGGAGCCGCCTTGTCGAGATCGTTGCCCAGCAGCCATAGGCGAGCGACATCGGTACCATGATTGTCCATTGCGGACACATATTGTCCGAGCTTCCTGTTGTACGCCGTCGAGGACAGTCCGCCGAACGCTATCGGCTCCGACGTGCCGGTGCCGTCGCTGAATCCGTTAGCCGACCAGTAGTCAAGGCGATCGTTTCTGCCGAGTGCCGTGACGTACTGTGACAGGCGACCGCTTGCCGAGTCGTCGAATCCTGCCGCCGTCTTCTGGAACGGTTCCGCTTCGACGTCGAGGATGCGCGTGGTCTGGGTGGCGCTGTAGTTGTCGTCGCTGATGATGGAGATAGCAGCCTTGTATTCACCGTCACCGCGATACCACGAGGCATCGGGAGTGGCGAGCTGGTCGAGGTTCGTGATGACGAGCCCTTCGTAGTTATCCATCAGAGGGTTCGCCTGATGAGCGCCGGGTTTCGCGGAGGCGCCCAGATCCGGCAGCTTGTCCAGCTCGCCGATCTGGCGGGATTTCACGAACTCGGATGCATTCTTCGGGTCGTTGAGATTCGCCACACCGGAAACATCCGGCGCGCCATTCAGCCCGGAGACGTACGAGAGTGCCACCTTGTTGCCGGCCGCGCTGTTCCATGAACGTTGCAGGACGTACAGGGAGTCTTCGGAATCGAGGACGATATCGGAGATGTTCAGTCCCGGTACCGTGTGGAAACCCACCTGTTTGGCGAGCGTCCACTGGCCGGCCTTGCCCGTCACGTCGTCACGGTATACGAGGAAGCGCCGCGCGTCGCTCCGGTTCTGGTAGACGTCAGACTTGAGCGTGCCTTCCATGGCCGATACGAGTTCGTGCCCTGTCGGAGACAGGCTCAATCCTTCCAGCGTAAGGTTATGCGACGCCTGACCCTTGGGCGTGTTGATGTCGAACAGCTGCGGAACCTCAAGCTCCCCCTTCTGCCGCCCATTGGCGTCGAAGATCCTGATTGTCGGGTGTTCGGCCTGATTCTTGCCCGCAGGGGGAATGCCTTCCGAGCTGATGGCGAAATCGCCGTCGGGCAGCACCGCTATGCCCTCGTTGTCCGTCGTGTTGCCGTTATAGGGAGTCCCATTAACATCGGTAAACGTCACCGGATCACGCGTGATGGACGGGTTGTGCAGGTCCTTGCCGAGGAACCACACCCGGGATTCGTCACTCCCATGGTTGTCGGATTGCGCCACATATGAATCCGCGGTTTTGTCCCACGTGAGACCCGACAGTCCCCCGACCCGAATCCCCTTGTAATCGAGCTTGTCCAGCGCATCGCTGTAGGCAACGGCCTTGACCTGATTCTGTGCGCCAATATCAGTCGTACCCTCGGCTGATACCGCTGGAATCATGACGGATGCGAACAGCATGCATGTCGTCGCCGTCACTACGGCTATTCTCTTGTTCATGGTTTTCCCTTCCGAACGTTACCGTTCACATGGCCATGCTGGCTCTGCAAGGTATCGGGAAGGGGAATAATCACGCATCTGCAGATGAACCATACCTGAAAAGACGGCGACATCGTTGTCCACCTGTATGGAATTCGCCTGTATGGGTCCCTGGAATACGAAAGCGGGTCCTGAAACCTCAAGCAAGGTTTCAGGACCCACTCAGAACGCTAGTTCAAGCGTGTCGAGTTCTTCGCTGATGGAAATCAGGCGAGGATCTTGGTGACACGGCCCGAGCCGACGGTGTGGCCGCCTTCACGCACAGCGAAGGTCAGGCCCTCCTCCATAGCGATGGGCTGAATCAGCTCAACGGTGAAGGTCGCGTGGTCGCCAGGCTGAACCATCTCGACGCCTTCCGGCAGCTCGATGACGCCGGTGACGTCGGTGGTGCGGAAGTAGAACTGCGGACGGTAGTTGGAGAAGAACGGCGAGTGACGGCCGCCTTCGTCCTTGGTCAGCACGTAGACTTCGCCCTCGAACTTGGTGTGCGGGGTGACGGAGCCCGGCTTGGCCACAACCTGGCCACGCTCGACGTCCGTACGGTTGATGCCGCGGAGCAGCAGACCGGTGTTGTCGCCAGCCTCGCAGGCGTCCATGGTCTTGTGGAACGTCTCGATGGAGGTAACGGTGGTGGTCTGGGTCGGGCGGATGCCGACGATCTCGACCGGGGTGTTGACGGCCAGCTGGCCACGCTCGACACGACCGGTGACAACGGTACCACGGCCGGAGATGGTGAAGACGTCCTCGATCGGCATCAGGAACGGCTTGTCCAGGTCGTGAACCGGGGTCGGGATGTAGTCGTCGACAGCGTCCATGAGGTCCTTAACGGACTGGACCCACTTCTCGTGGTCCGGAGCGTCGTCGTGCAGAGCACCGTAAGCGGAGGTGTGGATGACCGGGCAGTCGCGGTCGAAGCCGTTCTCGTCGAGGAGGTCACGGACCTCTTCTTCGACGAGCTCGATGAGCTCTTCATCGTCGACCATGTCGCACTTGTTGAGGGCGACGAGGATCTTCGGGACGCCGACCTGACGGGCGAGCAGCACGTGCTCGCGGGTCTGGGCCATCGGGCCGTCGGTGGCGGCCACAACGAGGATGGCGCCATCCATCTGAGCGG
>ERZ772885.1299-NODE-1299-length-15519-cov-6.446844_pt1 | contig 15519 bp, 10 predicted proteins | sample MGYA00580580_ERZ772885 | MGnify/ENA primary metagenome ERZ772885 (study PRJEB29015, sample SAMEA2737673) | human gut metagenome | biome: human gut; feature: human-associated habitat; material: faeces | place: China | collected 2012 ...
TCCTCAGTCGGTTTTCCACAATTCTACCAGATTCAGCAGATACTAGACAGGTTCTAAGGGCATGTCCCTAGATGACATTAGCCCTAGTCAAGTGCAGGCCACGCAAGACCGCTTGAATCAGTTGCCTCGCAAACAACAGGGCTACTGCACACCCCAGCAAAACTTTGAGGCCGAAGCTCGGCGCGTTCGCCGCATGGCCCAGTAGTCTCTCTAGCGCCACAACTTCTATTTGATAACGGCCTGTTCTGGGATTGTCCTCAACGACTGGCTAACTTGTTCTTGCAATTTACGAATAAAAACAAAGTGCATAGAAAAGAGAAATCCGATTACATCAGCTTTCTCTTGACTAATGGTAGAAAACATCCATGTCACGGACGTACGCTATGCCATTCACGGCCATGGTCGAGGCCGCAAGAAGTACCAAGTCAGCCACGCCGAACTAACCTATACGCTTCTGCGCTGTCCTTCATGCGACATGGATGCTCTGAGGCGTAATGGCCACACGATGACCCACATTCGCGTCAACGGTCTGACGGACAGCCCGATGATGCTTGAGCTCAATAAGCAGCGCTGGCGCTGTCGTAGCTGTGGTGCCACTTGTACCCGAAACTAGCCCAGTGGTCAAGGCTAATCACGCCATCTCTACTGGTGTCGCTGAGTACGCATTGAAACTGTCTAAGCAGTCACTACCCGTTAAGACTATCGCCTCGATCACTGGCGTCTCAACCAGCTCGATTCAACGAATCATTGATGACACGATCAAGCCCAAGCCCATGAACTATCTTCCAACCAGTCTCTGCTTTGACGAGTTCCGTTCAACTCAATCTCAGATGTCCTTTATCTGTAGTGACGCTGACACCCACAAGGCTATTGTCGTGATGGGCGATTGGCTATCTGTCAAAATCAATCAATTCTTCTACAGCCATTATTCTCGAGACCAGCGCGCCCGGGTCAACCGCAAGATCAAAGCGCTCAAGCGTTCCTGTTACGGCTTCATCAATCAAGCTCATATGTTCAAGCGTATTTACCAGCTGATCGCCTAAGTTCTTAGAACGACTCGAACACCGAGGACGAGTGCGCTCTCTGCGACCTTTTCAAGAGCCGCTGAACCCCAAAACAGTCCATTTCTACGTCTGACCATCATTTCATGGCTGAAATAACAAAAGGCTCTCTCCGAAGAGAGAACCTTCTAAAAGATAAATAGTATTCTTCAACACCATTTGATAAAGAGCTCGATTTTTGAGGAACCTTCAAAATCTAAACGCAATCTTTCAGCATCATCTGACAGACTCCCGATTGTTTACCGGTTTTCAGTGATTAGCCTTATTCTCCTTGACCAGTCTTTCTTTCTCTCGTGTGACCGCGTCTGGAATGTGCCCCAGGAAGAAGTCCTCCACCCGATTCCAGAAGAATTTAGTGTAGTCGGCCGCCACCTCAGCTTTGTCAGCCCCCTGACCCTTATGCGTGAACAAATACTCGAGCATGGCCACATTCTGCCAATAATCGCGCGTAACCTTCGTCAGGATGCCATTTTGGTAGCTGGGGTTCTTGATGGCTTGCTCCATCCGGTACGTGTTGTTCATCCGGACGTAGATTTGTGCATCCCCACCGCTTTTCGTCGCGAAGGTAATGGCGCCGAGGCTTTCCAAAAAGCCGACGTAGGCGAGCATTAACTCAAAACGCGCCGCCTTCGTGTCACTAAAAGAGCGTTGGTAGTACAAGGTGACCCGCTTCTCACCCAGACTAATTTCCCGATTTGGCTGCGGGTCAAACAGCTGATGGTTCAGCTCACGAATCTGGTCGAACAAGTTCGAGAAGGTGCGCACGACCCGAAATTGATCGGCGTGCGTTTTTGAACGGCGCAGCAGGATCGCATTTTTGCTGTGCTTGGCGTAGACGTCGCACAGACTGACGAAACTTGCCACCACCGTCATCGCCGCTGTCAGCGAGTCAATCTCGGGAACCTGGTCGAACAGCCGCGTCGCCAAGACGTCTGCCCTCAGCTGCTTTGCTGAATAGGCATACTCCGAAAGAACCTCACGCAAGACGGTTTGCACGCGGTCCGACACCCGCTTGGCCGCAGTCAGGCCATCAAAGTCAGACCAGGTCACATCAATCTGGGTGGCGAAGTCCAGCCGGTTAAAGACCTTCAACATTGGCTTCTTGGCGCGTTCCTTCAGATCGAAGACCTCGCGTTTGAAGTTTGGGTAGCTATTATTCCGGTCGGCGTGCCGCCAGAAATCGGCCATCTGCAGGCTGTATACCGCCGGGAACGCGGCCTGCGCCTCACGGACCAGACTAAGGTAAGGGCCAAGTTTTGATTGTTGTAAATGAGCGGCCTCATCGCGGCGGACGAGCACGAGTTCTTTGCCGAAAACCTGCTTCGGGCGCGCAATAAATGGGGCGAAGTTGTAGGTCCCACTGGAAGCAAAATCTTTCTCCAGCATCAACAGAATGATTTTCAGTTTGTTATCTGCTTGGCTATCCTGATCTTGGTCGAACTCAAGGACGTACTTGAAGTCCTCCGCACTAATCACGAGATTCCGACTGCCACGATTTTGCTTGTACAACTCGAGAATCTTTTTCATCGCATCCTTGAGCTGCCAGGTTTTAATCGTGGACATGCCGTGCAGTTGCTTCACATATTTGAAATCATCAGCCTTCAGATAATCGAAAATGGCATTCCCGCGCGGCACCAAGTCATGGTTCCGCGCCACGCGGCCAATTTCCTGAACATAGTCGACCACGTCGCCGGTTGGCGCATAGTGATACACGTTTTTGATATCGGAAATATCAATTCCCATGCCAAACGCCTTCGTTGCAAACATGAAAAGCGCATTGCCGTCCTTGAAATCATTCAGACTGTTGAGCTTCTCCGGCGGGGTCATATTGCCATAGTAGGCTCGAATCTGCGGTTCCAGCTTCGGCACGTTGGCAATGATATTGCGCTTAACGGTGTTCAGCAGCGTCACCGTCGGAAAATAAATCAGCGTTTTCTCGCCATTCCGCAGCCAGACCTGCAGCCGTTTCGCCAGCAGGCTTACCTTCACCTCAAGGCTGTCTTTCCCCTTCAATGTCGGCAGCTGCGTGATCCCAATATCGATATCATCGCGTTTGACGTACCCAATGTACCGGATTGGATCAATCATGTTGAGACTGTCTCGAATCTCCCGGAACATATCGCTCTTACCGCCGATTGTGGCCGTTGCCGTGAAGGTCACAATCGGAAAATGCTGCGTTTTTCTCAGCTTCTGGAGATAAAGCCCGAGGTACCAGTAGTCCGCGCGGAAGCTCTTGCCCCAGGTCACCACCGTATGCGCTTCGTCCACGATGATCATGCCGATGTGGCGGTCGCCGATGATAGCTGTAATATCCGCCTGATTCTGAAGCGTTTCCGGCGACAGATATAGCAGATCAATTTCATTGTCTTTGATTTGCTGGACAATCTCTTCCCGCTCGCTCGGCGCCAGGGCGGAATTAATCGTCCGGGCATTCTGAATCCCGTGCGCCATCATGCTGTCAACTTGATCCGTCATCAGCCCAATCAAGGGCGAAATAATCATGGTCAAAGGTCGCGCCTCGGGATGCTTGGCAAGCAGGTAGAGCGCCGGAATTTGAAACATGACGGACTTCCCGGCCCCAGTTGAGGCGGTGATAAAGACGTCGCGCGGGACTTTATTTTCAAGCGCGACCTCCGCCTGATCCACGATGTCTTCGATAATGCGCGCCTGCGAAACGTCAATCGTTTCATGCGAGCCCGAATCAGGATCCTTGTACATCTTCAGCGGCCGAAAATTGGCATAATGCCAGTTTTCCCTCAAAATATGGCGGTAATCCGCCTCGTTCTGGACCGGGCGCAGCACTGGCATCTGGCGATAACCGGTAATGTGCTCAACGTACCCAAGCTTCGCCAGGACCCGGAGTTGATCTAACCGCTCTTCACTTTGCGGATTGTCCTGAAGCTTGGTCGTAAACGCAATAGGTAAGTTGGCCACTGGCGCGTTCATCGTGTCAGTCAAAAAGCGCTGGAAATCCCCTTCGGCCGCTTCCAGATTGAACATGGCGGGACTGGCGGACTCCTCAACAATCGATACCGGCACCTGATCGAGGTCGGCTCGGGGCCACAGCGGCTGGCGCTGAATCGTCAACCGTTCATCTTCCGGTACCGCGGCGACCCGGACAAAGTAGTCCCCATCCGTTTGTTCCAATTGTTCATAAAACCGATAGACGTGCGCCGCCAAATCCTCGAATTCAGCCGGCAGGTCTTCCCCATCATTCTGGGAGAGCCACTTGAAGGCGACATCAACCTGAGCAAATGGCGTGAACAGTGGTTGCAGCCGAGGATAGAGATTATTCTCCAGCACGATGAGCTGCTTTTTCCCAAACAGCGGGATGCTCCAGCCATCATGGTTAACCTGGATGAACTCCTCATAGGTTAACCAGCACCACTCGCCGCCTTGAATCGTTGCCATCCATGCCATATAGGCGGTCGCATCCAAGCCGGCGATGGCATCAATCGTCGCCTCTACCGGCAGGCTGCTCAACTTGTTCGGCAAGGTTGCCAATTGCGCCGGCGAAAAACCCTTCATGACCAGGACACGATTCGCTTCATCGTACCCGCGGGCGGAAATGATTGCCTTAATATTCAATGGTGTAGTCCTCCCTGTTGTCCCTAGACATCTGATTTTTAAGCCGTTTGAGCGCTTTAACCTCAATCTGACGAATCCGCTCACGGGTCACCCCCATCGCCTGGCCAACCTCTTCCAGCGTGTGCGGCTGATCATCATCGAGGCCAAAGCGAAAACGAATCACTTGTGCCTCGCGCGGTTTCAGGCCGGCTACCAGCTCTCGAAGATGCCGCTTCACATCCTCGTTCATTGCTTCGGTTTCTGGATTCGGTGCTGGTGGCAACCCCAACTCTTCGTCAGGCGAAATAAAGTCGCCCAGTTCGTTCCCATCGGCCCCTTCCACTGCAATCAGCTGATTCAACGAGGCCGTGGCGCGAAACTGTTTGTCAATCTGCTTATAGCGCTTGTATGTATGCTCATCAATCTCGAGCTCTGCGCAAATACGCTCGACGTCGACTTTTCCCTGCTTCTTGAGTTGCGCCTGTTCAAGTCTGAAGAGCTTATTCAGCCTTTCCACCAGGTGTACCGGAAGGCGAATCATTGTCCCATCATTAATCAGGTTTCGCTCAATCGATTGCTTGATCCAGAACGTCGCGTAGGTGGAAAGCTGAATGCCCATCTCCGGGTCAAACCGCTCAATCGCCTTCATCAGCCCTTCGTTGCCATAGCCCACCAGGTCGTCATACGTCAAACAGGTATGCTTGGCGCGCATGAGGTAATGCCCGGCGACTTTTCGGACCCAGCCCTGGTTGTCTCTGAATAGATTTTCGTACACCGGATCAGTCTTATCCCGGTTTTGCTGATACGCGGCAACCATTTGCGTATTGCCGGTAAAGCCACGGTCCACCGCGAAAGTTTCAAAGGTGCCGGCCTGCATCTCTGCGATTGCCTGGTCGATGTCAAAGCCTTCATCTGAGCCGGTTGGGGTATCCTGTGATCTGGTTTCTGAGGCTTGCGCGTTCGCCTCCGTGCCTGGTGCCGGGGAGACGGGTTTGGCTTTCTTCGGCGCTGTAGGCGCCATGTTGCAACTAAATCCGTTGCGCTCAAGTTCCTCCCGAAAGCCGAGGCCGGTGAAGCCAAGTGCCGGATCATTCGCAATTTGCCCCGCCTTCAGCGCATCCGCCAGCGCGGCGTGAACCTGGTTAACCGAGGCGGAAATGTTGCTGCCGTCGTATCTCTCTTTCAAGTAATTCTGCCAAGTCAATTGAATCATGGTGCTACCCTGCCGTTGTGTTCTCATCTCATCACCCCATAGAAGTCAAAAAGGGCGCACACAAATGCGCGACCCTCCGAGGCTGATCTGCATCCGTCTATGGTGGGGCACGTTGCCTTTCGGTACGTTGCCGGTTGGTCACAGTGCATAGCCACTACCAACTCTCTTGATACATACGATCTTTATTTAACTCCATGATACCGTTTTCGGGTGATAAGTCAAGGCCGGTTGAGCAGGGGTCTTATCTGTCAAGAACCGATAATTACCCTTGTGTTTTGTCTTCAGAAGGCCTGGGATTCCTTCTTCAAGGTAACGATTCGTGAAATCGGTAATCGTTGAGGAACAGGCTTTCGTCGCTGCGGTAACAGCTTTAAAACGAGTCCCTTGGGCGCGAAGCATGACCACTTGAATGCGACGATGATCCTTGCCATCATCAGTGTATGTGCGATAAGCATCTTCTAATTCAGCGACTTGATCAGCTGTAAATTTAAATCGATTTGACATAGTTTCATTATACCGGAAAATCGCTTGCTTTTCAGTAGAGTTTAACTATGCGTTAGTGTAAAATCCCCGCCAGCCCAGCCCTTATTCGGCCCAAACTTGGCGGGGATTTTGGCGGGGAACGCAATAATTTCCCCGCCAATCGTATCCTTTGCATCTCCCGAAAATGCCGTCAAATCAACATTCCGGGTTCAATTTACATGTACCTTTTATTCCCACTCAATCGTTGCCGGCGGCTTGGAAGTAATATCATAAACCACCCGATTAACATTCTTAACTTCATTCACAATCCGGCTTGAGATCTCTTGTAAGACATCCCAGTTGATTCGGGCGAAGTCGGCGGTCATGCCGTCAATTGAAGTGATGGCGCGGATGCCGATGGTGTAGTCGTAGGTTCGTCCATCGCCCATGACACCGACGGATCGGAAGCCTGGTAAGACGGTAAAGTATTGCCAAATGTCCTTGTCCAAGCCATGCTTAGCGATTTCTTCACGGAGGATATAATCGGAATCGCGAACGATTTCGAGTTTATCTTCGGTGACTTCGCCGATGACGCGGATGCCGAGGCCTGGGCCTGGGAATGGTTGGCGCCAGACGAGGGCGTGGGGCATGCCGAGTTTTTCGCCGAGTTCGCGGACTTCATCTTTAAAGAGCTTGTTCAGCGGTTCGATTAGCTTGAACTTGAGGTCTTCTGGCAGGCCGCCAACGTTGTGGTGAGACTTGATGGTCTGAGCGGTGTCGGTACCGGATTCAACCACATCGGTGTAGAGCGTGCCTTGGGCTAAGAAATCGATGCCGTTGAGCTTGGCTGCTTCTTCATTGAAAACTTCGATGAAGTCGCGACCGATGATTTTACGTTTCTTTTCAGGATCAGTAACCCCTTTGAGGTCGCCGAGGAAGCGATCTTTGGCGTTGACCTTGATGATGTTCAGGCCGAACTTGCCTTTGAGGCTTTCCATGACTTGATCAGCTTCGCCCTTACGCAGCAAGCCGTGATCAACAAAAATACTGGTCAGCTGGGTGCCGATGGCTTTGTGCAGGAGCACGCCGACTACGGATGAATCAACCCCGCCAGAAAGACCGAGGAGAACGCGCTTGTCGCCGACTTCTGCCCGAATCTTGTCGATTTGTTTGGTGATGAAGTCGTCCATGCTCCAGTTGGCTTCAGCCTTGCAGATGTCGAAGGCAAAATGGTGGAGGATTACATGGCCATATTGCGTATTTTGAACTTCAGCATGGAATTGGATGCCGTAGAATTTACGATCATCGTCATCCATGGCACTGATTGGGCAGTTGATGCTGGTTGCGGTTCGCCGGAAGCCTTCTGGTACGCGGGTCACGAGGTCGCCGTGGCTCATCCAGACGGTTTGATCTTTTGGCAAATCGCGGAAAAGCTTGGCGCTGTCATCGGTGACTTCAATGTCCGCTTTGCCGTATTCACGGTTATCAGCGGGTTCAACATCCCCACCGAGCCGTTGTGCCATCAGCTGCATGCCATAACAGACACCCAGAATCGGAATGCCGAGCTTGAAAAGATCCTCATCAACACCTAACGCGCCTTCGTCATACACACTGTTAGGGCCGCCTGAGAAGATAATGCCTTTAGGCGCAATCTTCTTGACTTCCGCTGCCGTGATCGTATGAGGCTTTAATTCAGAGTAAATCCCAAATTCCCGGATTCGCCGGGTGATCAATTGATTATACTGACTGCCATAATCGAGGACGATGATCTTGTCGTAATCCTTGTTCTGGTCATTTGCCACAGTCCGCCACACTCCCTTGTTTGAATGCACTAATTTTACAGAGTTTTCACATGTCGGTCAATCACGGGTGAGAAGCCTCTCATCTAAGCGTTGCCAGCGATAAGCTTCAGAAAAGCCAGGCGTGTCCGACACTGCTAGCCAGCTGTTTTTCAACTGACTTATCAGCCATATCTTACCATTTTCGCAGCGAAACTTGGTCAATTTCATGTCCCGTTGTTTTGTGCAAAATAATATCAGCACGATTTTTGGTTGGCAGGATGTACTCATTCAGGTTCTTGAGGTTCACATCGCGCCAAACTTGCCGCGCCATCGCGAAGGCATCGGCTCGGTCGCCAATCGCGTATTGATAGTAATAGTTGTTCGGATCCGTGAAGGCCGTGTCGAGCAGGATGCCGAAACGCTCCAGATACCATTGTTCAATGAGGTCAGGATTGGCATCAACGTAAATCGAGAAATCAAAGTAGTCGCTGACGTAGATTGGCTGCTTGCTTGGCAGCTGGAGCACGTTGATCCCTTCGACAATCAGAATATCTGGTCGATCGATCAGCTCATATTCGCCTGGGACAATGTCGTAAATCTGGTGGCTATACTTTGGTGCACGCAAAGCGCCGCTCGCATTTTTGACGTTGTTCATGAAATGGATTAAAAGTTCCATATCATAGCTTTCAGGGAAGCCTTTACGATCAAGAATTCCCCGACGTTCTAACTCAGCATTAGGATATAAAAAGCCGTCTGTCGTCATCTGTTGCACGCGTTTTTCCGGATAAGCCCGGCTCAGCAACAGTTGCAGCAAGCGCGCGGTGGTGCTTTTACCAACTGCCACCGATCCAGCAATACCAATAATGAATGGTGTGTGTGGATTTCGTTGCATCCCTAAAAAGCGGCTCAAGGTGAACATATCGCCTTGATAATCCTCATAGCGGATGTGAATCAGGTGTCGCAATGGTGAGTAGATCATTTTGACATCATCAAGACTGATTTCATCATTCAATGATCGCAACTGCGCCAACTCTTCATCAGTGACATTGGTGAAGTTCTGGGAATGGAATTGCGACCATTCTGCACGATCAAATTTATAGTAATTCATTTCGGATTGCATAACTTACCGTTTCCTTGCGTTTAATGTTCTCATTTTAGCATAGAAAGCCCCAGTTGTTCGGCCAATCCTTTTCTTGACAACAAAGAAAAAAATCTTCACAATCAACCTATCAAAACGACGCGATGCCAGCTCGAACACTGACGGAGGTGCCAGCAATGCTTGAACTAGTAGGCGAGTTTCTTCTTTCCTTTTTCATTGAACCGATTTTAGATGGCGTAATTGCCCCACTTTTAGCGCCCACTTTTAAACAAGAAAGTTCCTTACGAACTAATTCAATCAGACTGGTCATCACGCTCATCCTTAATAGCGCGATTGCAGGCGGTGGCGGCTGGTTGTTGTTCGAATCCGCGACGGCCTCACCGGTTTCTGGGGTGGCGATCATCGTCGGACTAAGCATTTTCTCGCTTGGCTTCGTCTTAATCGTGCGTGCTATCATTAAATACGGTGCTTACATCCGCAAGTTGCGTTATATTCGGACGGCCAAGCGTGATGCCGAAAAGCCTTATCAGGAACTTTAACATTGAGGGAGTACGCATTTGCCTAACATCCAAGGAGGCACGCTGAATGCTTAACCAAATTGGAAAATTTATTTTATCGATTTTGCTGGCCCTTTTCCTCGTGCCAACATTCCGCCGCAGTCCATCCCCGTTTTGGTACTGGGCATGGTATGTGTTACTGGTCATTTTTTGTGTCAGTGGTACTGGCTTTGGTATCTGGCTGCTTGTCCTCGCGCGGTTTCGCACCACGGCCGGCATTATCGTCTTTGTTGGCATCTTATTGATAGTGTTGATGCCACTCTTCTTAATTCGCGCGACCACCCAATTTAATCGGTATCGCCATCGTAGTCAAAAATAGGCAAACAAAGAGCGCTCTTCATCGAGCGCTTTTTGTCTGCCTTCAATTGGTGCCAGTCATCACCTAGTCGTGCAAGGTGAACTGTAACTTCATTTTTGGCGCTGCTGCCGCCACCATTTGACCTAACAACTCATTGCTGTTGGCCATGGCGATCGTTGCCATCTGCTCATTGGCAGCTGTCAGATGATCGGCAATATCCTTGGCATCTTTGACAGCTTCATCAGTTGTGAGCTGCAAGTGCCGGCAAGCGGCGACTGTTTTTTGTTCAAAAACATCTTCCTGATCCTTAAATAACGAAAAGTCGTAGTCACCAAACGTTGCTAACAGGTTGCTTAGCCAGTACATTTTCGTCACATCGAACTTGTCACCGGTTTCGCGGTATGCTGCTGGTGTGTCATTGACATTAGCGTAAAACGGCACAACGGCATTAAAGGTGTTCGGGCCAAATGCCAACCAGTGAATGCCAGCAACCGCAGCTGGCACATTGTTGCGAATCTGCAAAATGTGCAGTTCCTGATTACGGTTGATGCCGATTGGCCGATAAAGCTTCTTCTGTGCTGGCGTGCCTGTCGTGCCGTAAACATCGTATGGCGTATTTTCATAGTGGGAACTTTCCACAAACTTCACGTCTTCGATGCTGATTTTTTTGCTAGTCCGGCAAATGAATGGCAGATCCTGATCGATCGGTGTCGTATCGAATTCAGGGTTGAAGTACTTCTGACCGTACCAAGCACGTGGGTTGTTGTAACGGGTATCCTTGATCGTAGCGGAGCCAAAAATGTGGCGCAAGTTGTACCCTTCCGCATCTGGATTGAGGTGATAGGTTTCAATCAGATCGCGCAGATCGGCACTACTCATCGTGTCATCGCTAGCAAAATCGAAATCGGTGATATTGAAGCGGTTCGGCGCCACCACATAGGCATCGTCGGGAATTCGGATGGCTGCCCAATGATGGCCGCCAATACTTTCAAAGTACCAAACCTCATCTTTGTCAGCAAATGCGATCCCGTTGCTTTCGTATGTGCCATATTGTTCAAGCAAACTGCCCAAGCGTTGAACCCCGTCCCGCGCGCTATGAATGTATGGTAGAACGATCGTTGGCATGTCTTCTTCGCCAATCCCCGCTGCCACCAGCGGATCAACACCAAGGACACGGCTATTGGTTGTAATCGTTTCGGTTGAGGTCATGGCAATATTTTCGCTATTAATCCCTGCTGCCGCCCAGATACCGTGGCCGTCTTCTGCTTCCGGGGTGGCCGTGTAGCCCAAGGGATCGGCTGGCAAATCAATCGCGAACTTGCTGAGCACGGATTGATAGTGACGCGGCTGATCTTCAGGTTTCACGTACACGAATTTCTGCGGATGCAATGGTGACTCACCGTCTTCGTTTCGGGCAATGATCGTGGAGCCATCAATTGAAGCTTTCTTGCCAACAAGCACCGTGGTACATGAACCGACATATCGTTTTGCCAAAATAATCGTCCTTCTTTCAAAATGAATCCGCATATGTGCAGCACTGTGCGGGAGTTGATTTATGGTTTACTTTACCGCGCGAAAACGGGTTTGCCAAGCGTGCCCGAAAACAAGTAACAAAAATAGCCATCCCTAAAGTTTAACCGCCTTGGGATGGCTATTTGTAAATTCAGAGCCGCTGTTGACGGCGTTGTTGGTTCATAGAGGCTAGCGACTGGAAAACGGTAACCTTTTTACAGACTCATTTATCATGCATTTTAATGGCGCGTCTAGTCAAACTGTTCTGGTCTCTGGACTGACGATCTTTTTAAACTTTTCAAAATCCAAGCTTTCAATCCAACGGCACCTCGCCGAAGCTAGCATTGATTTTCCGATAGTCGGCGCGTCGTTCATCGTAACCGGCTAGCAAGCGCTTTTCAAACTCAGATTCTGCTTCGACCGGCGGCAGTGGGCCGTCTTCTTTGTGGCGGGCTACAAAGGTTGCAAAGGCGGTGCCGACTTGGAAGCGTTCGCCAGTGGCTAGATGTTCACCAATTAACTGAATGAAAACTTCCAGTGAACGGTGACCCACGCCGCTGACCATGCACCTAATGACCAGTGCATCCCCCATTTTAACCGGTGCTGCCAGATGCACCATGTCCAATGAGCCAGTCGCTAAACCACGGCGGCCGAGTCGTTGTGCGGCAATTGAGCTGACGTCATCGATCCAAGTAAAGATCTGACCGCCAAACAATGTCTGATGCGCATTCAGCATACCTGGAAAAACACGATAACTAGAAACAGCTAAGGTGTCATGCATTTTGACCATCTGTTTACCCCCGCTCGTACAAGTCAGCCGGTACTTTGTCTAACAACGGCGTCACATCAGGACTAGCCAGCATGGTTAATCGATGCATGGCCCGGGACGCCACCGTGTACAACAACTCACGTTCATCCTCTTCATGGTAATTGGCCGCATTGATTTGCCAAAGGACAACGGCATCGAATTCAAGCCCCTTAGCCAAAAAGCTTGGAACAACGATAACGCCGGCTGCGAGTCGTTGATTTTCAGACTTGATCAAAGTTACTTTGATGCCAGCCGCCTTCATTTGCTCATAAATGGCTTCTGCGGCTTCCAGCGTTTTCGCAATGACCGCAGTTGTCTGCTTCGCTTCATTGTTAATTTTCAATTGATCCTGCAAAGCCGCCATCAACCCGGCTTCATCTGGACGAACGACCAACTTTGGCAATGGTCCTTGGCGATTGAACGCCACGATTTTTTGACCAGATGTGAGAATTGCTTTCGTAAAGTCGGTGACCTGTTTGGTAGACCGATAACTTTGGGTTAACTGCACGACGCGGGTTTTTTCTGGATCAAACAGCTTGCTGGTTTCGTTAATCAGCGTGCGCGAATCGTCTTTTGTGAAAATAGCCTGATTGAGATCGCCTAGCAACGTAAACTTCGCCCGCGGGAAGCTGTCCTTGAGGTAGGCGAGCTGGTATGGTGTGTAATCTTGAATTTCATCAATGAAAACATACCGCATCTCGCGTTCACCATGGCGACCAGTGATCAAATCATACAAGTGCAGATATGGCGTTGCGTCTGCCATTGGTAGTTGGCGTTCCTTAAATAAGGTAATAAAATGATCGACTTCTGCCTGCCAGTCATCAGCACTAATGCCCTCGGCTTCGAGGTCATAAATAGCTGGTACTTCACGCAAGAAACTAACATACTGTCCGCGAATATTAAGGAAGCGATTACGGACAATATCTTGTTGAATTTCGTTGAAGCCACGCATCACCAGTTGGCGGGCGAAGAACCGATATTCGTCATCACTATTCTTAAACTCTTTCGGGCCGTCTTGTTGCATGGAGCGAATCTCTTCACCGCTTAGATTCTCAACGGCTTCTTGCACCCACTGCGATTTCATTTCGGATTCAATTTTCCGATTGAGCATTTTGATCAGCCGTTCCTTGGTGGCGGTCAGGCGATTGCCCATGTGATAATTTTCGTTGTAGCTATAAAAGATTTCATGAATCCGCCGGCGTGAAAAGAATACCTCACCACGGAAGCGAATGTCACGGAAGCGCAAGCCTGATTTTTCAAGACTTGTCGCATATTTCTTGGCTGTCTCAAAAAAGTCTAAGCTGCCTTTGACACGTGCAATTTTCTTTTGAACTGGGGTTAGTTGTTGCTCAAACTGAGAGAAAAGGTTTTGGACGTCAATGTGTGGTAACCGTCGCGTGACATATTGGTAATAAGTGAATTGCACCATGTTCTGCTCGCCAAGTTCTGGCAAAACATTGCTAATGTAGTCAGAGAAAAGTTGGTTAGGACTGAACATAATCACCTGACTACTACTCAGGTTGCCTCGGTACCGATAAAGCAGATAAGCGACCCGCTGCAACACGGCACTGGTTTTCCCGGAGCCAGCTGCGCCTTGCACAAACAATAAGTCCGCTTTGGTGTCACGGATAATCTGGTTCTGTTCGCGCTGGATCGTGGTCACAATCGTCTTCATTTGGGTGTCTGACTTTTCGCCTAACACTTCCAGCAACATCTGATCGCCGATGGTTTCGGTAGTATCGAACATCGTCTGAATTTTGCCGTTTTTAATGACAAATTGACGCTTCAAAGAAACCGTGACCTGTTGCGGGCCATCAGGCGTTTGATAGGTAACCTTGCCCAAACCGCCATCATAGTAAATTGAGCTGATCGGCGCGCGCCAGTCGTAGATGAGAAACTTACCAGCTTCATTGGTGAAGGAACCTAAGCCGATATAAATCGTCTCCGGCTTTTCCCGGCCTTCTTGGAAATCAATCCGCGCAAAATACGGATTGCCCATCAACCGCTTAACAGTCGCGAGTTGCTGTGCGCTTTGCTTCCACGCATTGGTTCGCTCATCAAGCACGCGTTGCTGTTGCTGAATTGAGGCCGCAGTTTCAATCGTTTCAGCGTAGTCGGTGAAGTTCAAGGAAAAATCATTGAAGAAGTTGTCACTGATGTTCTTCTCTTCAGACTTTGTCTTAGCCATCTCTTTTGAAAGACGGCTTTCGGCACCGGAGAGCTCCTTCATGATGCCTGTCAAATGTGTCTGCTCTTTTGCTTGTTCGTTCTCAGCCACGACGTCATCCCCTTTAACGGTTACTAAATAATCGTTATAACATCTTATCACTTATGCGTCTTTGTAGCAAAAGAGCGTGAACAGGCGCGGTTAGAAACCTTCCCGAGCAAAGCATTCTTTAATTGCTTATACGCAAGCTTCTGAGCTAATAAACACGATTCTGATACCGATTCTATTCTACGCGGTGGGTTCCGTTAGTCCGAGTTGGCTCCGCGGCGATTGGGCTGGAACGCCGTGGGCACAGCTTTGAACTCGCGCAAAACCCGCGCGATTTCAAAGTCTGGCCTTGTTGTAGGCGGTAAACCGCCAACAACAATTTCACGGCTGAGCCCATCGCAGCTCCGCCAACTCTTGCATTCTATCTTTAAAATAGAATCATCTTACCCAAGATAATGACGGTCAAATTGTAGGAAATTTCAAAAATTCATAACCACCAAACAAAGGTACCCCGCTATTCTTGGTAAACAGGTGAAAACCAAAGATTCCAGTGTCAAGGCGGAGCAAAAGTAGACTAGGTGACTGAGTTTTAAACGACAGGGAGGTTTTAAACTATTTTATTCTAGCTATGTCTGAGCAGTTCTGCTAATCTCTTAAAATTTTGTATACGCGACCAGATCAGGCAAAAAATCGAAACATCTGCGAACTCGATTCAAAAATGGGTGAGCTATGTTTGTGGTCGCTATACGCTGGCTACTGGGCTGGCAAACGTTTTTGGAAAAATGATGTTCCTTTTAACCTTAACGACAATCTATGGGTCGAAAGATCCTAACATAGAAAGCAGAGAGTTGGCGGAGCGGCGATGGGCTCAGTGGTGAAATTGGTCTTAGTGGAGTGGTTTTCTCCGCTTAGACCAAGGCCGAGCTTCGAGACAGCGCGCCGGGCT
>ERZ772885.1319-NODE-1319-length-15363-cov-3.970669_pt1 | contig 15363 bp, 10 predicted proteins | sample MGYA00580580_ERZ772885 | MGnify/ENA primary metagenome ERZ772885 (study PRJEB29015, sample SAMEA2737673) | human gut metagenome | biome: human gut; feature: human-associated habitat; material: faeces | place: China | collected 2012 ...
TATTGTCTTTAACAAACTGAGCCTCTGCCGCCTCACTCCATATTACTACCGGCAGCCCTGATACAAGATATAAAGATAATTTGTGCGGATTGTTATATCTAAGATAGTTACCTGTGTTTCCAGTACAACCATCAATTCCATCTCCATCCCACACAAGACCAAATCCCTCATTTAATTTTGAAGGTATCTCATCAGCAGGAAATGCACCTTTGTAACTAATTGATTCAGAATTCAAAATATCTTTATTAAAATTAAGACCATATAAATTAACTTTAACAGACTTATCTAATGTATTAAGCCCCTTTATATATTTACATTTATTGGTATCAAGATTTCCTGCTATATTTAATGTCTTTGAATATTTAATTTCCTTTTCAGCCAGATTATTTTCTGTAAGATAATCAAATATACCCAATTCATATATCTTTTTATCATTTATCCCCTGATTAACAAGATAATTTTTCATCAAACTGTTATGAGCTATAATATAATCTGCTATTTTATACATTGTTTCATCTATATGTTTAAATTCTTTTTCTGATTCTGGAAACATCTTTCTTAAAGAATCCAAATCGTGAATTAAAAATATAAGTTTAATATTCTTTTTTTCTTTTGTCTTCTTTAATATGTCAATATAAAATCTTTTATTTATATATATAGGATGTGGTACAAATAAAACACTGTTATCTTTTATTTTCTTTATTTTTTGAAATTCCAAAAACTTATTCAGCTTAATCAGATATTTATTCCCACTATTTTTTATTTTTAGTGTATATGGTTCTATGCCATTTCTTCTAAATATTAAGTTAAATATCAATTCAACAGTACAGTATCAGCATTATCCGCCTACTGTCATTAGTGAAGCAAAGATAATTAATTTATCCGAAAATCAAGCTCCGGACGCTCTTTTAAATAAGTAATCAGTTCACGCCCCACGGAAAGCTTCACGGGACGGGAAATCAAATCGACCGTCATCTTGCTATCCTCATCTCTGACTTTGAAATAAAGCTCCGTACTGCCCGGACGTTCCTTGGTCAGTTCTGCCAGTTCAGTTATCAAAGCCTTGTTCAGCACACTCAGCGGAATGAGAATGGTTATCTTCTCAATCAGTTTCTCCTTGACGTCAGGCAACAGTTCCATGGAGGTTATCTTCAGCTCCAACTCATCCTGCCGCCATTGCTTGGGCTGGCAACGGGCTTTGATGAACAAGAAGGTACGTTCACCCAGATACCCCTGATAGGTCACCCAATCATTTCCGAAGAAAGGAAGCTCTGCCGAACCGGAATAGTCTTCAATCTTGGCTATGCCGTAAGGATTTCCATTTTTGCTGATACCGCGACGCACGGCGGTCACGATGCCACCCATTGTTATTTCGCGTCCCACAAGTGCCGTCTTATCTTCCAGCTCTGTCATGTGAGTGTTGCAAACATGCTCCAGAACTACGGAATACTCATCCAACGGGTGTGCGGACAGATAGATACCTACCAAATCGCGCTCCCGGTTCAAACGGTCGAGGTCGCTCCAACGTTCCGCTACCGGTATTTCCGGAGTGGCGATATCCACCACATTCTCACCGCCGAACAAGGAGTTTGCAGCCGCAGCCTGGTCGGCCTGGTAACGGTTACCATACCGCACCAAGGTTTCGAGGAAGACCTCGTTCTTGGAATTTACGGCAAAATACTGCTCTCGCTTCAGCTCCGGGAAGCTGTCGAACCCGCCCGCCAAAGCAAGACATTCCAGATTCTTCTTGTTGCAGGCTGTCAGATTGACACGCTGCACAAAATCAAATATACCCTTGAAAGGACCATTCTTCTCGCGTTCCTCCATGATGCTCTGCACAGCACCCTCGCCTACCCCTTTCACCGCGCCAAGACCAAAACGGATATTGCCTTCCTTGTTCACGGTGAACTTCAGGTTACTTTCATTCACATCCGGCCCCAATGTATTGATGCCCATTGCCTTGCATTCATCCATCAGTTTGGTTATATCGGTAATATTCGCCAAACTTCGGCTCATGACCGCCGCCATGTATTCGGCCGGATAGTTGGCCTTGAGGAAAGCCGTCTGATAGGCCACCCACGAATAGCAAGTGGCATGTGACTTGTTGAAGGCATAGGACGCAAACTTTTCCCAGTCGGCCCAGATTTTCTCAAGCACTTTCGGGTCGTGGCCGTTCTTTTGTCCACCCGAAATGAATTTCGGCTTCATGTGGTCCAGCTTGTCACGCAGTTTCTTACCCATCGCCTTACGCAAGGCATCGGACTCACCACGGGTGAAGTCCGCCAGCAAACGCGACAGAAGCATGACCTGCTCCTGGTAGACCGTAATGCCGTAGGTATCCTTCAGATACTTCTCCATGATGGGGATGTCATACTCGATGGGCTTGCGTCCCCACTTACGGTCGATGAAGTCGGGGATATAATCCATAGGACCCGGACGGTAGAGGGCATTCATGGCAATCAAATCCTCGAAAGTGCTCGGTTGCAACTCACGCAGATATTTCTGCATACCGGCCGATTCAAACTGGAACGTACCGATGGTGCGGCCGTCGCAATAGAGTTTATAGGTAGCAGGGTCGGAAATGGATATCTTGTCGATGTCGAGTTCCAAGCCGCGGTGCAGACGTACATTGGCAACGGCTTCCTTAATGATGGACAAGGTTTTCAGTCCGAGGAAGTCCATCTTGATAAGTCCCGTATCTTCGATGACGGAACCTTCGTATTGGGTAACGAGCATCTTCTCGCCCGTCTCCTTATCATCCGCCGTGCTGACGGGTACCCAATCCGTGATGTCGTCACGGCAAATAATAGTACCGCAGGCATGCACACCCGTACCGCGTACATTACCTTCCAGCATCTTGGCATATTTCATCGTATCGCGCACCAGGGGATCGGGCGAAGCCTCCGCAGCCTGCAATTCGGGCACGTAGGCAATGGCATTGGGCAGGTTGAGTTTCTTGTCGGGAATCTTATCCGGCACGAGCTTGCACAGACGGTCCGATTCGCTCAAAGGCAGTTTCTGCACGCGCGCCACGTCCTTGATGGCCATCTTGGTCGCCATCGTGCCATATGTAATGATGTGCGCCACCTTCTCTTGCCCGTACTTCTCCGTCACCCAGCGGAGCACTTCTCCACGCCCGTCATCATCGAAGTCCACATCGATATCAGGCAAAGAGATACGGTCGGGATTCAAGAAACGCTCGAACAGAAGGTCGTATTGAATCGGGTCTATTTTCGTGATGCCCAAGCAATAGGCCACCGCCGAGCCGGCAGCCGAACCACGTCCCGGTCCTACCGAAACGCCCAGCTGTGTGCGGGCGGCATTGATAAAGTCCTGCACAATCAAGAAGTATCCCGGGAAACCCATCGTCTTCATGATGTACAGCTCAAAGACCAGACGTTCCTTCACCTCGTCGGACAAGGGATCACCGTACAGTTTTTTAGCACCGTCGAATGCCAATTTTGCCAGATAGTCGGCTTCCAGCTTGATACGGTACAGCTTGTCGTAGCCCCCCAGACGCTTTATCTTGGCATTGGCGGCATCCTCATCCAGCACCACCTTGCCGTTTTCATCCTGGGTAAACTCATCAAATAAGTCCTTTTCGGTATATTTCTGCCGATAGCCCTCTTCCGTTCCGAAATCTTCCGGAATAGCAAACGTAGGCATAATAGGAGCGTGGTCGATGGAATAATATTCCACCTTGTCCAAAATCTCCAAGGTATTGGACAAGGCTTCGGGAACATCCTCAAACAAGGCGTTCATCTCAGCCTTTGTCTTCATCCATTCCTGCTTGGTATAAAGCATTCGGGTAGGGTCATCCAGATCTTTACCCGTGCTCAGACAAATCAGGCGGTCGTGCGCTTCCGCATTCTCTTCATCCACAAAGTGGACGTCATTAGAGCAGATAACCTTAATGTCATATTTCCGGGCAAGCTCCAGCAACTTGGCATTCGCCTTCTGCTGAAGCGGATAGGCTTCGTGGTTGGCACGGGGAACAGTGGCTTTATGGCGCTGAAGCTCCAGATAGTAATCATCGCCAAACAGATTCTTATACCAGCGTACAGCTTCTTCTGCCTCTTCCAGCTGGTCATTGATAATCTTCTTAGGAACCTCGCCACCGATACAAGCCGAGCAGACAATCAGCCCCTCATGGTACTTTTCCAGTTCACTGCGGTCTGTACGCGGACGCATATAGTATCCCCTTGTCCAGGCATGCGATACAAGTTTTATCAGATTGTGATACCCCTTCTCATTCTTTGCCAGCACAATCAGGTGATAGCCACTCTGGTCCGGCTTCCCCTCCTTCTTATCCATGGTTCGGCGGGCCACATACATTTCACAGCCTACAATCGGCTTGAACAGCTTGCTTTCCGCTTCTGCCATCTTGGCACGACAATCGGCAATCTCCGCTTCCTTGTCTTCACACTCTATCTCACCGCTTTCAATACCGGCAATCCTTTTCTTGAGGTCCTTTATCTCCCCCTTTGGCCCGCTGTTCTTCTTGTTGACATAGTTGGTGAACTCCTTGATACCGAACATATTTCCATGGTCGGTCACGGCAATGCCTTTCATACCATCCTTCATGGCCTTGTCAACCAGCCTGCTGACACTTGCCTGACCATCCAGAAGAGAGTATTGGGTATGGACATGTAAATGAACAAAATCTTGCATATATATCCTTTCTATTGAGAGCCTAAAATTACAACCTCTATCACAGCTAACAAAAATATTTCCCAAAAAGTTATCAACATGCACATTTCTCTCTCCAAATCCTTGTTAGATTTTCAAAATAAGCCTATTTTTGCAGATAATTTCTATCTAAATTAGCAAATACGATATACATGGGTCGATTAAAAAGATTAAAAAAGATACGCATACACCGTGAAGGAACACATACATTGGCAGGCAGCCTGGTTCTGATTCTGGCTGTCAACACTGCCCTTTACTTCGGATTGGAATGCAAAGTTCCTTTTTACGTAGTAGCGGTCATCAGCCTCATAGTATATGGCATACTCGTGAACTTCTTCCGCTGCCCCATCCGTTTGTTCGGACAAGAAACGGAGAAAGTCGTGGTAGCTCCTGCCGACGGTAAAATCGTAGTGGTGGAAGAAGTGGAGGAAAACGAATACTTCCACGACCGCCGTATCATGGTATCTATATTCATGAGTCTGGTCAATGTACACGCCAACTGGTATCCGGTAGACGGCACGGTAAAGAAGGTATGGCACCAAAACGGAAAGTTCATGAAAGCGTGGCTGCCCAAAGCCAGCACCGACAACGAGCGTTCCACCGTAGTAATAGAAACTCCGGAAGGCGTGGAGATTATGGCACGACAGATAGCCGGAGCCATGGCGCGCCGCATCGTGACCTATGCCGAACCGGGCGAGGAATGCTATATTGACGAACATATGGGTTTCATCAAATTCGGCTCCCGCGTGGATGTCTTTCTACCGTTGGGCACCGAAGTATTCGTTAAACTAGGACAACTGACTACCGGCAATCAGACTGTGATAGCCAAACTTAAATAATAAAAGAACAACAATGGCAAACTGCATTACCCGCCATATTCCAAATACTCTGACCTGCCTGAACCTATTCTCCGGGTGTATTGCTTGTGTCATGGCATTCGAAGCCAGATATGAATGGGCACTCGCTTTCATTATCTTCAGTGCCGTATTCGATTTCTTCGATGGCATGATGGCACGTGCACTGGACGCACACTCCATTATCGGCAAGGATTTGGATTCTCTGGCAGATGATGTCAGTTTCGGAGTGGCCCCTTCCCTGATTGTATTTTCCTTGTTCAAGGAAATGGACTATTCGGGCGCAATGGAAAGCTTGGCCGGCGTTTTCCCCTATCTCGCATTTCTTTTGTCCGTATTCTCTGCACTGCGGCTTGCCAAGTTCAACAACGATACCCGCCAGACGAGCTCTTTCGTAGGACTTCCCGTCCCGGCAAACGCCTTGTTCTGGGCTTCATTGGTGACGGGCGCTCACGACTGGCTGGTGAGCAGCAATTTCCATCCGGTTTATCTGCTGCTGGTCTGCCTTTTCTCATGGCTGCTTGTATCGGAGATTCCAATGTTCTCACTCAAATTCAAGAATCTGTCATGGAAAGACAATAAAACAAGCTTCATTTTCCTGCTTGTCTGCATTCCGTTCCTCATCTTCTTGGGAATCTGCAGCTTTTCTGCAATCATCGTCTGGTATATACTGCTTTCGCTTATTACAAGGAAAAGTAAATAAACAAATCTTTGGCACGGTTGTTGTATTGAAGTTCGCAGAAAACGAACACATAAAAAGACATTAGCCCATGTTTCATATTTTAGGATTTTTATTCATCATCATAATTGCCATTCTGCTCATTGGCCTCAGCATTATCGGTACTGTCATCCGGAACATATTCGGATTGGGCGGACGCCGTACTTCCTCCAACTCCGGTCCCTACCAAAAAGGAAATGGTAATTACCAGCCGGGAGGGTATTCCTACAATGATAATAGACAATCGTCTGAGGAGGCACAAACTGAAGAAGGTGAAATACGTCCCCGCCACAAGAAACTGTTCTCCAAAGACGAGGGAGAGTATGTGGATTTTGAAGAAATCAAGGAGTAGGGATTAGGGATAAAGGATTAGAGATTATTTGCGCTTGGCGGCAAAGAACTCTTTCATCAGGGCGGCACATTCATCTGCCAGAATTCCTTTTACTACTTGTGTTTTGGGATGCAATGCCTGCGAGGCATAGCGCTGATACCCTCTTTTCTCATCTTCGGCGCCAAACACCAGACGCCCCATCTGTGCCCAGGCAATGGCACCGGCACACATCACGCAGGGTTCCACTGTGACATAGAGAGTACATTCATTCAGATATTTGCCGCCAAGAGTTGCAGCGGCAGCGGTAATGGCTTGCATCTCGGCATGGGCGGTGACATCCGTCAAAGTCTCCGTCAGATTATGGGCACGAGCTATGATACGGTCCTTGCACACCACAACTGCACCTACGGGAACTTCTCCCCGTTCACCGGCCTTATGGGCTTCCAAAAGCGCCTGCTTCATATAATAGCTATCGTCCAACGCCACCCCCTTTAATTTTTAATTTTCACCTCCTCATGTCGTGCTCACCGAACAAAGTAGGATAATCCTCTTCCATATTCTTATGGATAAACATGAGAATAGTCTCCCGCAGCCAACGCGACTTGTTCGTTATCTTGTATTTCTCCAGATAACGGTCCACAATCCGCTGCTCTTCCTCGCTCATCAGGCATACCATGCGCTGCTCGCGTTTCGGTTCTTCGGGCGTTGCTTTCGCACACGTTTTATCTCTCTTTCTCATATTTCCTGCAAAATTACTTTTACTTCTGTAAAAACAAAACGAACCTACGTAATTTTTATATCGGAAACACTTAAATAGCACTGAAATATTTTTTTGACCGGTAAACTTAAAGTATTTCTTAAAAACATTTTAATTTAGTAATTAAAAACGTATTTTTGGAGAGTTCTAAATTTAAAAGGTATGAAACATGTAAATTATCTTAGTTTCTTTCTACTCACATTGTTCAGTATAAGTTTTATCTCATGTAGTGACGATGACGATAATAAACTTAATACCGGCATAACCAATCAGAGTTGGACAGAGGGAAAATCCCTGGAGATCAGCCAGGATAATGAGTTGTCTGTAAGCTTCAATGCTGCAGCCAAATGGGTAGCTTCCGTCACCTCAGGAGCGGATTGGTGCAAACTGAATACGACCTCGGGTACAAAAGGACAAAGCACCTTGAAATTATCTGTAAGTACAAGTTCCACCACCGACCGGACAGCCAGAATTTCCATTAATATAGACGGCTATTCTCCTGCAAGTTTTGAAGTTACACAAAAGGGGACCAGTGTTCCCCAAACCACTGAAGATATGGAGATTAACGCAAAAGTTGATGAATATCTGAGGGAAATGTATCTCTGGAACGATGAATACAAAACGTTGAATCTTGACCATAACAAAGGCTATGAAGACTTCTTCTATGATGCATTGGGAAGTATGACTACCAATACATTGGATAAAAAAACATATGTCGGTAGCGACGGCAAGACATATTATAATCTTTTCTCTTATATCCAGCTATTGCCCAATATTAGTTCAACCCGTACCACCAAAATTGTAAACAAGGAACTGGCATATAGTTTCGGTATCACCGGTATAACCCCCATAAGCATTGGCACACAAGCAGAAAATACCATTTATTTCTGCCTCCAAGGTGTATATCCCGATTCACCGGCCTCCGAAGCTGGACTCAAACGAGGAGCAATGATAAGCCTGATAAATGGAAAGAAGATAAATAATAACAATATTAATAACTTCTATTACGACATATTGTCACCAGATGCAACTATCAACTATACTTTGACAGAAGATGTCGTAGAAGGAGGCACCATTACCGGGCAAAAGGAATACACCATAACTTCCAAAGCCACATACAACAACCCCGTCATCTTCAGTAATGTCAAGGAAGATATAGAAGGACATAGAATCGGTTACCTCGTTTATTCTGGGTTCGAGGCAGGCTTTGACCAAGAATTATTCAATGTTTTCAAAGATTTTAAAAACAAGAACGTCACAGATTTGATTCTGGACTTGCGGTACAATGGTGGTGGGCATACCATGTCGGCTAATCTGATAGCAACTTGTATTGCCGGTACTGCCTCTCAAGGTAAAGTATTCAGCAGTTTACGATACAATGATGAAAGAATGGCAAAACTCAATAACAAACGGGAAGATGAATTATTTGCATACTCCAGTTATCCCAACTTGGGTACTTCCTTATCAGCCGGAAGCCTCAACCTTCCCCGCGTCTACTGCCTTGTCGGAAATGGAACGGCCTCTGCCAGTGAACTCGTCATTAATTCCTTAGAAGGAATAGATTTGGACGTAATACTTATAGGTGAAAAGACCACTGGTAAGAACGTAGGTATGGAATATGAGGAGTACACTGTCCGGAATAACACATATCGTGTTGTTCCTATCACCTTCCAAAGCTATAACGCCAAAGGATTCGGGGAGTATGAAAAAGGATTTGAACCCGATATATTGATGGATGAAACCAATCCTTATAACGAACAAGGTGTATTCTATATTCATAAAGATTATGGAAACAATGAAGAACCTCTGTATGCCAAGGCCATTGAACTGATTACCGGTACAAATCCAGCCCCCCAAACGCGCAGTGCAGTGGTCAATACATTGGATGGTAAAACTTATAAGTTGCCCGCTATCTTCCGTCCTGGACACGACGGTATGCTGATGCCTGCCAGACACGCAGAATAATGAGTGCACACAATATTCTTGGAAAAGCCGGTGAAGACGCCGCTGCCAAATACTTGGAACAGAACGGTTACACCATACGTGACCGTAACTGGCGGAAGAATCACCTTGAGCTGGATATTGTAGCCGACAAAGATAAGGAACTGATTATTGTGGAAGTGAAAACCCGTAGCAATACGGATTACATTGAGCCGCAGGATGCCGTGAACTGGCAGAAAATACGACGTATTGTCGTAGCGGCCGATGCCTATATCAAGCACTTCTGCTTGGATGCACCCGTCCGCTTCGACATCATAACGGCTGTAGGCGAACCGGGTGCATTCAGGATAGAGCATCTCAAAGAAGCCTTCTATCCGCCGATGTTCTGAGAGTTGAAAATTGACAAGCAAGAGTTATTTCAATCGTAAATTGTAAACCGTAAAACCGTAAATACCATCATGGACATCGAAACCGCCCGCGAATATTGCCTCAGCAAAAAAGCCGTCACGGAATGCTTTCCGTTTGACGAATACTCGCTCGTGATGAAAGTCATGAATAAAATGTTTGCACTTATCGACCTGGAAAGCGCCAACAAGATTTGTCTGAAATGCGACCCCGAATATGCACTCGAACTGCGGGAGCACTATGTTGCCATCGAAGGTGCCTATCACTTCAACAAAAAGTACTGGAACCAGGTGTTCCTTGACGGTGACGTCGACGACAAACTGTTGAAGCAACTGATAGACCACTCCGTGGAAGAAGTATTGAAGAAGTTCACCAAAAAAATGCGTACCGAATATGAAGCCCTGCCCTGACACATTCCCGTTCCCGCTGGTGGCATTGGACGAGACGGCATCGACCAACCAATACCTCAGCCAGCTTTGCAACCAGTTGCAAGAATCCGTTGCCGAACTAACAACCGTGACTGCCGAGTTCCAAACTGCCGGTAAAGGCCAGCGCGGCAATACCTGGGAAGCTGAAGAAGGCAAGAACCTGCTTTTCAGCTTTGTACTCTACCCTTCTTTTCTGGAAGCCCGCCGGCAGTTCATCCTTTCACAAATCGTTTCCCTCGCCATTAAGGAAGAGCTGAGCAGATGGTCTGATGAAATCACCATCAAATGGCCGAACGACATATATTGGAAAGACAAGAAAATCTGCGGCATACTGATAGAGAACGACCTTTCCGGACATCATATCAGGCGCAGCATTGCCGGAATCGGTATCAACATCAACCAGGAAGTCTTCAACAGTGATGCTCCCAACCCCGTCTCACTGAAACAAATCACCGGAAAGGAGCACGACCGTTATGAAATCCTTGCCCATATCCTAAGACGTGTACAAATCTACTACAACAGCCTCCAAATGGAGGACTTCGCCGTCTACTCCGACGAGATATCCACACGGTATGCCCGCTCCCTTTTCCGTCGCCGGGGATTGCACCCTTATGAAGATGCCAACGGCAAGTTCCTTGCCCGGTTGCTGCGGGTAGAGCAAGACGGACGGTTCGTGCTGGAGGATGAAGGAGGAAGTGAACGGGAATATCTGTTCAAGGAAGTGCAATACATTCTGTAAGAAATGTACAACCCGTGCCATCGCATTGGCAAAGTTGTGCCACCATACTGGCACAGACTTGCCATCGTACTGGCACGACTGTGCCAATACGATGGCACAAACATAAGTCCATAGCAGTGTACTACTGCCTTACTTCAAACTTTACTTCAGTTCCTTTCAGAAAGGGGGAAGCAAACTTTACCTTAACCTGCCCCTCTCCTCCGGTAGTCTGTATATAGGCCAGCAAACGCCCGTGGTATACGCGGTGACGGTTATCGGTATAATCACTCATGTCACTGTTGTCAGAGCCTTCGAGCCCAAGCAGACGCGCCGGTCCTTCAACTGTACACGTAATTTCATTGTCGCCAAGTTTCACAACAGTACCTTCTTCGTCAACCACCTCTACGGTGATGTGCGCAGTGACGCGGTCGCCGGACAAAATAGTGCGGTCTGCCGTGGCACAAATGGCATAAGGACGTCCGGATGTCCGGATGGAATAGCCTGACAAGGCATTTCCTTCCTTATCGCAACCCTCAGCACGAAGCTCGCCGGCCCGGAAAGGAATATCCCAGTAGATGATGCCGGTCTTTTCATCATAGGGTTTCATCTCGCCCACCACCTTGCCATCGAGCAGCAAGCGCGCCTGCGGAGCATTGGTATAACACACCACACGTATGTTCTGCCCCTCGTCATAGTTCCAGATGTCCCATGCATCAGGCGAAAGGAATACATGCTCGGGATGCTTGGGATGGGCATATACCGGATATGTTCCTGCATACGTGACCGGATTCTCGCACCACAACGAAGCCCGGAAATGTCCGCGTGGCTTGGGGAAACTTCCGAAATCGAGCAAACCCGTGTACAAACCGCGGGACGGCCATCTGCCCGATTCACCCAGATAATCCGTACCGGTCCAGATGAACTGCCCGAAGATGAAATCCTTGTCGCGGACGGCATACCAGGCATCAAGCCCCGAACCCGTCTCGCTTCCATAGATAATGCGGTCCGGATAAGTGGCATGGTCTTGGTCGTAGCGGTTTTCCGTATAGTTATACCCCACCACATCCACAGCATCGGGATACTCCGTCTCGTTCGACATCACGACACCCGCCAAAGCTCCGGTCACGGGACGGGAAGTGTCCACGGCACGTACACAGGCAGCCAGACGCTTTGCTATGGTTCCGATGCGCATGGCATCGGGAGCATCCGGCTTATAGCCCCCGAACATAGGCTGGTTGATTTTAGCTCCATCAAGAACGGGATGCGAATAAGGGTCGTTCGGATAATCCACTTCATTGCCGATACTCCACAAGAAAATACAGGTATGATTGCGGTCACGACGTACCATATCGGTTACGTCCCGTTCTATCCACTCCTCGAAGAAGTCGAAAGTACCGTCATAACTCGGAGTACCCACATTCCAGCCTTGTACCCATTTGCGTTTCGGAAACTCCCATTCGTCAGAGACTTCATCCATTACAAGAAATCCCAGGCGGTCACACAGTTCATAAAGAACGGGGGCTTGTGGGTTATGGCTCATGCGGATGGCATTTACGCCAATCCCTTTCAAGTTATTCAGGCGGCGTTCCCATACCTCCGGCGGCACTACTGCACCCAGCACTCCTGCATCATGATGCAGGCATACACCTTTTACCTTCATCCAGTTGCCGTTGAGGGCAAAACCTTTGTTGGCATCAAATTCCAGCGTACGCAGTCCCACTTTGGTCTCACTGCCGTCAATGCGTTTGCCATTGGCAAGCAATTCGGTTTTCAATGTATACAGATACGGATTATCCAGATTCCAACGATGGGGTTTGGACACTTTCAAGTCAAGACTTTGCTTGGCAATGCCCTCTTTTCCATCGGCAACACGCACACGGCGTTGTGCCACCTTCTTTCCGGCAGTATCGTACAGTGAAGCCTTCAGTTCCAGTTTGTCGGAAGTTGCCTTGTGCTTCTCCACCTCTACATCGACCGCAACGACGGCTTGCTTGTCTGTCAGCGAAGCGGCATGCCAGCCCACACCCCATTGCGCAATATGTGTATCGGGAGCAGCCACCAGCCATACATCGCGATAGATGCCCGACCCCGTATACCAACGTGAATCGGCATAACGGCTATGGTCTACACGGACAGCCAGCACATTGTCGCCTTCCTTCAGGTAAGGGGTCATGTCGTAAAGAAACGATACATAGCCGTTGGGGCGCCTGCCAAGCAGATGCCCGTTCAGGTAAACCTCGCTCCGGTTATATACCCCTTCGAAATAGATATAATGACGTGTTGCGTTGTCTTCAACCCTGAAGTGTTTGCGATACCAGCCTATCCCACCCGGCAGGTACCCGGTGCAACTGGCCAGTGTGGGCGACAATTGCCCCTCTATGGACCAATCGTGTGGCAAAGAAAGCTTCCGCCATTCGCTGTCGTCATAGTCAGTCCGGACAATAGCCGAGTCGTCCGTCAGCCGGAACAGCCATCCGTCATTGAATTTTGCGGCATCGCCAAATGCCACCTGCGCCTTTATCGGAGCAACGACCAGCATTGCCAGCAAAAAGATAAGAGCAGTCCTGTTATTCTTAAAATACATTTTCATATAGATTTTCTTTGAAGTTAAACTAATTCCTTACTTCAGGCTATACACCACGGTTGTCACACTCTTGGCTTCCAGAATCACCTGCTTGCCTGCCGCCACCGTTCCTTCCACCAGATTCTTGCTACCGGTAGTTGCATAAGTAGCTATTGACTTCGCTTCATTGCTCCATCCCACATGCGTTTCACCTAAGCGAACCGCCTTATCAGACATGTTTGTATAGACGGCCACTACCTTATCCCCCTCGGGAGAAAGCCAGGCGGAACCGAAAAAAGTACGCGATTCGTTCAAGTCGAGGGCAATACGGCGGTATCCCGGACGGATAAAGCGGCTGTAATTGCCCAGTACCCAAAGAGTGGCAGTAGCCTGATAGCTTCCCTCCTGCTCTATATCACCATACTCGCCACCGGCAGGTACCAGCGAAATCAAGAGAAAACGGTTCTTATGCCCCCAACGGGAAACATCCATCGATGTCCAGTAACTCCAGGAAGACACTCCAGCCACAGTGAGGTCATTGTGGATGACCTTCGACATGTAGAAAGCGATATCCATCTCAGAAGCCTGCTCGTAGCCCACGAATTCGGAACTGCTGTAATTATCGCCCAGCATACTCCATTCACTCTGCCAAACATCCAGATTATACTGACCGGCAGCCTGGGCCACTTGCTTGCGCACGTTGCGCATACCGTCCCATGTGCCGTCAGTCCAATAGCTGTGTCCGCAAATGAGATTCTTCACGTGTGCCAAGTCACCCACGTAGGCGGAAGAGCCGGGTGTAAAGAAAGCTGAGAATACATTACTGCGGTTGGCATCGCCTTTCACTTTATACAGATACTCCCAATCACCGGATTCGCCCAAGAGAATGTCTGTGGAAAGCCCCCGGTCATCCAACGACATATCCAACTCGCGTGCCAGTGCAGCCACTTCGTCATTGGTCCAGCCACTGCCCTCCTGTCCGCTGTCCCAGTTGTACTGCGGCTCGTTGACGGGCGAGATATGGCTTATGTGATAGCCTTCAGCGGTATAACGGGCCGCTACATCGGCCATATATCCTGCAAAGTCACCATAATGTTCCGGTTTCAGATTAGAAAGTCCCCCTCTGGCGGAAAATCCTTTTCCATTATAGGTGTACTGCACAGGAGGTGTATTGCTGAAAAGAACGAAATTGTTACATCCCAGCTCCTTGGCACGGTCCATGAAGTAACGTTGTCCCTCGCAACGGGTCCAGTCGTACGTCAAGTCATCCGTAAGATAGGATTCCGCACGACGGGATTTATCCTCGATGCCGCTGGCTTCACCTTGCGCGGCACTGCCGCCACCAAGATTCACCCGCCATTGGGAAAGGCCGATTCCTTTCGGCTTGCCGCCCACAATCTCTGAAGAAAAAAGCAGTTCCGTAATCCCCGCACGGTGCGAAGTCCATGACTTGCCCACAAAGGCAGGCGACCAACAGTCCGAAGCGCCAAAGCCGGCTATTGTCTGGAAAGTCTGTCCGGCATCGATGCTCACCAGTTTCTCTACGCTGTTTGTAATGTCCGGACCCTCAGGAGTGTCTGGAGTATCCGGCGTAACGGGAGAATCGTCGCTGCAAGCCATTGCAGCAAGCAGTGCCGGAAGAATAAAAATGTGTCTCAAATTCATGATATTATTTTGGATTAAAAAACTGCCGCGGATAATCCATTGCAAACTATCCGCGACAGAATATAAAGACCTATTGAATAATCAGTTCCTGCAACAATCTGTTTTCATCAGAATGTGTTTAATTCCAACCCGGGTTCTGGGTAATGGAACCGTTGGACATCGTGATTTCGTACAAAGGAATGGGGAACACCATGTCGCGGTTTTCATTGAAAGTGATGCCTTTGTCACTTGCTTCACCTTGATTTTCCCACTCAAGAGCGTCACGGGTAGCCTCTTCAGTGTTCCACCTCACAA
>ERZ772885.1322-NODE-1322-length-15359-cov-2.879770_pt1 | contig 15359 bp, 13 predicted proteins | sample MGYA00580580_ERZ772885 | MGnify/ENA primary metagenome ERZ772885 (study PRJEB29015, sample SAMEA2737673) | human gut metagenome | biome: human gut; feature: human-associated habitat; material: faeces | place: China | collected 2012 ...
CATCTCAGCAAGGTCGATAACGTCATTATCCTCAGCGTGGAAGACCTTTTTATCTTTATCTCCAGCCTCGATACTGTAAGCCACTATCTCCTCACGGATATTTTCCGAGATATCGTGGATAAGCACAGGCTTCGGCTTAGAAACATAATAACCCTGAATAAGATCGACACCGAAATATATCATGGTTTTAAGTTCTTCGCTTGTTTCAACGCCCTCTGCAAGTGCGGTATATCCGCTTGAATGGAAATATTCCACCATTTTTGAAACTATCTTCTGAGCCTTAGGATTCTGGTCAATGCCAGAAATGAGGGAACGGTCTATCTTTACCACCTCAGGATCATATCGCAGAAGATTCGATGTATTTGAATAGCCTGTGCCGTAATCGTCAATAGCAAGGCTCATATTGTTCTTTTCAAGACGCACCCTTATTCTATCGAGGTCGTCCTCACTTATCTCTGTCTGCTCTGTCATTTCGATAACGACCTTTTCAAGAAGTTCGCCATAATCATTGACGATCGCATAAAAATCCTTATCGTCAAGAGCATGAGATGATATTGAATTTATATACAGCCTGCGGTTTTCAAAATCGAGCTGATGCTTGCTGAGATATTTAAGAGTATTTTTCAGTGTAGCTTTCTCTATATCGTAAAGTCTGCCGAAATTTTTAGCACAGTTGAGTATCTGAAGCGGATTGAGTGCTATATTTCCCTTTGTTCTCATAAGCGCTTCATAAGCGACTATCTCGCCTGTTGAAGAACTAACGATAGGTTGAAAATGATATGTAAACAAATTTTTATCAAGAAGCTCTGAAAAAGCCCTGATATTCTCGATATCACTCTTCTGCTTTGCATATTTTTCAGGATCAAAGCAACAAATACTGCCTGCACCCTTTGCCTTAGCTTCATAGAGTGCAAAGCCTGCTGCGTGCATGAGTCTTGCTGGCACTTCAAAGCCGCTGCTTATGCCTGCCGTCACAGACAGCGAATGATTTGAAGACGATCTCACTCCAAATTCATCTGGCAGGCAACACTCCTTCACCGCTTTACGGATATTGTCAGCAAATTCCTCAGGCTTACCTCCAAAGCGTGGAACATATATCCAAAACTGACCGTCTGAATTGAATGCCGTCACAGTATTTTCAGGCAAAACCGCAACAGCCGCCTTAAGTGCCTCCCCTATGCAGTAGTCTGAATCCAACAGCTTCCCTGCTCCATCAAATCTTACAAGAGCAAGCAATGATGAGCGTGTCATTCCATCAAGAAGTCTTACAAGCTCTGATTGTGGTATAATGTCGAGCCCTTCAAAAACACTTTTTGACATATATTCTTTCGACAGATACACTATTCCGGCGGCAATGCCACTTGGAGTGTCAAGAAGTTCTATACACAACGGCAGACCAAGATCTCGTCCTCCGCCGTTCAATGCAACTATATCTCTGAACTTGTCATAATCTGTGTTCTCTCTAAGTCCCATAAGAGCACGACAGTTTTCATCGGCATAAAACTCTCCGCTTTTCTCGTCCATAACAAACCCGCCGATATTGTGCCATATTGAACAAACCTTTCCCCAGACAGCACCAAAATAGCTTTGCCACAATTTATTTTCCATATCCATGATCTTCACCATGCCTGAATATTCGACTGTGTTCAGACAACCCTTCCTTTGGAGATTTGTTAATTTTTTATATTTTTATAACTAATTATTTATCAAGCCTATTATAACATAATCCCGATAAAATTACAATAGCGACTAAGGAAAAGATGTTACAAAATCGTGCATGGAATTTTGTATATCTGTTTGACTTAGCTGGTTTTTGGTAGTATAATATAAGCATACACACAATGGAAAGTTAGGATAAAATGACAGATTTTCGCAATAAGTATTCAGTGCGTCAGGACTTTTTCGGACACTCTCAGTTCAGAAACGGTCAGGAGCAGATAATAGACAGCATACTTGCAGGGCGTGACTGCCTTGGAGTTATGCCAACAGGCGCAGGCAAATCTATGTGCTATCAAATACCTGCTCTTATGTTTGACGGGATAACTATAGTTGTTTCGCCACTCATATCCCTTATGAAAGATCAGGTGAACTCGCTGATACAATCGGGAGTGAGGGCAGCGTATCTGAACTCGTCACTGACGGCGGCACAGTATGAAATGGCTATATCAAATGCCGCCCGTGGTATGTACAAGATAATATATGTTGCACCTGAAAGGCTGATGACAGGATCGTTTCTGTCACTGGCTTCGTCGGTGAAGATATCCATGCTTGCGGTGGACGAAGCCCACTGCGTTTCTCAGTGGGGACAGGATTTCAGACCTTCCTATATGAAGATACCCGAGTTTCTTGGCAAACTTCCCTACCGTCCCATAGTCAGTGCATTCACCGCCACTGCCACCGCAGAAGTAAAAGCGGACATTATCAAAATGCTTGAACTCCGTGACCCTTTCACCATAACCACAGGCTTTGACAGAAAAAATCTCTACTTTGGCGTTTCTCACCCTCATGACAAATACAGTGAAACAGTGAGGATAGTTGAGAAATACAAGGACAACTGCGGAATAATCTACTGCTCTACAAGAAAAAATGTTGAGAGCGTGTGTGAAAAGCTCTGTGCCGACGGCTACAACGCTTCACGCTATCATGCAGGACTTTCTGATGAGGAAAGGCGTAAAAATCAGGACGATTTTATCTTTGACCGTGTCCAGGTCATGGTGGCGACCAATGCTTTCGGCATGGGAATAGACAAATCAAACGTGAGCTATGTAATACATTATAATATGCCTAAGAATATTGAAAGCTATTATCAGGAGGCAGGCAGAGCGGGACGTGACGGCAACGAAGCAAAGTGCATTTTGCTCTACAGCGGTCAGGACGTTGCGACCAACAAGTTTCTTATAAACAATTCTCATGACAATCCCGACCTTGACGATGACACACTTGAAATGATACGCAAACGTGATCTTATGCGTCTGAAAAAGATGACCGATTACTGCAACACAAGCGGCTGTCTGAGAGAGTTTATCCTTGGATATTTCGGTGAGAAGCAGGACAAGCCTTGTCAGAACTGCTCAGGCTGTTTGGGTGATTTCGGAGAAACAGAAGAAGTTGACGTGTCTGTAGATTGCCAAAAAGTGCTTTCCTGCATTTATAGACTTCACCAGCGAAACCTTTCTTTTGGAGCAGGTGTCATAGCACAGATACTTAAAGGCTCAGACTCCGAAAAGGTAAAGCGTTTTGACCTTTCCACTCTTTCAACCTACGGCATAATGAAAGACTCCACGCAGGTCTATATCCGCAGGCTCATAGCTTTTCTTGAAGCTGATGATTACATCACACAGACTTCACACGGGGATTTTTCTGTGCTTACCCTTACAAGAAGGTCTGCAGAGATATTAATGGACAAAAAGACTATTACAATACGCCTTCCAAAGAAAAAGCCAAAGAGCGAAACGGTCACAAAGATCGGCAGAGACGAAGTTACGACATTTGACAAGGAGCTTTTCGGACGGCTCAGAGCTGTGCGGAGCAAGCTTGCGACACAGGCGAGTCTGCCTGCATATATCATTCTTACAGACGCTTCACTGCGTGATATGTGTATAAAGCTTCCTAAGACACAGACGGAGCTTTTGAATATCTCAGGGGTGGGCAAGTCAAAGCAGGAACGTTATGGAAGATACTTTGTAGCTGAGATACAGAAATATCTCAAGGAAAATCCTGACGCTGCTTCGGGTTATAAATATATCCCAGAGGGCTATCTGCAAAAACAGATGGCGGAAGGCGGTCAAAGCACAAAGGAATATATAATCGCCCACGCAGGTGAGCTTTCAGGCAAGGAACAGGATATGACCCTTTCAGAAGTATGCGACAGCATTTTCTATCAGCTCGGCACAGACGGCGATATAAGAAGCATAAAACTTGCCATAAAAGAATGGCTCATAGGTGAAAATTATCTTGCAAAAGACGGAGCAAACGGCAGGGGCTTTCTTGAAACCACAATACTTTCCCCTGAAGCAGGAATAATAGAACGTGAAAAAATATCACAGCTTGGAAACAGCTACAAGACGATACTTTTTCCAAAGCAGGCGCAGGAATTTATTTTTGATAACATAGAGGAGATACTCAGCAAAGATGCACAAAACTCATAATAAAATGCGATTTTGCGGCTGTTTTCATTCATGCAGAAAAAAGGACGAACACAAAATGTTCGTCCTTTTATTTATCAGTTATAACCGCAGGCAAGACGTTTCTCAAACTCAGCCGCAGGCAGAGGCTTGTCAAACACAAAGCCCTGAACGGCATCACAGCCAACTTCTCTGAGATAGTCAAGCTGCTGCTCAGTTTCAACTCCCTCGGCGATAGTTTCCTTGCCAAGCTTTTTAACCATTTTTATAATGTAATAGAACATTATAAGATCTTTATCCTTGCCCTCATAATCCTTTTCAAGAGGGATAAAGGACTTGTCTATCTTTATTACCTGCAGATCAACGTTCTTTATCATATTGAGCGATGAAAAGCCAGTACCAAAATCGTCCATAGATGTGACGATACCATTAGCTCTCAGACCATTCACGATCTCTGTGATAAGCTCAAAATTCTGATAATCCTCGCTTTCAGTAAGCTCTATTTCTATAAGCTGGTGATCAAGCTCGTATTTGTCGATCAAGGCAACTATATTGCCTATCATATTTTTTTCTTCCAGGTGCTTCCTCGAAAAATTCACTGATATCCTCAAGGGTTCAAAACCCATATCTATACGTTTTCTCAGCCATTTGCAAACTTCTTCAAGCACATAGTAGTCAAGCTTTATTATGCTTCCGTCATTCGTAAGAAGCGGAACAAACTCCACCGGTGTTGATAACCTTCCCTTTCTATGCCAACGTACAAGGGCTTCTGCACCAAATATCTCCTTGGTTTCGATGCGTACCTTTGGCTGATAATACACCTCAAACTCACCTGCCATAAGCCCAGCCATGAAGTTTGACAGCACTCCCTGAATTTTCATCAGTTCTTGTTTTATATTTTCGGAATACTCCATTACATGGCCTGCACCAACTCGTCTTGCAGCAGAATATGCAATGCTCGCACGAGCCATTACTTCTCTTGGATATCTTATACCCACAGTTGACGAATATCCGATGGTTGCACTAAAAATAAAATCCTTTGATACTTTGCCATCGTCATACCTTATGTTCATAAAGCTGAGCATATCAATATATTCTCTGAGCGATTCGTTCTTTACAAGCATAACGAAATTATCGCCGCCAAGTCTTGTGATCATCTCACCATCTGAAAGATTTCGGTATATTGTCTTTGTATAATTACGCAAAACAACGTCGCCCTGTTCGTAATTTAATACCTTATTTACATATTTGAAGTTATGTATATTGAAAAAGATTATACTGAAATCCTCTATCCTGTTTTGCGCTATAAGCATACCGGCGTAATTTATCAAAGCGTCTAAAGTTGCTGCACCTGTTTCGATATCCGTTTTTATAACATGAGTAACAAGCTCCTGCATAATTACCCTGTTAAATTGGGTAAAAACAGTGTTTGCGATTATCTCTACGATATTCCTTTGCTCGTTATCAAAGCCATTGGAATTACCAGAATAAAAGGTCACTGTTATAAAGCCGCCTTCAAACAAAGGAAAACTTGCCTCAAAAGGCTTGTTTTCCACGTCCTTCTCTCTGTCATAAAGCACCATGAGCATATCTGCTCCATCCTCACAAAGCTTTGTTGCAGGCATTTTCACTGCAAGCTCCGCTCTGACGATGTCAAGCTTGTCTGCCACAGCAGCCACAGCACTTTTCACCTTGGCACTGCATTCGTCCATATTCTCCGAATCTTCATATATCGTTCGGAAGAAAAGCATCAAATCATTATCAAAATTCATTTTTATCCCCACTAATTTTTTATTCAATGATCACGTTCAGGAAAACGTTTTCAAAAATACCTGTACTTACCTTATTTCATTTTACTACTTTTTATAAAAAAAGTCAAGCAAGCATAGCAAAACGCCGTCATTTTCCGACGGCGTTTTATCGTCTTAGTAGCTATAGCTGCTCTCACCTACAAACTCCCTTGCAAGGGAATTTACAGGCACACTTTCGAGCATCACCGGCTCTATCTCCTCAAGGGCTTTTAGCATAGGCAAAAAGCGTTCAAAATCCTTATAGCTCCTGCTCTCACGTCGCAGTGTATCCAAAAGATAGTTCTTATACAAGGCAGGCTCATAAGCGTGAAAAGTATCCACTGAAAACTCAGCCCTGTGCTTGTATGGCATTATATACTTGTTCTCGCCAGCCTCAACGCTGTATCCGGTGTTTCCGCTGCACTTCTGCCACGGAAAAATCCGTCCCTTATAAGTCTGCGCATAAGCCTGATATAGCAAGGATGCAGAAGCTCACCGTCTTTCAATTCAAGTCTGCTTCTTACACTGACGTACATACATCTTGCATAATCCCCAGCCGCACCTGTGACCTCCGGGTTAAGGGCATGGATACCCTCAAAAACAACTATGTCGTTTTTGTTTCGTCTGAGTTTTTCTCCATCACGCCTGCATTGTTCTGAAAATTCAAACTTCGGCAGAACGACTTCCTCACCGCTGTTTATCTTTTCCATATGCTCATAAAGAAGCTTTCGGTCTATTCTGTCAGGAGATTCATAGTCAGGCTTGCCGTCCTCTCCTATAACAGCGGTGAAGTTATCCGCTGGAAGAAAATAATCGTCCATAGAGATAGTGTGGGTGTGTATCCCCCTGCTGTCAAGTATTTCCTCTATTTTCAACGCTGTTGTGGTCTTGCCCGCCCCTGACGGACCTGCAAGAAGAAGTATCGGCTTTTCGTTATGCTGCTCCTCGATGCTGTCTGCAATGGCAACGAGCTTTTCATTATATTTTCTGTCGCACTCTTCAACAAAAAGCTTTTCGTCATCTCTGACCTTTCTGTTTATAGCACTGACGTGTATCTTCTTCATTGTGTGGTTTGTTCCTTTCGTATGCGTCAGGCAACACCACACATAAAGCGTGCAGTGTTGCCCTGTATCTCATATTATATGTGCAGCAAAAGCTAATCGTTCCATTTTGCACAGATATTATTTATGGTATCAGTGAGCTTTGCAAGGTCTTTATTCGTAAGACCTGAGCTTTTGTTTACCAAAGCCGTCAGCCTGTCAAGAGCGCTGAGCAGACGCTGATAGTTAGGCGACGCACCTGTCTTCTTGACTATCTTTATAGGGGTCGTGTTTTTGAACTCGCCACTTATAAGGTCAAGCTCCGCACCGCTGTATGGTGCAAAGGCGTTAAGCCCGAAATCGTTACGCAAATGCTCCTTATACGCCTCGGCAACTGAATCCTCGCCGTGGTTGACAAAGACTTTCTTAGGCGGCTTTTCATAGCTTTTTATCCACCTGTCCAGACCGTCAACGTCAGCATGACCGCTCACGCCTGGCAGCACCAGTATCTCAGCCCTGACAACGACTTCCTCACCGAAAAGCTTTGCAGTTTTTGCACCCTCCACAAGACTTCTTCCAAGGGTATTCATAGCCTGATAGCCCACAAAAAGAATGGTGCTGTCCTCCCGCCACAGATTATGTTTCAGGTGATGTTTAATTCTTCCTGCATCACACATTCCACTGGCAGAAATAATCACCTTACAGTCATCATCGAAATTGATTGCTTTTGAGTCTTCACTTGTTACGGATATCTTCAAACCAGGAAAGCTAAGAGGATTGATTCCTTTTCGAATAAGTTCCAGAGCCTCGTCATCAAAACAATCATATTTATGAATACCGAAAATATTTGTTGCTTCATTTGCAAGAGGGCTATCTACAAACACTTTAAAATTATCATGCCCGTGAATAAGGCCTTCTGCTTTTATCTGTCTGATAAAATACAGCATCTCCTGCGTTCTTCCCACTGCAAAAGAGGGAATTACCACATTACCGCCCCGGTCAAAGGTCTCCTGAATGACATCTGCCAGAAGGCGCACATAATCTGGTCTCTCTCCGTGGCTCCGGTCTCCGTATGTAGATTCCATTACCACGTAGTCTGCTTTTCTAAAATAGGCAGGGTCTTTTATAAGCGGCTGATTTTTGTTTCCTATATCTCCCGAAAATACAATTGTTTTTTCAACTCCAGCTTCACAGATATTCACCTCAATACTGCTTGATCCAAGAAGGTGACCTGCATCAATAAACTTTACTCTCAGCCCCTCGCCAAGAATTATTCCAGTCTCATATGGACAGCCTACAAAATTACGAATAACCCCTAATGCATCCTCCATGGTATAAGCTGGAACAAATTCAGGCTTCCCCTGACGTTTTGCCTTGCGGTTACGCCATTCTGCCTCAAACATCTGGATATGGGCACTGTCACGGAGCATAATATCGCAAAGATTACAGGTTGCCTCTGTGGCATATACAGGTCCTTTAAAGCCTTTTGCGTAAATAGCAGGAAGATTTCCGGAATGATCCATGTGTGCATGTGTTAAAAGCACAAAATCTAATTCTCCCGGAGGCACAGGAATATCTTTATTTTCATAATAATCAGGTCCCTGTTCCATTCCACAGTCTACAAGAAACTTTTTTCCTGCTGCTTCCAGGTAATAGCAGCTCCCGGTAACTTCATGTGTTGCTCCAATAAAAGTGATCTTCATACAGATTCCCCCTTTTACCCGAACTCTTACTTATATTACATATATTTTTCTGTTTTTATGGCATAACATCTTCACTATTTATAATATGCTGAACAGAGCTGACAAATTTCGCTGAATCAGCCTGGCTTGCCATACTTCCGGCAAGAATACCGATTGCAGCAAGAACTGCAATCCCTGCTGCCTTTCCATATTTGTACCAGGGTTTATTTTCTTCTTTTTCAAACTGACGTAGCTTATCAGAAAATCCTGCAATAAAATCAATTTCCTCAGCTGAACTTTCTGTTGATTGAGCATCTTTTAAATTTTCCTCTTTGGACGCCTCGTTCCGGAATCCTGGAAACTTCACTATTTCAGCAGTCTTTGTATCATTATTCATAGCTTTTGCAGAATTGGCCTCATTTATTTTATCTTCATCCAGTTTGCCTTCTGCTTTCATTTTCTTTAAAAACTGCTGATACGCCTCATCCAGTTCCTCATCCGAAATCTCAAAATCATTTGCAGCATTTCCAAGAAGACTTTCTTCTATCATTTTTGCTTCTTTGATCATTTCAGTTTCTAACAGACTGTCGGTTTTCTCTCCTATCTTTTTTTTGTTCATTTTTTTCTCCCAGATTTTTTTCTTTTCTTGACAATTCCCTTTTAGGGGTTCATATTTATTAAATAGGTCGCTATTCACAAAGTGAACTGTAACTATTAAACACTTATTCAGGAGGATCCTATGAAGCATATTATCCTTACCGGCGGTGGTACTGCCGGACATGTTACCCCGAATATTGCTCTGATTCCCGCTTTACAGGAAAAAGGTTATAAAATTTCTTACATCGGCTCCTACAATGGTATTGAAAAACAGCTTATTGAGGAGCTTGGTATTCCTTACTATGGAATTGCTTCCGGTAAATTAAGACGATATTTTGATTTGAAAAACTTTTCAGATCCATTTCGCGTTATAAAAGGCTATTTTCAGGCTAAAAGTCTTATGAAAAAATTAAAGCCTGATGTAGTATTTTCCAAAGGTGGCTTCGTAACAGTACCAGTGGTAATTGCCGCAGGCAAACGCCACATTCCGGCAATCATTCATGAATCTGATATGACTCCGGGACTTGCTAATAAGCTTTGCCTTTCTTCCGCCACAAAAGTCTGCTGTAACTTTCCAGAAACTGTAAATAATCTTCCAAAAGATAAGGCAGTTCTTACAGGTACTCCTATTCGTCAGGAGCTTCTCCATGGTAATAAAGAACACGCTCGCGCATATTGTGGTTTTACTTCAGATAAACCAGTTCTTTTGGTAATTGGCGGCAGTCTGGGTGCTGCTTCTGTAAACGAAAATGTACGAAAAATTCTTCCTGAACTGCTGAAAGAATTCCAGGTTATTCATATTTGTGGCAAGGGAAAAACGGATGAAAGTATCCAGCTGACAGGTTATGTCCAATATGAATATGTTCAGGAACAGCTTCCTGACATGTTTGCATTGGCAGATGTAGTAATCTCCCGTGCAGGAGCTAATGCTATCTGTGAACTTGCCGCACTTTCAAAGCCAAATCTCTTAATTCCATTGTCCGCAAAGGCAAGCCGCGGTGATCAGATTCTCAATGCCCGCTCCTTCGAGTGCCAGGGTTACAGTATGGTACTGGAGGAGGAAGAGATTACAGAAGCGTCTCTCTTAGAGGCAATCCGCAAACTCTATCAGGAACGTGATAAATATATTGCGGCTATGTCGGCAGGCAAAAACTTAAATTCTATTCAGCATATTGTGAATCTCATTGAAGAATGTATTCATTCCTGATTTTACACTGCATACCTCTGTTATTTAACAGAGGTATGCTTTTTAATTTTACTCTTTTTCCAGTCTTAAAATTTCTGCTAAAAGCCATTTTCTGGCTCTAAGTACTCTGTTATTTACATTATTTCTTGTATAGCCAAATTCGCGCGCTACTTCTTCAGTAGATACACCTTCCATTACAACTCGCATAAAAATCATATAGTTAATTAAATTTTTCCGTCGCAGGCCTTCAAATGCCATTGATAAATATTTCTGTTTTTCCAGCCCCAGTAATGCCGCTTCTGCGCTTTCTGTAGTACGATACTGCAATTCAGCCACATCATTGTCAAACATTACTTCCCGCTTTACATATGATTTTCTCAGGTAGTCCCTTCCTTTATTGGTTGTTTTCCATACCACCAATGCGTGAAGCTTTTCTTCGCTGGAAGCATCCAGTCTCTCTTTTATTTCGTAAAAGTATGAAAATACCTCCTGTGTAACATCCTCGGCTGTAAAACGGCTTTGTACAATTCCATTTGCGATTTTAACAGAGACTTTATAATACCGTCTGTAAAATGTGTTAAATTCTTCGCTATTCATCTTGTGTACCCCGTTTTCTAGCAGCTTTTCAATTTCTCCAGGATTTCATTTTTCACCTCATCCGTTAAAGTTCCAGGTTTCCAGGTAATTCCCACCTGATCTCCTTCATATCTCGGAATCAGATGCATATGAAAATGAAAAACAGTCTGTCCTGCCGGTTCGCCATTATTTTGTACAATGTTAAAACCATCGCACTTTAACGCCTCGGTCATTTTTGTGGCCATTTTCTTTGCCAGAATCATTGCTTTCGCAGCCATATCATCTGATATCTCATAGATATTAGCCGCATGCGCTTTCGGCAAGATCAAGGCATGTCCTTTACTTGCAGGACCCAGATCCAGAATTACTCTGAAGTCTTCATCTTCATACAATGTTGCTGATGGAATCTCTCCGTTTGCAATTTTGCAAAAAATACAATCACTCATAGTCTTATCCTCCCAAATAGAATATATAAATTATACGTCTAATAATAGCGAAAATCACATTTTTTTCCAAAATTTTTTAAAAAATTTTTGGAACAGTATTTTTTATCTCTGTCGAATAATCTCGATTTTTTAAGTACGATTTTGTTTGTCATTTGTCCACTTCAATGATACACTTCACTTGAGGTGAGCTTATGAAAAATAATTTAATCTTAAACAAAAAACAGGATGAATTTCATCTGATACTATCACGATTTTCCCATGAGATACGCAATCCCATAGCACTTATTAACAGTGAGATTCAGATGATTGAAGACACACATCCTGAAGTTGTCTCATTTGATTACTGGAATGATATTACAGCTAATCTGGAGTATACCAAAGAATTGTTAAATAATCCGAAAGATTATTTAACAATGCCCATAAACTTGAACGGAAAAGAACTGCTTTTACTGCCTATCTTAAGGAAATTATTTCCAGTATCCAGCCCACTTACCAGTACCTGGGCATTACCTTAAAAACTGATATTTCGCCCTCACTGCCTGCCCTCTTTATTGATCCCGTTAAATTAAAGCAGGCTTTACTGAATCTGCTCAGAAATGCAGCAGAAGCAATTTCCAGTGCTGATGGAAAAGTAAAATTATGTGCTTTTTCCAGTGACCAAAGGGTACATATTGTCATAACTGACAATGGATGCGGCATACCGGAATCACAGCTGAATGAAATTTTCACTCCATTTGTAACATTCAAAGAGGGTGGAACCGGACTGGGGCTGGCAATCACCAGAGAGATCATCCAGGCTCACAGCGGAAACATTTATGCAGAAATTGAATCCGATGGGGAAACATCCTTCCACATTGTTCTGCCAGAAAAATTTCCCGGATGATAAAGAACTGCCGCCAGGATAAATCCACAAACCATGCCGCCAACATGGGCTGCATTATCTACACCAGTACTTGTAAAACCGAAATACAATGAGAATCCGGCCATGATCATCATCTGTCGTACGGAAATATCCTGAATTCTTCCATGATTTCGAATAACTACATAGAGCATTGCTCCCATTACTGCAAAAACGGCACCAGAAGCACCAGCTGACACGGCGTAATCCGCTGATTTCATTTCCATAATAAAAGAAAAAATATTTCCACCAAGACCGCCAAGAAGGTAAATTAAAATAAATTTAATCTTCCCTACAACCGGTTCCAGGCGCTGTCCCAGTACAAAAAGGACAAGCATATTATTGGCAATATGATAAATTCCAAAATGCAGAAACATACAGGTAAATAACCTGTATATCTCTCCATTTTCAAGAATTAGCGGTGGATAGGCGGCTCCACATTCAATCATGTGAGCAGTATTTTCTGATCCGCCGGTAAAATCAACAACAAGAAATATCAATATATTCAGAAGTATAAAAAGAACCGTTATTGGTTCTTTTTTTATTTCTTCCACGCCATCACCTCGATATTTTCAGTCTACTTTCAATACTGTTTTCGTTACTTTCTGATAATAGAATAAGTATAGCACAATTTCTCTGATACCTCAACAGATCAGACCCGGTAAATTTTTAAAATCTGTTATTTTATTTCAGAAACACATACCTGGCCTGCGCAAAGTCTATCTGATCCTGATCCTGAAGGCAATATTCCTCATCCCCTTTTAAAATTTTGCCATTTACAGATGTTCCATTGCGTGAATTCAAATCCGTAAGATAATATTCTCCCTCCCGTTTCCGTATCTTCGCGTGTATCCGGCTTACTGTAGGAAGTTCGATCACCGCATCCGCTGCATTCTCCATTTTTCCAATTACCGTAAGTTCATTCTGAAGATAAATCGTAGCAAGTTCACCAGGTTCACGGCTTACAAGAGTTGCCGGTCCAGTAACAATATTCGCAGATAAAACCACTGTTTCGCCGCAATTTTTTTGTGATATTGATATTTTTTCTTTTTGGTGCAATACTTCTGCTGTATTTTGCATTGAAGTCGTGTTTCTTTCAATGCTATCTTTAAAGTTCACCTTATCTTTTCCTGAGTCTTCACTCACTTTTTTATTTTCTCTTTTATTCTGTATTTCCAGATGTCCCTTTTTCTCATGTCTGATGCAATTCTTATTCTTTATAACGGACACACCCCAGGTACACAACATTCCAATTACCATAATCCCAGCTGCCACTCCCAGAATAACCTGCATAGATACCCTCGGCAGATACCCCAGTGTTTCTGCGGCCACAACCACCAGTGCAAAAAATCCAGCTGCTACACACCAAATCAAAAATCCTTTAGACGTACCCCCAACATCTTTTTTCTTTTTTTCAGATAATTCTTCCTCCCAAAGCAACTCTTCCAGATGTTCTTCCTGAGGCTTTTCCTCTTTTGACTCCCCATAATTTTCAAACAGATCAATTTTCTCACTGCCATCTGAATTACACCTTTTCTCTGTCATAGTGCCTGATTCCTGCAAAATTGAGGAACCAACTGTTTTTTCTATTTCCTCTCTATCCTGATAAAGTTCCTTTTTTATATATTCCAAATGAAAACTGTCTTCCAAAGCTCTTCTGTATATTCCATACCCAAGCATTACAGCCTTTGAGTCTTCATGATCCAGAATCGGAAGAATATACTCTGTCAGTTCCTGAAATTTCTGTCTCACATCTTCATCATATCCAGGAAGATAACAAAAATAGATCTGTCTCTTTTCCACATCTACATACATATACTCTGGCTTCAATACTAACCTGCATGGATTCAGCAAATATTCTGACATATCTTCCATCACCTGCACAAATCCCCCCAGGATCATCTGAAGATCTTCGTAACCCATTTTCTTTTCTTCATAAAGAGAAAGCAAAGACTGTTTGGAGGTAATGTCATAACACACCATAAACTGTCCATCAACTCCCTGCACTCTGCATTTTAGAATAGATGGAATCGAATTGCCAACCAGCATTCTCATCTGATAAGAAGAAGTATCTGGTTCTTCATTTTCATACAGCACAAGATAATTTCCATTTATATCTCTTTTATATTCTGATTTCATTTTTTACCCCTTCAGCTTATTTGACACTTCAGAAAGTCCCTTTACTTTTCGGATCCAGGTTACCGGTTTTATTACTTTTACACTTCCCTTTACCTGCAAATGACTGTTAAATCCTCCATATACGGAAAACATATCAAGATCATACGTTACCTGCACTTTTTTTCCTTCGCTGACCTGAAGTTTCAGGTTTTTGCTTTCATAAAATCCGGTGTTCCCAAGTTCTTTTCCTTTTTTTAATGCTTTATCACGACTTTTCCCTTCTGGCCGTGCCGTTTCCATACTGCCGTCAAGAGCTGCTTCGTAAGCCGCGGCTGTGAGCCAGACCTTATTATGTACATAAAAAAACAAATACAAAGTTATCATCACAACCAGCAAAAGCAACGGCATTAAAAGTGCTGCTTCTATTGTCATGCTTCCCTTTTTTATTCTCTTTTTCAATAAATTAAACCTCCAATATATCCCAACATAAGGAATGGAACGAAAGGCATCTCAGTCTTTTTCCCTTTGCCTGACAGAAATAACACCACAATTCCCCAAAAACAGCAGCAAAAAAGTCCCAATAAAAATGCTGACAAAAGTTCCTCAAAAGGCAGTACTGTCCCAAGCGACAGAAATAAAAGACCATCTCCCATCCCGACAGCGCCTTTCGAGATGATACTGAGCCCGATCACAGCGGCCCCCATACAGACATTCCATACCAGATTCACACTCACAGTTCCAAGAAAACATGCTCTTACCATTCCCACAATTCCAAATACACCAATTGACAAAAGTGAAACTTCTCTTGTGTGTATATCTTTCCAACTGTTAATTCCAAGAAATGCAAGAATACAAATTCGTTCCATTATTTTATTCCCCTTCCATTTCTTCTTGTTAACCAC